>ERZ773144.994-NODE-994-length-26898-cov-12.407704_pt1 | contig 26898 bp, 27 predicted proteins | sample MGYA00580849_ERZ773144 | MGnify/ENA primary metagenome ERZ773144 (study PRJEB29015, sample SAMEA2737861) | human gut metagenome | biome: human gut; feature: human-associated habitat; material: faeces | place: China | collected 2012 ...
GGTTTTTACAAGTTTTTAAACGTTTTATTTGAAATAGCACAATAGGTTAAATTATATTGCAATTCACGTTTTTTTTAATATACTTCCATTTATCTTTATAATTCGTAATATATTATTTATATTTTAGTTAATTGTCTGTAAGTTATTCTTTGCTACATCTACAAAAGCCTTTCTTTTCAATCTCCCACCCGGTCCTCTTTTGCAAAAAGCTTCCTCTCTTCCTCCAGCTGGCATCCTTCCGGCGCATACATCCCAAACAGCCAGTCCTCCAGCGCATTCAGGTTATCATCGGAGTGCTCGATCTCCCTCGCGTACCGCCAGGAGAGTTCCTCCACATCCTGCATGGACAGCTTCTTCCCGTTTTCCAGCCACCGGACGATCAGAAATTCCTGAATCCATCGGACAGAAAACAGCGCCAGTTCCATCTTGGAACAGACCATATCGTCATAGACTGCTCCGCAGAAATATGTATAGACAAAGAACATCAAAAGCTGTTCGCCCAGATTTTCCCACTCTTCTTTATGGCTGCTCAGCGCCCCATACATCCGGTGAAATTCCTTACAGATCTTAAAATATTCCTCTTTGCTTCCCTGATACAGCCACCTTTCCGCCCCGTCAAGCACCTGATCCCACTCCGGGCGCAGACGTTCCAGGCCATAAAGCACCTGAAGTTCTTCCTTCTGCCACTCCCACTGATGAAAAGATGCCGCATCCACGCCCTTTTCCGAGAGACTTTCCGATATAAACTCCCGCAAGGTTCCCTCCCTGTGATGGCGTTCGCATTCCTGAAGCAGATCATCGATCTCAAACTCTCTTCCTTCCTCCATACAGATCTGGTATCTCTCCGCCAGCTGCTCGCACGCTGCCATGCGCAGTGTCAGCGGCAGATTTCGATCCTGTAAAACAGAGAAAAGAACATCTCTGGTGTCTTCCAGCCTCGAAAACATCATAAAATCAAACTCGTCAAAATCATCCTCCTCGTCCGTCTCCTCCTCAAGGAACCGGACCGGCTCCTTGCAGGACAGGATGATCTTCGCCGCCTCCGGGCAGGAAAGGGACAGGGATAATTCCCTTAGTCCCTCAAATTCCTCCGTGTGTCTCGGATAAAGGCGGCAGGTATCGCAGAGCGCCTCCGGTCCCAGTGCTTTATAGAGATCACACAGATTCTCATCATTCAAAAATGCGCACCGCCGTTCATTCTGACAGAAGCACTCCTCTTCCCAGTTGATCGAATTATGCAGACGTTTTCCAAACTCCCCCTGCACGCTTTTATACTTCTCCAGAGAAGCATCATCGATCATGATCTGCCATCCCGCACAGCAGGTATCCGGGCAGTCTCCGGCCGTACAGACAAATTTATCGTAAAAATGTGGTTTTAAATATCGCATCGTTTATTTTCCTTTCTGAATCACATAATTCTCCAACTGCAGCTTTTCTTCCGGCGCATATCTGCGTCTGCCGTTAATGATATTCCCTGTAATAATCATCCGGATCTCCGTATTTTAAAACAGCTTCCTGCTGCTCCTCATCACTCAGACTCCTCATAAACAGCCAGTTTTCCTCATACATATAATGCGGATACCGGAATCTCGTTCTCACAAATGTATTCGTTACATACAGGGCAATGTGTTCATCATACTGTTCCACTTTCTGCTCAGATCCAAGACTGTAAAGAAACCAGTTCCATGCCAAAAACAGGAACAGAAATACCGCCGCCACGATCACCGGTACCCTGATAATCATTCTCATCCAGCCGTCGAATTTCTTTCTGATCCATGCCATCAAAAAACATGTCCCCGCTGTCAGCACGATCTGCCAGAACACGCAGAGCCCAAGTGCAATGGCGATCGCCCTGTCAGGGATATAATACCAGCCATCACGCAGCCATTTTTTACCTGAAAAAAAGAGAATTGTGACCACGCCAATCACACCTGCTGCAGTCAGCAGTATATAGAGCCATTTTTTCTGTATCTTCATGCCGCACCTCAACGCAATCTAAATTCTTCCGCTACCATAATATCATAAAAAACAGGTGTAATGCAAAATTTTCACATTTCTACACTACACCCGTCATTTCGTATGTTACTGCATATTTTGTTCACAGCTCAGAAGACGAAACCATACACGCGAACATACAGCACTTCTCAACTACAGCGCCGTCCCTTTCTTCGGCACAAACATCCCGGACATGTCCGTCTGTTCCAGTTTCAAAAGCCCGATCTTCTTCTCAATTCCGCCCGCATACCCGGTGAGACTACCGTTCGTTCCGACCACCCGGTGGCATGGAATCAGGATCGAGATCGGATTGTGGCCGACTGCGCCTCCGACGGCCTGAGCGGACATGTGCTTTTTTCCTGTCATCTCAGCAATTTTTCTGCCGATTTCTCCGTAAGTCATCGTCTTCCCGTATGGGATCGTAAGCAGGAGCTTCCAGACCTCTTTCCGGAATTCTGATCCGTCCGGCGCCAGCGGCGGAAGAAACTTCGGATCTTTTCCTGCGAAATAAAGATCCAGCCACTCTCTCGTCCTCTTCAAGACAGGAGTTTCCTTCTCCTCTGTCCCGTTCTCTTTTAACCCGGAAGCAAAATATTTCTGCCCCTCAAACCAGACTCCCTTTAACGCTTCTTCATCCGCCGCCAGATAAAGGATTCCGAGCGGTGAATCATAGTGCGATACAAAAATCATATTCTGTTTCTCCTTAAATTTATCATATCCGCCAGCTATTTTGTGTCTTCTTTATCATGCTCTCTTTCCAAGCCACACAGCCACCCCGAAATGCACCAGGCAGACCGCTGCTCCCAATACAAACACCCACTCCGGACCGACAAACTTCCAGACAGCGCCTAAAAGCCCGGAGACCGTCACTGCCAGCACATGATCCACACTGAGCCCAAACGACAGGTTCTCCATCACATCCGCCGGAGAGTCGCTGAGTTTTTTCATTAACATCACATGAACCGCGTTAAAATGATCTGCGATCATAATAAAAATATATGCCGTGAACGCAAAGATCTGCTCCACTCTCCCCGTAAACACACCTGACGTGATCCCATGGACTGCCCAGGCCGCATACAGAAAGATCGCCCCGATCGTCACACTCTCCAGAACAAGTCCCTTTTTCACACCATACCGGTCAAGAAATTTTCCGATCTGCGGAGCAATCATACTGCTGCCAAAATGCGCCGCGATTCCAAGAAACGCCACCGTATCTGCCCCCATCGCAAGGAGCTCGATAATGATCCACGGTGCAAACACCAGACGCATCCGTTTCTGGAAACCATAAACCCCTGTAACAATATAATAAGGAATGTATTTCTTCTTAAGCGGCAGTCCTTTTTTCTTCTCATCATGCTTCCGCACATCAAGGGCCGGAACCTCTCTTCTCAGTCTCCACAGGAAGAATAACGCCGCCGCAACGACTACAAGTGACACGCAGAACGACGGAACGATCGATCTGTCCGCCCGGAACCAGAACGCCCCGTACCGGAACCCGATAAATACAAGCAATGATGCCGCCATGGACCCCATCGTCGCATATCCCCGGTATTTTCCGAGAAATGTTCCCGTCTTCCCCTCATCCGCGAGATCCATCGCGATCGCATCCCGGACCGGCATGACAATATGATCCCCGAGAGAATAGGTAAACACAAACAGCTGCATTAAGAGATATCCCGGAGATAAAAGACCAAGGACAAACATTCCCACCGCGTACAGGCAGAAACTGATCATCGCTAACGTCAGATTTCCACATCCCGACAGCGCCGTGATCACAAACACTCCCACAACTCCCGGCAGCTCCCTCGGGATCTCCAAAAGCCCCCTCTGCACTGAGTCCACCTGATACACGCCCTTAAAATAGTTCGAGATAATGCTGCCGCCAAATCCGTTCGCAAACGTAAATAACACGAAAGCAATCAAAAACAGCCGCCTTGCCCGCTCCTTCTTCATCTGTTCTGTCATAACCTTCCTCCCATTCAATCTCGTCAATATCCAGCACAAGACTGCCGCTGGACGCGGATGCCTGATTTTCAAAAACCGAAACAGTACAGTTTCCTCCATCCAGATATCTCTTTCTTCCTCGTAAAACGTTATCTAATCCCAATTATAATACATATCTTTCATATGAACAAGCGTTCTTTCCCACAGTAACAACCAGATCATACATTCTCCAGATCTAACCTTACGCCTCCAACCTCCAGCGCAGGTCAGCCTCCGGAACCGGGTGCCTGATTTACAGGCCTGGCTTCCTCTTGGCTCGCAGGAAAATGCGTTGGAGGAAATGGGTCGCTTGTCTGAGCGAAGCGAGTTGCGTCCCATTTTCTCCGCCCTTAGCATTTTTCTGCAAGCATAGAGGAACCGCCTGGAAATCGACAGCACCAGGAGCCGGAAGCTGACCTGCGCGTACTTCCGCCAAGTTGACTCAACCTCTCTTTTCCTGACTCAAACCAACAAAAAAACCGGAACAGCAGTCTCCCCGCCATCCCGGTATTTCTCAATTCCGGTTCTATAATGAATGTTGGGGTGTGCTGAAAAAAGCATACTTCCAACATTCTTTTTGTTGTAATAAAATACATCTATAAGAAGCCTCCCAAATGCATTTTACCGACCAAAGTTTAATGTTTACGGAGGTGACCCCTTATAGATGTACCCTAATTATAGCAAAACGTTCCTGGACTTGGAAGATGTTTTGATTAGAAAAGTAGTCCATGCAGATTCTTTTTTACAAATCCACATCGAAACTCGTCCTGCTGAACAAACATGCCCCTGCTGTTCTCAGAAAACCAGGCGCATTCATGATTATCGCTTTCAGAAAATCCAGGATATTCCCAACCTTGGAAAACAGGTTACTTTGATTCTGAAAAAGCGGCGTTATGTCTGTACTTCCTGCGGGAAGCGCTTTCTGGAACATTATTCGTTCCTGCCATCTTATCACCGCAGAACGAAACGATTGACCTATTACGTTGTGAACCTATTAAGAGAATCCTTCTCCTTAAAACAAGTTGCAAACCTTACCGGAGTATCCGTCCAAACGGTTTCAAGGCTTTTAGATACTCTTGCTTACGAGGCCCCGTCAAAGCTGCCAGCAGCGGTTTCTATCGATGAATTCAAAGGCAATGCCTCTACTGGAAAATATCAGTGTATTCTGGTTGATCCTCTGAAGCGACGCATTCTGGATATCCTTCCAGATCGAACCCAGAGTCATCTCGCATCTTATTGGAGAAATATTTCTCGAAAAGAACGGTTAAAAGTTCAGTTCTTTGTTTGCGATATGTGGCGGCCTTACGTGGATTTGGCACAAACCTTTTTTCCGAATGCAAAAATCATCATTGATAAGTATCATTTCATACGCCAGATTACATGGGCGATTGAAAATGTGCGAAAACGGCTCCAAAAAAGTATGCCCGCCTCACTTCGTAAATATTACAAACGCAGTCACAAGCTTATTCTGTCGCGGTATCAGTCATTATCCACCGAAAACAAGCAGGCCTGTGATTTAATGCTTTTGTACAGCGATGAGCTCCGATTCGCACACAGCATGAAAGAATGGTTCTATGATATTTGTCATATGAGATCGTATCGGAAACAGCAGCTGGAATTCGATGACTGGATTGCAAATGCCAGAGACAGTCGGATTCCTGAGTTTGAGAAGTGTGCGCAGACCTGTCAAAACTGGAGAAAAGAAATCCTCAATGCCTTTAAATACGGCATTACAAACGGCCCTACAGAAGGGTTTAACAATAAAATCAAAGTATTAAAGAGAAGTTCCTATGGAATCCGAAATTTCAACCGATTCCGAACCAGGATTCTTCATTGTACATCATAAGATAAAATGGTCGGTAACGTGGAGGCTTATTTGGCATGCCCAAAAACAGGATCTTATAGAGTCCAATATTAAAAAGCTCTAAATTCAAGAATGGAGCGGGATTCTAAGAAATCCCACCCCAACTATTGACATAGAGCCTCAATTCCTATAAGATTTCCCCAAGGAACCTACTCCCCGAGGTCCACCATCACATCAGAAACCTCAACCTTCTGATCGATCAGTCCACTCTCAAGCATCCAGTCGATGTTCTCCTGCCAGCACTCCTCCGTCTGTGTCAGGAACGGAACCTCCTCCGTCTCCATAAGCGGCAGCAGAGTCTCACAGGACTTCTCCTCAACACTCTGTGTCAGCGGGAAATTCTCCTCATTCTGGTTGTTCATGAGGATCGCGAGGCAGCCGTCCGGATCCTTCTTAAAGTCCTCAAAGCCCTTTGCAGATGCACGTAAAAAGCCCTTTAAGACCTCCGGCTCACTCTCGATCATCTCATTATTTGCGAGGAACACTTCCTCATAATAATTCGGAATGCCATATCCGTTTGCCATGAAATAATTGACGTCAAAGCCCTCTTCCTCCAGCTGCGGAACCTCATGGTTCACAAGACAGCCGATGGTGGCATCCACGTTGCCGGTAGTCATAGAGCTCATCAGGTCAAATCCAACGTCGATCAGATTTACATCTGACGCGTCCGCGCCCACATACTCCATCATGGTCTTCACAATAGACTCACTGAGAGCTGTTCCGCCGTATCCAACTGTCTTTCCGACAAGATCGGACGGGCTTGTAATGTTCTTATCCTTTAAAGAAAGTACAATGCTCAACGGAGACTGCACGATCGCACCGATGGACTTGATCTTCGTTCCCTGATTTGCAACCGCCTGGATCACATCCTGCTGATAATACATTCCGATCTCCGCCTTGCCGGCAGCGACAAGAGCCAGAGCGTCATTCGCGTTCGCCGGGAAACGGACCTTCACATCAAGCCCCTCTTCCGCATAATATCCGCGCTCGATGGCGGTATAAATAAAGGTATGGATCGCGTTCGGATACCAGTCCAATACCACGTTGACCTCACGGAGATCCTTTTTCTCACCGGAAGCAGCCGCTGTCTCTGCCGCGCTGCTGTTGTCCGCTGAAGCCGCTGCCGTCGTCTCCGCTGTCTTTGTCTCACTCTTACCGCATCCTGCAAGTACTGTCATACTGAAAGCCGCAGCCATCACCGCTGCAGCGATTCTCATTCCTTTTTTCATGTCATTTCCTTTCGTTATCAAAATAATTTATCCTGTTCTTTCACTGGTCAGCCAGAATTTCATGTTGTGTTTTCTACTCATTTCTCCAGTGAATGATCCGTTTTTCAAGCAGTGTGACCACCCAGACAGCCGCCATCGCTGCCACCGATAACAATAAGATCGGTGCGAACACTCCGGCTCCATCAAGCTGTGTCATCATCCTCCTGCTGAAGTATCCAAGTCCGCTTTGAGCTCCCAGCCATTCACCGATGGCCGCTCCGATGATCGATAACGGGACCGCCATCTTGATCGCTGAGAAAAAGCAGGGCAGGACAGCCGGAACCTTTAACTTCATAAAAATCTGGCGTTTATCCGCGCCAAAGGTAAACAAGAGCTCTTCCATCTCCGTCTTCACCGACTTAAATCCGTCGAATACCGTGATCGCGATCGGGAAAAATGTGATCAGCACCGTCACAAGCACCTTGCTCCAGATCGTATATCCGAACCAGAGTACAAAAAGCGGTGCCAGAGCTGTCGTCGGGATCGTCTGGGACGCGATGATAAGCGGATAAAGTGCCTTTTCCGCTGTCTCGCTGGCATCCATCAGAACGGCCAGACCAAGGCCAAGAATAATGGAGATCAGAAGTCCGATCCCCACCACCGACATCGTTGCCGGAAGGTGTGCCTTAAATAACGGACCTCTAAGCTCCCAGAGCCGTACCACCACCTGGGTCGGTGACGGCAGGATATACGCCGCGTCGATTCCCATAGCCGCCGCCTGCCAGAAGATCAGCAGAGCTGCCACCAGAATCGCCGCCGGAAGATTCGTACTCAGAAAATTATGGGTCTGTCCGTGCGAAGCCCCGGAAGGAACCCGCGCATGATCCTTCTTCATCTTCTTACTCATGACGTCTCCTTCCTCAGCATACCGATCAGCTCCTCCTTCAGGGACAGTATCTCCGGTTTCCGAAGCTCGTCCCTGGATCTCGGATATTCTGCCGGAACATCAATGGACCGCAGATGGGTGATCGGTGATTCCTCTACAACCAGGATCCGGCTGGACAAAAAGACCGCTTCCTCCACATCGTGCGTGATAAAAAGGACTGTCTTTTTCTCCCTCTCCCACTGCTCTAAAAGCCATTCCCGCATGGATATCCTCGTCAGGTAATCGAGGGCTGAAAATGGCTCATCGAGGAGCAGAAGGTCGGAACCCGTGAGCACCGTTCTCGCAAACGCCGCTCTCTGGCGCATGCCGCCGGAAAGCTCCTTCGGCATCTTGTCACCCCAGTCCTTAAGACCAACCGATTCCAGCGCCGCGTCCGCTTTCTCTCTCATCTCCGTTTTCGAATATCCGCCCCGGATCTCCATCGGCAGCAGGAGATTCTCCCTCACGGTCCGCCATGGAAATAAAAGATCCTGCTGCGGCATGTATCCACAGTAGTTTCTCTTCCTCTCAATGGACTCTCCGTCCACCAGGATCTCGCCGGAAGCCGGCAGAAGAAGCTTGTTCACAAGCCGGAAGATCGTACTCTTACCACAGCCGGAAGCGCCGATGACGGACACGAATTCCCCGTCCTGTACATCGAAGGAAAGGTGGTCAATGATGGAGAAATCTTCCACATCATATTGAAAGCTTACATTGTCAAATTTCAGCATCCTACTGCCTCATTTCCCATGCCATATCCCAGAATGCCGCCTCGTAGCGGGAGCATGCTGTAAAGATGTCCACGAGATGCTGTTTCCGCATTTCGGAATAGTCCTCCGTCAGGCGGTTCATCAGGTCTGCCAGCACCTCATTGTCCTCGTGGTAGGAATCGGACGCATATCCGCTGACCCATTCCCCGTAGAACTCATGCTTATCTGCAGCCGGATACTCCGCAAGGATCTTCTTCGCGATAAACTCATAGCTCAACGCGCAGGAAAGGATCGCCGCCATGACCTCCGCCTCTCCTTCCTCGTAAGCGACACGAAGCATATAAGAGGTATAGGACAGATTATCAAGAGCGACCGGTGTCTGCTCCGCCTCCTCCTTCGCGATTCCGAGTCTCGTCATGTACGCGCGGTGGATATCCATCTCACCGTCCAGGATCGAATGGGTATAACCCGCGAACAGGCGCATAGCGTCGAGGTTTTTCGCCTTCGCCGTTCCGATGGAAAATACCTTTGTATAGTCAAGAAGATACAGATAATCCTGTATCATATAATATTTGAATTTTTCATGATCCAGACTGCCGTCCGCGATTCCCTTTACAAAAGGCGTCTCGTTATAGCCGTCCCAGATCTCCTTTGTTGCCTCTAAAAGGCGTTCTGTCATCGTCATGCCTGTTCCTCCGCAAATCCTTTTCCGCGAAAATCAAATCCGTGATCCATCGGTCCGGATCCATGTCCGAGGTCCAGCATGGCTGCCAGCGCTCCGGAGATGTAAGCCTTTGCGCGTTCCACCGCCGTATCGAGGTCATAACCCTTCGCCAGATTGGAGGCGATGGCACTCGATAAGGTGCAGCCGGTTCCGTGGGTGTTCGGGTTGTCGATACGCTTACCGTTGAACCAGCGGTAGCTGCCATCGCGGTATAACAGGTCGTTGGCATCATTCAACTGATGACCGCCCTTACAGAGGACCGCGCAGTGATAGGTCTCACTGATCTGTTTTGCCGCCGCGATCATGTCCTCGGCGGACTTTACTTCCATCCCTGATAAAACCTCTGTCTCCGGGATATTCGGGGTCAGGACCGCCGCCATCGGAAACAGGTATTCCTTTAATGTGCCGATGGCATCGTCGCTGATCAGCTTTGATCCGCTTGTCGCCACCATGACCGGGTCCACAACGATATTTTCTGCTTTGTGTTCATGAAGCTTCTTTGCGATGGACTTGATCAGTCCCGCAGAAGAAACCATTCCGATCTTTACCGCGTCCGGACGGATGTCCGTAAATACGCTGTCGATCTCCTGTTCCAGGAATTCCGGTGTTACCTCGAAAATCCCCTGGACGCCGGTCGTGTTCTGGGCCGTCAGTGCTGTGATCGCGCTCATTCCGTATACTCCGTTTGCGATCATCGTCTTTAAATCGGCCTGGATGCCGGCGCCTCCGCTGGAATCGCTTCCGGCGATCGTTAATGCTGTCTTCATCATAAAAACTCCTTTCAGGCATCAATAACTTTTTATTAGGCGACGCAAGGTGGTGCCCCCAATGTGCCGCCGCGGAAATGTTTTCCGCTTAATCTATTCCAAAACCCAGAGGGAAAATTGCTGCTCTGTGAATTTAGAATTCATATTTTCAGGCAGGTAGTATTTTTCTTCTGGCTTATTGGCGCGTTTGAATATAATGTTTAAAAAATTATGTTTTTTGAAATTATTGCAACTGTTCAGCAGGTCTGCACACTTGCTGCGCTGACCGTAAAAAAACATAGGCTGGAAGGCAAAAATCCCATCAGCAAAGCTGATCTGGAATGGATTTTTGCACGTAACTATGAAGGTACTGAATAGTTACAACTCTTTTAAGTCTTATAAGATTTCTCTTACCACCTCTTTCAGTTCTCGTGTCGCCTTCTCAATATCCTCTGCCGCGAAGATCGCGCTGACGACCGCGACGCCATCCACACCGGTTCCCTTAAGGGGCTCTATGCGGTCCTTATTGATCCCGCCGATGGCGACTACCGGGATATCCACCGCCTGACAGATCGCAGAAAGCGCCTCCGTCGTCACCGCTGTAGCGTCCTTTTTTGTTCCTGTCGGATACATTGCTCCGACGCCGAGGTAATCCGCCCCGTGCTTTTTCGCAAGAAGCGCCTGCTCCACATTTTTGCAAGAAACGCCGATGATCTTATCCGGTCCCAGCTTTTCTCTCACTTTTCCCGCTTCCATATCACTCTGTCCCACATGAACGCCGTCCGCGTCCACCTTAAGGGCGATATCCACGTTGTCGTTGATCACAAAGGGAACATGATATTCGGCACAGAGCTTTTTGATCTTCTTCGCCTCTTCTAAAAACAGTTCCTCATCCAGCTCTTTTTCCCTCAGCTGAACGAATGTTGCTCCTCCCTTTAAAGCCTTTTCCACCTGGCTCTCCAGAGTCTCACCGTTTAACCACGCGCGGTCTGTCACCGCGTAGAGCAGCATATCTTCCGGTCTGCAGTTCATATCTTCTACCTCCTACAATACATGAAACGTGCCTCGCACATTCCCGCTCCTCGCGCGGCCGCTTGCGACGATCTACATCTTCGCGCGAGTGCACAGCATTGGCACGTCAGTACCTTTTGTGTAATAGGGAATTCCTGTTATAACAAGTGAAAACACGCTTCGCGAGTTTCCCCTTGTTATCGCGACAGTCGCCAAGGTCTCGCGCAAGCGCGGACTTTGGCTCGTTGTTCGCGTAAAAAAAGGAGACACCCGCAGGTATCTCCACTTCTACTCTTTCTCTTCAGCAGCTTCCTACGTTGGCATGATCCAAATCAGGTATACGGGTCTTGGCGATGCAGCCAACTCTCAGCCTGATCCGTCAGGCTCCCCGGTCTGTTTATTTTCTTTTTTCTGACAAGATTTACTATATACTTTCCGCACGGAAAAGTCAAGTTTGCACCCGGTTTCGTACATGATTTTAAGACTGCGAATTTCGCATGGATCCATCGATATTTTTCATGTGTCCGTGCAGCCTGCTTACAGCCTTGTGTTCCCCGTCCATCTTTTTTCCGGCGGACCTTCCAGAAATTTCCTCTCTTGCCTTTTTCCCTCTCCTGTGCTACAATCCATAACGGTTAACGGAATGCAGCATGAGGGGGAGCGCCCTGATGTTGCGGTCAATTCAATCACTTGATGACGAAGACCAGATTGCGAGGGAGTCCGTGTTCCGGGCTGAGAGGATCCCAGAAAGGATCGACCGTCCCATGCTGCGGATCCATGTCCGCGGCTTGTCAGCATTCTGCCTGAAAGTCATTTTTACGGCATGCTGCAGAAGGCATGCCTTTTTCTTTATCCGCCTGTATCTTCAGGATCTATGGCAGCTGAACGCGTTCTATTTCATTTTATTCGGAACACTCACGCTCCCACAGCGTCCTGACCATTGGCGGATATTGAAACTATTTCACCGTATTTCCCGGTGTCCCATTCTTTCAGCAGAAAATATATTCTGCCCTGACGGGCTATGGAGGTATTATCATGAGAAAATTTGTTGTACCCGCTCTCTCCCTGGCGCTCTGCCTCGGACTCACTGCAGGATGTTCTTCCAAAACGGACGCACCGGCTGCTTCCACAGGGGAGACCACAGCTGCCGCTTCTGCGGAAAGCACTTCTGAAGCAGCCGCTTCCGCAGAGACAAAATCCATCGATTCCTTAAAGATCGCCTTCTCCCCATACGCGGACGCAGATACGATCACGACAGCAACAGAGCCGTTAGAAAACCTTTTAAAAGAGACACTGCTTGAAAAAGGCTACGATGTCAAAGACATCGACATGACCGTCGGAACAAGCTACACCGCTGTCGGCGAGGCACTGAGCGCAGGAAGTGCCGATATCGGCTTCATCTCCGGCGGAAACTATGTGCTGTTCTCCGATGACTGCGACGTTCTCCTCACGGCTCTCCGCTACGCCATCAATAAGGACTCCGAAGATCCGAAGGAATGGAACGACGGAACCATCGAGGAAAACACAGACAAAATGAGCACATATTACCGCTCCATCATTCTCGCGGGACCGAGTGAAAAAGGTCAGGAACTTTTAGCAAAAGTCAACAACGGCGAGGAACTTACCTGGGATGACTTAAACAGCGCCACCTGGGCAGTCATGGGACCGACCTCCGCGTCCGGCTACATTTATCCGTCCTTATGGTTAAACGAGCGCTACGGAAAGACCATCGCTGACCTCGCAAATGCAGTCCAGTCTGATTCCTACACCACATCCCTTGCCCGCCTCGCCTCCGGACAGGCAGACCTCATGGTCTCCTACGGCCATATCCGCACAAAATATGCGCCGGACTGGAAAGAGAAATTCGGCGGCACTGATGATATGGTAAAGCAGACAGGCATCATCGGCGTCACAGAGGGAATCTACAACGATATGATCGCATACAGCAAAACTTCCGACCTTATGCAGGACGCTGACTTCCGTCAGGCTCTCGGCGATTCCTTCATCGAGATTGCAGGAACCGATGAAGGCAAAGACATCATCAAAGTCTTCAGTCAGGTCGGCTACGAGTGGGGCGATGACGCGAACTATGACGGCGAGCGTGCTGCACAGGAAATGCTGAAAGCTATGAACTAAACAGGTTCCAATTTTTACTGATTCATTATTTGTAAGGCAGGTATCTTCATGGAAATCGTTCTTCAGAACGTCGGAAAACAATTTAAAAACGGGACCTCCGCGCTGGACCATGTAAGCTTTACCGTCCCCCAGGGCGAGTTCGTCTCCGTGATCGGTCCGTCCGGAGCTGGAAAAACCACCCTGTTCCGGATCTTAAACGGCATGGAGACGCCGGGGGACGGGACTGTCCTTTTTGATGGCAGTGACATATCGTCCATGTCCGGAACCTCCAGAAAGAATGTGAAGAAATCCATCGGCACCATCTATCAGGATTTCTGTCTCGTGGAAAATTCCACCTGCCTTGCAAATGTGCTCACCGCCTGTCTGCCGGATATGGGATTTTTCCCCGCTGTGTTCGGAATCTACGGAAAAAAGCGCCGGGCGGAAGCACTGAAATTTCTTGACCGCGTGGGACTCTTGGAAAAAGCAGAAGAACCGGTAAAAAATCTCTCCGGTGGTCAGAAACAGCGCGCCGCCATCGCGAGAGCCCTCATGCGTCATCCAAAAATCCTGCTGGCTGATGAGCCCGCCGCCTCCTTGGATCCGGTCACCGGGCGGCAGATCCTGACTCTTTTAAAGGAGATTCAGGAAAAGGATGGCGTCACGATTCTTATGAACAGCCATAACCTTGAATTTTCTCAGGAGTTTTCCGACCGGATCATCGGGCTGAAGGACGGAAATGTGGTTTTTGATGGAAAACCGGGCGAAATGAATGAGAATATATTAAGAACGATTTATCACGAGTAAGTGTATATACTATTTACCTCATTATAAGTTTATCTCAGTCGAGAAGACTCCCACCTCTTTAGGTGGTGAGTAATAGCAAATTTGTCTCAATGGGAGTTAGGTCTCCGACTGAGATAAACGCCCCGTGAGGATGCGCAGTGATTCTGTATGGAATATGTCAGCTTTGCTGACCAGAATCACGCGCCAAGTCTCACGGACGTTCGACTTGAATATTTTATATGTATATAAAAATCAGATCAAAAGATAATTTTAGACTCAGTATACATGTTTCAGAGGAGGAAGCGATCCATGTACAGAAACCGAAAAAAATATATAAAACCTGCCGGCTGGATTCTCTTCCTTCTCTGCTTTTACGCCGCCGCGTCCTTCACCGGATGTGATCCGGCTCTTTTTATTTCAAGGAGCTCCCATCTTTCAGATCTGGCGGCCAACATGATGCAGCCGGATCTCTCCTTTTTTCCGAAGATCCTGCTGCCTCTCTTTTACACAGTCCAGATGTCTGTGACAGGCACCGTGACAGGATCCGCTCTGGCACTGATCGTTTCCCCTTTCGACGCTGTGTCCCTGCATTTTCCGTCCTGGGCAAGGCGTTTGCTGCGTCTCCTGATCCAGATACTCCGGTCTTTTCCGGCGCTGATTCTGGCGCTCGCCGCGACCTTTCTCTTCGGACTCGGAACCTTTGCGGGAACCTTCGCCATCACGCTCTACACCTTTGCGATCATGACAAAGCTCACCTACGAGGACGCGGAACACGCGGACACAGCGCCGTATCAGGCTCTTCGTTCCATGGGATGCGCCCGTTTCCCGGCATTTGTCCACGCCGTCCTGCCGGAGATTTTGCCCGCGTTTCTGACAAACGCCCTGTACCTCTTTGAGACGAATGTGCGGCACAGCTCCATTCTCGGATACGTTGGGGCAGGCGGGATCGGTCTGATCTTAAATGAAAAGATCTCCTGGCGGGAATTCCACAAGGTCGGTACGATTTTGCTGCTGCTCTTTCTCACGGTCTGTGTGATCGAGTCCGCGAACCGGTATTTTACGTCGATGATCCACAGTGGGCAGATCGCAGAACTTTTTTCAGGCAGCAAGGACTTGTCCAAAAAGATCCGTGTCTCTGGACGGATGATACTTTTCGGTTTCACTGCCCTCTTCCTATTCTGCCTCGCGACACAGACTCCACCGGATTTTTCAAGAACAAGTGCCGCGGCGTTAAAAAGTATGGCAGCCGGACTCATGCATCCGGACTGGATCTTCTTTTTCTCCACAAAAAAAGATGGCCTCGGCTATCTGCTCCTTGAGACCATCTGCATTGCCATTGTCGGAACATCCATCGGCGCTTTCCTTGCCGCACCCCTTGCCTTTCTCAACACAAGACGCTTTGTCCCTGCTCCGACCGCTTTTTTCTTTAACCTGATCATCATGGCGATTCGGTCGATCCCGTTTCTGATCTATGGTCTGATCTTTATCCGGGTCTCCGGTCCCGGCGCCTTCACAGGTGTCCTGACGTTAGCCGTCTGCAGCATCGGACTTCTCACAAAGCGCTTCACCGAATGTCTGGAGGCCATCGATCCCGGCCCGTACCGGGCGCTCCTCGCCATGGGTGTCCAGCCGGTTCCAGCCATCTGCCACAGCGTTCTCCCGCAGATCGCCCCGGCATTCTGCTCCGCCGTCCTCTACCGCTTTGACGTCAATATCCGTGAGGCGTCCGTTCTCGGACTCGTGGGCGCAGGCGGGATCGGCGCACCTCTGATCTTCGCGATGAACCAGTACGACTGGAATAAGGCTGGAGCGATCCTTTTGGGACTGATTCTGCTTGTGTGGGGCGTGGATATTCTGTCTTCACGCAGATAAATTCAAGTCGAACGTCCGTGAGACTTAACGCGTGATTCTGGTCAGGAATGTGCTTTCTACGATTTACGTCCAGCATGAACTACATAGATTTTATAAATAGTAAAAAGACCTTTTGACACAAAATAATCAACGATGTCAAAAGGTCTTTTATTCATTTTTTGACCCGGACACACAGGTCATCAGCCGCCTGTGCTCAGGTTCCACCTTTTACCGGATAGTCAGCCCGATGTATCGTCTCAGCTCGCCGGTTTCACCCATTCTGTCGCACCTGTCGATGCAGCAACAGGTTTCAGTCCCTGTTTTTCTACAAATTGATGGAGCATCTCCGCAGTCTCAGCGCGGGTAACCGTGCCCTTCAGATCAAGAAGATCGCTATCGGCTGCCATGCCACTCTGCGTGGTATCATAACCCTTGACCTGTGCATAGCGATAAAAGATCGATGCAAGCTGTTCACGCGTAACAGGATCATCCGGCCCAAATTTCTTGCCGTCAAAGTCTCCCATAATACCGTTTTGCTGTGCCCAGGTTACCGCATCGTAAAGCCCTACGGTGCCGGGACCATACTCAACATCCGTAAAGTGGTTCTTTCCCTCAACGGCAGGGCTGCCCGCCATACGGTAGAAGATCACCGCGATCTGGGCACGGGTGATATTGGTGTTCGGTGCAAAGGTCGTTGCGCTGATTCCGGACATCAATCCCTTCTCATAGACAAACATCACAACCTTATAAAACCAATCGTTCGCATACACATCTGTAAATGGATTCGTCCCTGCGTCTGGATCGCTCTTTATCCAGCCGGCGTAAACCGTCCTGTTTCCGATCGTCCTGAGTTCCGTGATCCTCTGTGTCAATGCCTGGTCGGAATACCAGCCGGTAAAATCATAGCCCTCACGGGTCGGAATATAATCGGAAAGGCTGACCGTCTTACCGTAGGTTCCCCCAATTGCACTTATGCCGCCGCCACCGTTCGCATGGAAGTTCAGCGTATAGCTGGTGGTATCATCGCTGCTTCCGGAACTGCTGCTGTCCTTTTTCGGGGTCGTCGGGACCGTTGGAATCGTGGGTGTCGTTGGAATCGTAGGTGTCGTCGGGGTCGTGGGTGTCGTCGGGGTCGTAGGTGTCGTCGGGGTCGTAGGTGTCGTCGGGGTCGTAGGATCCTTCGGGACAGCCTGTCCTGCCGCGATTCTGATACCACAGCCCTTACAATAGGTGTCCCCCGTATAGCCATCCGCGCTGGCGGTGGCCTCAACTCTGCCGCGCACCTCGGTACCGCCCGTGTGATGATCTGGATTCAGTTCCCCATAAGCCGCGCCGCAGACAGAACACACCGCCTGATCCTTGCAGGTGGCCATTCCGCCGGAGTGATCTTCCATGATATCACTTGCCTCACAGTGGATGCATTTCTTCCAATGTTTATCGGCATCGCTCTGCCATTCGCCCCATGCGTGAATACACACAACCGGATTTTCTGGCTCCGGTATCACGATCACAAGTCTCCAGCTGGCATAAAACACCACATTCTCCGTAACAGGAAAAATATCTCCCGGACAGCCCGCTTTCTCTCCATCAGGATTATCCAGCGCCCAGTAATCAAGGATCGCTGATTGATATGTAAAACCAGACTCCGGAAGAACGTAATCCCCGGATATGCCTTCCACTGACTCCATATATCCCGGTGCTCCGTCTCCATTAAAAGAGACCGTGTAAGTTTCGCCCTTTACCTTCCAATTTTTCCATGCAGCTGCAAATTTGTCTTTATACGCGTCAGGAACATATATCGTCAGATTCTCCGGCCATGATTCACCGGGCTGATAAGGCAGATAAAATGCCAATGACAACTCTGCTTCATCCGGATCTTTCCAATGGGTGTGAACTTGCCCAAGTTGCGGGCATTTATGAAACGCGAAGGGCATCACCTTTTTGACACTATTTGGAATATCAATCTGCCTGAGGGTGTTACAGTCATAAAAAGCGGAACTCCCTATTGTTTTGACTGTTTTTGGAATTTGCACCTCACTGAGTCTTATGCATTTACTAAATGCATTTTGTCCAATCGTTGTCACTCCTTCCTCTATGACCACCTTGTCAATCTCAGACTTTTTGTCCTCCCAGGGACACCTTTTACCGGAACTAGTATTGTCGAAATCAGGCATTTCCCCTTTACCGGATATCGTAATGGTCTTATTGTCTCTGCTGATCGTCCATTTAATATCTGTGCCGAGGATAGGATTCTGGATGTCAGGAAACGGTCCATACAGCACCGCGGCAACCTTCAGATAGCGAGCGATATCAAGTACGACCGAGTCCTCAACGGAAAGCTGTATCATTGCGTCCTCAACAGCCTTAAACTGAAGCCTTACCTCCTCGATGTTATCGTTATTGATATCTGTTACGTCCGGCAAAGCATCGATCATTTCCTGTGCGCGATCGATAGAAGAGACTTTCCGCGCATTGGACCGGGTGGCGATCGCTTTATTTTTCATAAGCGCTTTCGCAGTTATTGGAGTGCTTTCGCTGCCATATTGACAATTTAATTCTTTTGTGATGCAGCCGCTTTCCTCACTGCATACATGGCCGCATTCGGTGGGCTCCACCGCATCAGATGGGGTGACCACTTGTTCCGTTATATCCTTCTGCGGATAACATTCCGGCGTATGTTCATGGATACATTTTTCCATCCACGTATAACATTCCCGGGTATGCTCATGGCTGCCCGCCCCTTTTCTCATTTCTGCCGCCAATACAGGCACAGAAACTAAAGAGAGCATCATACAGATACCGAGCAGTGCCGCATAGATCCGTTCTCTTTGTTTCTTTTGTTTTTCTGGCTTTCTCATTGATTTTCCCCCATTTCTATGGTATCTGTTTCCTTTTTCTGAACTTGATATAGAAAGCAGTGAGCACAACTGCCGCGGTAAAGGAAATGACCGCTTCCAGCACATATCCGCCAACACCCTCATGCAGCAGGATCGCTCCGTACATTCCCACGGCATCCATCGGCTGGCTCTGCACCGTCCCTACCGTTCCCAGAAGAGACAAAAACAGCAGAACGCACAGTGCCGACAGACTGCGAATGCTTCGCCGCGCCTGTCGGCGGCGAGATTCCGCTATACGCTCCTTTGCCAGTGCAACACGCTTTTGTGTATCGTACATGCACACAAAACCTCCTTTCTGAAAACTCAGCTTAAAGGCCTTTCACTTATATAGGTACAAAAATCCGGAAAAACTCTCACCCGGAAAGCAGATTTTTCAAAAAAAATGAGAGCTGCTTAAAAACAGCTCCCAAAAATCACAAAATAAAATTATATTACGATGTCAGACGGCGGGCAATCAGCTTTCCCGCTGCCAAGATCATTACAGGCAGAACATAGGCAGCATACTGCACTGCGCCGCCGTAAGCGATCAGCAGATTATAGAGCGCGTGAAACGTGATGGCTGCTCCCAGCAGACCGCAGGTTCCGGCAATCTTCAGCCAGGTCCGCTGCCACACATACGCAAGGCCTCCGCCTACAATGGCTCCGCAGATCACATGCATCGCTCCTGTTCCGATCCCCCGGAAAAAAATAAAGGAAAAATGTCCGGCTCCATTTTGGATCAGGTAGCAGATATTTTCAAAGGTGGCAAAGGAAAGAGCTGTGATCACAGCGGAGATTTTGATCTGTTCCGTCTTTGGCTCAAATATCAGAAGATAAAAGAGCAGAGGCAGAAGCTTCATGACCTCCTCCACCACCGGGGCGATCTCCGCAGTGGCGGCAAAGGTATCCGCACCATAAAGTGCAGCGAAAAAGGTATTGATATAAGCGGAAAGCAGACACGCCCCCATTCCTGCAAGGCAGAACAGAAAGAATTTTGTCTGCCGTTTTCCCATGCACAGGGCGGCGATCAGTAACGGCGATGCCATACAGATAAAAACATTTTCAATATACGTCATTCCTGCACCGCCTTTCCCATTGCCGGCAGCAAAGCGAGCAGGCAGCCTGCCAGCAGAAGATCAAACCAGCAGTATGGGCTGAAAATGGAATCTCCCGGCCAGAAGCAGCCGGAAGTCCAGAGGGCATATTCTAATGTCGCATAGCACAGGACCCAGATATGAAAATATTTCATACTATTTGCAGTTCCCCTCTGCCTTCTGGCATAGGCAAGTCCCCGGATAGAAAAACAGGAAACAATGATCATCATACCGCACCAGAGCAGATTGGAGAGGATATCTCCAAATGTGCAGTAAAACATGCACAGCGGAACACCGATCAGGACGGCACTCAGAGCCTTCCTGCACGGAAATCTCCTTTCTTCTTCCGAAGAAAGCGCATATTGCAGCATGGAAAGGAAAATGACACTTGCTACCCAACCGAACTCTGACACATAAAAGACCTGCGGCGTTTTGGAAAATAAGAGCAGATACAGCGTCCAGTAGAGGGATCCAAGGAAGAAACAGCCATAAAAGCAGGTCAGCAGGAAATACTCCTGTTTCCGGCTTTTCAGATACCGGATACCGCCCAGAAAAAAACCTAACAGGGTAACCGCGGCCTGCAAGAGGTTACTGATGACTTCCATCTGCATTTTCCCCCTTTTGCTCCCCTGTCTGTTCTTCTTCGTTCAGTCTGCGGATGCGGAAACATAACACCGTCACGCACACGCCGAGAACGAAAGCGAGCAGTCCAACCACGATATATCCAAGTGCGGTGCTGCCGCCTAACATCGTCGCCGCTGTTTCAAAGCCAGAGGAAGTTCCCATCTCGATCCGGCTGACAGTATCAGGCATGGAAAGGGAAACACCTGCGATCACCGCAAGACATGCGGCCACGCAGCAAACTGCTGCAGCCCATTCTCTCCGCAGTCTTTTTTTGTATTCTTTTTCCGCAATACGACGTTTTACTTCCGCGATCCGTTCCTCATTACTTCGCATTGGTAATTCCCTCCCGCTCCAGTAATCCACGCAGACGCGCTTTTCCCCGGTATACCATATTGGTGATCTGCTTCTCACTTTTTCCCATAACCTCGGCGGCCTGCTGATAGCTCATCCCCTCAAAATAGGTCAGATAAAGAGCTTCCCGGTAATCCGCCTTCAGCTCATCCATACAGATATGCAGGATCTGATCCCGTTCCTTTGTCCGAATGACCTCTTCCACCAACGTCTTTCCATCCGGCTCTTCCGTCAAGTCATCGAGGCTGAAGAAAAGCCGATGTCTGCTTTTATGGCGCAGAGCCATGTGCCGCGCTGCTTTATACAGGTAAGCCTTAAGACCGCCGTCCCGGATGCGTGGCTTTTTTGTGAACAGATAGGAAAAGACTTCGATCATCAGGTCCTCCGCTTCGTGGACATCATGCAGATAGCCATTGATGTATAGGGTCAGCGGGTTACCGTATTTTCTCATTAAAGCCTCAAGTCCTGCTTCATCGCCGCGCAGATACTGTCTGTAAAGTTCTTCATCAATGACCATGCTGTTCATTTCCTTCTGTCTGAAATACTATACACAGTATATGTGGGCATCGGCATAATTTCAAGTCCTATTTTATTTCAAACTTCGCCCCGTGCTCCAGCTCATCCCCGTCCATATGATAGATCGCATCGATAATATAATTCCGGTATGTTGCGTTCCCGTCCTGCGGTGTCAGCCGTTCATGGGCGATCTCCCCCGCGAGTCCCATGGCGCAGACTGCCGCTGCTGCTGCCTCAAGCGGGTGCTCCTGATTTGCAGTCACAAATGCTGCTGTAAGAGCAGAAAGCTGGCAACCGGTTCCCGTGATGGAGGACATCATCGGATGGCCATTGTAGATGCAGTACGCTTTTTTTGCGTCCGCCACGAGATCAATAGCGCCTGTGACCGCGATCACAGCCCCTGTCCTCCCCGCAAATCTTTTCACGAATGCCACCGCCTCATCAAGGTTATCTTCGGTTACACGGTCTGCGATATCCGCATCCACGCCCTTTGTGGTCCCTGTTCCCACTGCAAGCGTCTTGATCTCAGAGATATTTCCGCGGATCACGGTAAATTTTACCGTTTTTAAGAGTTCGTTTGCCGTCGATGTCCGGAATGTCGATGCCCCAACGCCCACCGGATCCAGCACTGCCGGGTGTCCCAGCTCATTGGCCCGCATTCCCGCGATCTTCATGGACTCGATGGTACGGCTGTTCAGCGTACCGATATTGATATTGAGGCCTGCGCAGATCGTCTGGATCTCCGCGACCTCCTCCTTGTCGTCCGCCATGATCGGGGAAGCCCCGCAGGCCAGAACCATGTTCGCGCAGTCATTGACCGTCACATAGTTCGTAATATTGTGGATCAGCGGGCTCTTCTCCCGCACCTGATCAAACATCCGTTTTAACATGTTTCTCTCCTCTACTGTCCCATTGCTTCCTGCATCCCTGCAAGGATATTGGCTTTCTTTAAGCTGTAGATCAGCACACCGCTGATCACTGCACCTCCGGCAGTTGAAACAAGGAACGGGATCACATATGCGTAAAATGCCAGACCTGCCGCACTCTTTCCCATAAGGAAGATCGCTACCGGATAGGCCGTGAGTCCGCCAAGAACAGAGGTTCCAAATACCTCACCGATCAGGGTCGCCGGAATGTTCTGCGTCTTCTGATACACAAGTCCGCAGATCAGCGCGCCGAACATACTGCCCGGAAATGCCATCAGGCTTCCAAGTCCCAGAAGATTCCGGATCAGCGCCGCCGCGAATGCCGCACCCAGTCCGTACCCCGGTCCTAAGAGGACTGCACAGAGAATATTCACCATATGCTGTACCGGAGAACACTTGCTTCCGAATACCGGAAATGAAAATAAGCTTCCTGCCACTGCGACAGCACAGAAAACGGCTGCTACCGCTAATTTTTTCGTATTTGTCTGTTTCATGTTTTATTCCGCGTGATCGGTCCTTCCTTCGGACCGTCACACATTCCTCCTTTGAAAATTTTCCGCAGCCGCAAAGCTTCCCTGCGCAGCTGCATTTTTAGGAAACGTCTGTACGACAACAGCGCTTCCACAGGCGAAGTACCATGTACTCCACATAAAAATGTACAGTTCCCCTCTCCGGATCACTGTATGGAAGGCGGTCGATGCTTACTGGCATCCTCTCACGCCGGAACACGGCTTCCCATCGCTGATCTCATACATGGCCCAGGGCGCTCCCCCTCGGCCCGCCGCCTGCTGGCGGATCCCGTTTCCTCCTTTCCCAAAGTATGGTTTTTGTTACTTTTTTTCTGCCACCTGTTTCGGAAACACAATGATCCCGAACTTTTTAAGTCAGATGACATAAAAACAGGAGACACCCATCGCGGCATGTCCCCTGTAAAAATTCACATCATGACTTCCTACGGCGGTATTATCCGCATCAGGTTAAAGGGTCGAAGTTTGAGCACTTCCTCTCAGCCCGCCAACGAGCTCCCCTGTTTTTTGTAAGACTTATTATAGCGCATCTTTGAAAATTTGCAAGTAAAGAATTTCCTATTTTTCTTTTTCCTTCTTTGTCCGCACATCCTGATCCATCTGAGCTTTCGCCTTTCTCGCAACCTTCCCGGCCGTGCTCATCGTACTGCCCCGGACGATCATTCCATTCCCAAAACGCCTGCGGATATCGTCGAACGCCTCATCTGCTTTCTTCTGTTTTTCCCGTTCATCAGGATTCTCAAACAGGGAGATCTGTCTGAAATCATCCGTTGTAAGATCCGTCAGCGCCATTCCGATCAGCCGCAAAGGCTCACACTTCCAACATTCATATAACAGCTTCTTCACCTGGGCAAAGATCTCATCCGTCACATCCGTGGGATCCTCAAAAGCTCTCTGATGTGACCTCGTCTTAAAATCCAGTGTCCGATAGGTCACCGCCACACAGCTGCACTTTTTCCCGTCCCTGCGCATCCTGGCAGCCACCACATCACACTGGGCGAGCAGAAGTGCCAGTGCCTGCTCGTATGTCACAAGATCCTCTTCCACGGTTGTCTCCGCGCTGTAGCCCTTCGCTTCCTCCCGCTCTGCCCGAACCGGGGAATCGTCGATGCCATTGGCATACCGGTAAAGCTGATGCCCGGCCTTTTCTCCCAGGATCCGCTTAAGCTCAGCTTCCCCGCTCCGCGCCATATCTCCGATGGTCTTAATTCCTTCCTGTAAAAGTCTCTGCTCCGATGCCTTTCCAAGGAACAGAAGATCCCGCACCGGAAGCGGCCACATTTTTTTCGGGATCTCAGGCGGAAAAAGCGTATGAACCTTATCCGGCTTTTCAAAATCCGATGCCATCTTCGCTAACAGCTTATTCGTTCCGATCCCGACATTCACCGTAAAGCCCAGATCATCCCGGATCTTATCCTTGATCTCGTGAGCCACCGCCACCGGATCCGGATAGATCAGATGGGTACCGGTCATGTCGAGAAACACCTCGTCGATCGAAAAGGACTCCATCGCAGGCGCATAGGATGCACAGATTTCCTTAAACGCCCGGGAACACCTCTGGTACAGCGCAAAATCACCCGGCACACACACGAGATCCGGACATTTCCGCAGTGCCAGGGCCACAGGTTCCCCTGTCGTCACCCCGTACTTTTTCGCCGGGATCGATTTCGCCACAACGATGCTGCGTCTTAGCTTCGGGTCCCCGCCGATGCAGGACGGGATCTCCCGAAGATCCGGCAGCCCCTCTTTTACACGCTTCGCCGCCTCCCAGGAGAGGAAGGCGCTGTTCACATCCACATGAAATATCAACCGTTCCATACTGTTTTCCTCATACCAGAACTTTCTGAGACTTCCGTCTCCTCATTCAGTCAGGCACTGCAAAGAAAACCTTTCTATAATCATGCCTCAGCTCATTCTGCCGCACTGCCTGCTCACACGTTTTTTTCTCTCATGATCCAGAAAAACGTGCACGTAAATATAATTCCCTTTACGATCGACGTGGACGTAAGCGCCCACCAGATTCCATCAAGCCCCATGATACCGCTAAGAACGATGGCAAGCGGAATTCTGGCACTCGTGAGCACAATACTGATCACACTGCAGAGTCTCGTTCTTCCGAGTCCCGACAGCGCTCCGATCGTCGTCAGCTCCACGCACATAAATGCCTCGCTGAATCCAATGATCACGAGATAGCCCACAGCTGTCGCAACCGCCTTCGGCTCATGGAAGAAGATATCCGCGATCGCATTTGGGAAACAGATAAATACGGCGGAGACCAGCACTCCCCAGATTCCGACCGTCCACAGGGATACCTGATATCCTTTCCGCACGCGTTCTCTCTCACCTGCCCCGTAGTTCTGCGCCACAAACGCGTTTAACGCCGCCGCAAAACCATCCGCGGTGTTCCAGGAGATCGACTCGATCTGTCCGCCGACTCTCTGCGTGGCGACCGCCTCTGCGCCGTACCCGGACACCATCCGTGTTAAGATCATGGAAATCCCGCAGTACGCCATTCCCTGAAGCGCGGTCGGGATCCCGATCCTGCAGATCCCCCTTAAAAATTCAGCAGGGATCTTCGCAAAGAGCCGGGTTCCTTTTAACACATTCTCCTTCTTCCGCGCAATGATCCCAAGGATCATGATACTCATCACGATCGCCTGGGCCGTCACCGTAGCGATCGCCGCCCCGGTTACACCCAGTCTCGGAAATGGCCCCGGTCCGAGGATCAGGACCGGATCCAGGATCATGTTTGTCATGAGTCCGATCAGATTTGCCATAAACGGCGTTTTTGAGTCTCCCTGTGCCGTATAGAGTCCAGTGAGTGTCAATGTCAAAAATGAAAATACGATCAGTCCGCAGGCGATCTTTGTGTAAGCCAGTGCTGCCGCCTGGGCCTCCGCATCCTCAAGTCTGAAAAATCCCACCATCTGATTGACAAATATGAGACAGAGGACCGCATACGCGATTCCCATTGCCGCTGAAAGCTGCACTGCAGCCTGGGCAAATCCGTGGGCTTTTTCCCGGTCCCCGCGCCCGATACACTGTGCCACCTGAACCTGTCCGCCCATTCTCGCCATGGACGCCAGCCCCTGCGAAAGCCAGGTAAACATTCCCCCGACGCCGACTCCCGCTACTGCCTTTGATCCCAGAAGACCGATCCACGCCATGTCCGTAATGTTGTAAAGCGTCCCCAGAAATGCCGATGCCATGATCGGGACAGCGAGCTTCACCAGGGTCTTCATAATAGGTCCCTTTGTTAAATTTCCTTCCATACCCCAAATTCCTCATATATTTTTTGATTGTCCAGTATTTCTATTATAGCTGTTTTCTTCTGCGATGCAAATACATCTTTTCCTTGTTTACATTCTACCATATCTCTCAATGTACGGCAAACACTAGTTCTGTATCTTGATAAAAATTTTGGCACACCTGACTCATCAAAGTAACGAGAACGCGGTGTGCCATATTTCCTTAAGCAGTATACGTTTTCCTCTGAAATCTGAACCTATTTGACGCGATGCGGATATACATATGGTTTTCTTCGATCACAGGTTTCACATCTTTCAGATATTCCGTAAGCTTAAGCTCCACATCCTGGCTGTAGCTTAACAGATCCTGTCCATCATAAATGAGCCGGTTCTGTGCATCCTCTGAAAGCATTGTATTCAGTACCTTCATTGCTTTCTTACGGCGCGTTTCATCCCGTGTCAGGTCGCGGTTTAAGGCCACCTAGAAATATGGCGTAGTCATCAGCCACTTCTCGCCGGTATCCTGGATAAACTGCTCCATATGCTCAAACGCCTCCGTCCAGACCTTCTCTCTTTGTATTATCCGGATCCCTGCCTCGTCAAATGCCTGACAGGCAGAGACGAAGCTTTCATAATCGGTTGAATGGTTTCTGCATCTTCTTTTTCATTACGGATCCCCCTTCTGGGATTGTTTTCCATTAGTGTGCCAATTCACAAATTATCTTTACCAATCGTTTCATATCAACAGGTTTTGCAATATGTTTGAAGTGCTATACTAACGTTGTAACAGTAGTGGCTAATAAGATATAATAAATCCA
>ERZ773144.1000-NODE-1000-length-26872-cov-6.058918_pt1 | contig 26872 bp, 20 predicted proteins | sample MGYA00580849_ERZ773144 | MGnify/ENA primary metagenome ERZ773144 (study PRJEB29015, sample SAMEA2737861) | human gut metagenome | biome: human gut; feature: human-associated habitat; material: faeces | place: China | collected 2012 ...
ACATTTTTTATTTTTTCAACAAATTTATCAAATTATAATTTCCTAAGAAATAAAAGAGGAAGCAGTTTGAAAACTGCTTCCTTTCTTTTTAATCACTATCTTATTTATTATTTTCTAAATTTTCAAGTTCTTTTTCTAGCTGATCTAAAAGTCTATCAAATTCTTTTGCTACTGCATGGAAACTTTCTTCTTTCTCCAAATCTACTCCAGCTTTTTTCAACTGATTCATTGGATGGTCATTTCCACCAGATTTCAATAATTCAAGATAAGCAGAAGTTGCTGCTACTCTTTCTTCTATTCCATATTTTTCATTAGTTATTCTATCATATAAATTTGCTGATGATGCAAAACTTGTTGCATACTGATATACATAATATGGTGAATTATAAAAATGTGGTATTCTTGCCCAAACTATCTTCTGTAATTCATCCATAGTAAGAGTTTCTCCAAAATACTGTTTAAATAAATTTTCCATTATTCCACTTAAAACATCTGGAGTTACAGCTTTTCCTTCTTCAACTAATTTATGAGCCTGATATTCATAGTTAGCAAATAAGGTTTGAATATAGAAAGTACCCACTATATTTCCCAAAGCTTGTTCTAGCAATGCTATTTTTTCTTTTGAATCATTACTGTTGTTTATCATATAATCAAGCATAAGCCTTTCATTAAATGTAGAAGCCACTTCAGCCACAAATATTGTATAATTAGAAGATGCATAAGGCTGATTTTCATTTGAAAGAATTGTATGCATTGTATGTCCAAGCTCATGTGCCAGTGTAAATACATCATCCATAGTAGATTGATAATTTAAAAGCATATAAGGATGAACATCATAAATTCCTATAGAGTAAGCTCCACTTCTTTTATTTTCAGTTTCATATACATCTATCCATCCTTCACTAAGGGCTTTATTCATTTTTTCACTGTAATCTTTTCCTAGTGGAACCACTGAATTCAATACCATCTCTTTTGCTGTATCATATGAAAATTCTTTATTATAATCAACAATGTTTATACTGTTATCATAATAATGATAACTTCCCAACCCTAAAGCTTTTTCTCTTAGTTTCACATATCTTTGAAGTGGTGCATTATTATCTATTGCAGATTTTAATAGCGTTTCAAACACTTCTGTTGGCACATTTTTAGGTTCAAGAGCCTTGTCTAATGTTGAATTATAATTTCTAGCTTTTGAAGTAGCTGCATCTCTTTGAAGAAGTGATCTATATATAGCTCCATAAGTATTTTTATTAGCATCATATGATCCATATAAAGCTTCAAAAGCTTTTTTTCTATCTTCTTGATTTCTGTTAGTAGATAAAACTTTTGAATAAATACCATTAGTCACTGGTCCTTTATAACCATCTGAAAGCTCTACTTCGTTCCATTTTATATCTGAAATAGAAAGTTCTCCATATATATCATCTGGAGCTCCCATATATTGTCCATAATAAGACAAGAGTTTTTCTTTTCCTTCATCTAATACATATCCTTGTAATCTATATATTTCCATCAAACTAAATTTATGTTCTTGTAAAATTGGATTTTTTTCTATCCATTTTTCCATTGTTTCTTTTGGTATTTCCAATATTTCAGGTGTCATCCAAGAAGTAGATACAGAATATTCTGTAAGTATTGCCATTATTTCCTGTAATTTTATAGAAGCTGTTTCATCTTTTGAATTAATATCCTTTAGCATATATGGATATATATATAATTTTTCTATTGTTCTGCCTATTTTTTCTTCCAACTGAATCATTTCTGTAAATTTTTCAGAACTATATTTTATTTTCCCTTTATATTCAGGAACCTTTTTCATTAATTCTTTTGTTTGCTCAAGTTCTCTGTCCCATACTTCCCAATTAGGATAATATTCTTCCAGATTCCATTTATATTTTTTGTCTATATCTTCCCTTTTTAAAATTTTCTTTTCCATCTTTTCTCCTTCTTTTTCATCTTGTTTTTCTATTTTTATATCTTCTTTATTATGATTTTCTTTTCCATTTCCTTCATTTTGAAAATAAAATTTTGCACCTATGAGTGCAGCTAAAAATCCAATTACAAATATCTTTTTTATAGTTCTCCCTCCTCACTAGTACTAATTTTATACTTTTTTATTATAACATACTTTTACAAAAAAATCTTGACAAAAGTAACAACTTAGTTATAAAATAAAGTTGTTACTTTAAAAAAAGAATTTTTAGTTTATAGTCGAATAATAAATTAACATTTATATTTTATTTCATAATTAGGAGGTTTTATATGAAGAAAAAAATATTTACTTTCATTATCACTGGTTTTCTTACTTTGGCATTCTTGGGATGTGGTGGAAATGACAAAAAAGAGGTTCGTTTTGCTGATGCAGGATGGGACAGCAACAAAGTTCACAATGCAGTTGCTGGTTTTATTATAGAAAATGCGTTTGGTTATACTTGGAGTGAGGTTCCTGGTTCTACTCCAATTTTACATGAAGCTATTAAAAGTGGAGAGATAGATGTACATATGGAAGAATGGACTGATAATATTCCTAGTTATTATCCTGATTTAAAATCTGGTCTTTTTCAAGAGTTAGGAACTAACTTTGATGATAATAGACAGGGAATATATGTTCCTAAATATGTAATAGAAACTATGGCTCCTGATTTAAAATCTGTAAAAGATTTACCTAAATACAAAGAGCTTTTCAAAGATAGTGAGAACCCTGAAAAAGGACGTATTTATGGTGCTATTCCTGGTTGGGAAATAGATAATATTATGTATAAAAAATACGAAGCTTATGGTTTGGATAAAGATTTTGTATATTTCAGACCAGGTTCTGATGCTGCATTATCTGCTGCTTTTACTGCTGCATATGAAAAAAAAGAACCAATTGTAGGTTATTATTGGGAACCAACTTGGTTATTAGGAAAATATGATTTTGTTCTTTTAGAAGATGAACCTTATGATGCTGAAAAATATTTTGAAGGAAAAACTGCTTGTCCATCTGTAAAAGTAACTATTGGTGCTAGCAATAAATTTAAAGAAAAAGCTCCTGAAATTGCTGCTTTTCTTAGCAAATATCACACTTCAAGCAAATTAACTTCAGAAGCTCTGGCACATATGCAGGAAACTGGAGATAATTACAATGCAACTGCTAAATGGCTTCTTAAAAATAATGATAACTTAATAGATCAATGGCTGGATGCTGATAAAGCAGCAGCTGTAAGAAAAGCTTTAAATTAATAACAGGAGGATATTATGGATTGGATTTTTAATTTTCCCTTTAAATTGAATATTGATGTAGCTCTTATAGATAGAACTGTTAAAAATTTTAGTATTCAATTTGGTGGGTTCTTTAATATTATAAAAAATATTTTAAATGGATTGATAGGTGGTATACTGACCATACTTAATTTTATCCCATGGTGGGTACTTGTTTTACTTGTATTTCTTGCTGGATGGAGACTTACAGGAAAATTAAGAAATGGCATCCTCTATAGTTGTATGCTTTTTTTCATAGGAGTAATTGGACTTTGGGATTTGATGAATGATACACTTTCTATTGTTCTTGCTGCTGTTTTCATCTCTCTTTTATTAGGATTTCCAATAGGTATATTAATTTCTGGTAATGAAAGGATAAACAGTTTTGTAAGACCTATACTTGATACCATGCAGACAATGCCTGTCTTTGTTTATCTTATTCCAGCAGTTCTTTTCTTTGGACTTGGAAAAGCTCCTGCAGTTATTGCTACTACAATATATGCTATTGTTCCTGTCATCAGACTTACAAGTCATGGTATCAGACAGGTAGACAAAGAAGTGGTAGAAGCTGCACGGGCATTTGGTTCTACAAAATTTCAAACACTATGGAAAGTACAAATACCTCAAGCTCTTCCTACTATTATGACTGGTGTAAACCAGACATTAATGATGGCTATGGCTATGGTTGTTACATGTTCTATGATTGGTGCTAGTGGTCTAGGTATGGAAGTTCTTATAGGAGTAAATCGTATTGAGATAGGACGTGGTCTTGTTGCAGGTACTGCTGTTGTTATAGTAGCTATCCTGATGGACCGTATCACTCAGGCATGGATCAATAGAAGTGAGGTGAAGAAAAAATAATGAACAAAAATATAGAAAATAATATTGATGAAAAACATATTTTAAGTGTAAAAAATTTAACAAAACTCTATGGTTTAAATAAAAATGAAGCAGTGAAAATGCTCAAAGCTGGAGCAGAAAAAAATGAGGTTTTTAAAAAAACTGGTGTAACTTCTGCTATCTGGGATATGTCCTTTGACGTGAAGCAGGGAGAAATTTTTGTTATAATTGGTCTTTCTGGTTCTGGTAAATCTACAGTTATTCGTTGTTTAAACAGACTTCATAACCCAACATCTGGTACTATCCTATTTGATGGTAAAGATATTGGCAAATTTTCTCAAAAAGAGCTTACAGATTTTAGAAGAAATAAAATTTCAATGGTATTCCAAAATTTTGGATTGATGTCTCATAGAGATGTTATAAGCAATATCGAATATGGCCTTGAAATCAAAGGCATTTCAAAAGAAGAGAGAGAAAAAAAAGCTATGGAAGTATTAAAAATGGTAGGGCTTGAAGGACTAGAACATACAAATATCAACAGCCTTTCTGGTGGAATGAAACAAAGAGTTGGAATTGCTAGAGCTTTAGCTAATGACCCTGAAATACTTCTTATGGATGAACCATTTTCAGCTCTTGATCCATTAGTTCGTAGTGATATGCAATTTGAACTATTATCAATACAAAAAAAATTAAAGAAAACAATAGTATTTATTACTCATGATATAAATGAAGCTTTTAAACTTGGTGATAAAGTTGCTATTATGAAAGATTCAAGACTTATTCAATTAGACACACCAGAAAATATGTCAGCTAATCCAGCTGATGATTATGTCCGTCAATTCATTGACAGTGCTGATAAAACTAAAGTTATAAGTGTAAAGCAGATAATGTTTAATCCTTCTTGTATAATTCGTTTGAAAGAAGGAGCAGGCATTGCTATTCGTGAAATGAAAAGCAACAGAGTTTCAAGTGCTTATGTTATAGATAATCATATGAAATTTTTGGGAATAATAACAATTGATAATGCTCTTAAATGTAGAAATGAAAATGGATTTCTTTCTGATTATATATTCAATGAAATTCCAACTACATCCTCAGATGCACTGATAAATGATATTCTTCCTATTGCCGTAAATACTAAATTTCCTATTGCAGTTATTGATAATGGAGAACTTATGGGAATAGTTTCTAAGGCTTCTATATTATCTACATTAATCTAAAATAGAATTTAAATGCTGCAATATATAATTAAAAACTTTTAAGTTATTATCAAGAGGGTTATCCTTAGATACTGGTAGCCCTCTTGGATATTTAAAACTTCTAAGTTACTATTCAATGCTCAGCTACTAAGTTAAATATTTGAAAAAATATTAAATTTAAAAACTTCTAAGTTACTATTCAATAAGAAGAGAAGCTATACAGCTGCAAAATATAATAGAATTTAAAAACTTCTAAGTTACTATTCAATTTTCCTGCATAATTATCAACAAGTTTATTAAAATTAATTTAAAAACTTCTAAGTTACTATTCAATTAAAAATCCTACACTTTATGGAGCTTTAGAATATGCATTTAAAAACTTCTAAGTTACTATTCAATAAGGCCCTATCACCTCTACATGTTCTGCACAAAAAATTTAAAAACTTCTAAGTTACTATTCAATCTCAAGGTAACGAAACTACATATACTGACTATTTAAATTTAAAAACTTCTAAGTTACTATTCAATATTCCAGATTTTATTGTACGCACGGAATGGTAAGGCATTTAAAAACTTCTAAGTTACTATTCAATCTGTTTCTGCGTTTGGATTTGCTAAATATATTCTATTTAAAAACTTCTAAGTTACTATTCAATTTGCAACTTACACTTGATATTCCATCTGCTGTAGCTATTTAAAAACTTCTAAGTTACTATTCAATCTTTAGCCATATTACCCTACCACCCTTACATAATATTCATTTAAAAACTTCTAAGTTACTATTCAATTAAAAAAATAGAATTAATAGTAAAAGTTGATGAATATTTAAAAACTTCTAAGTTACTATTCAATCTGGCAGTCTTGGTATCACTCAAATTGTTAATCTGGATTTAAAAACTTCTAAGTTACTATTCAATCAAAAAACCTAAATATGCATGGGATAGGAATTGAATGATTTAAAAACTTCTAAGTTACTATTCAATGCTATGTCTACTTTAATAGAAAAGGTTTATATTGAATTTAAAAACTTCTAAGTTACTATTCAATCTGGATCCACTCCATAACCCCAGTCAAGTCCATTTCATTTAAAAACTTCTAAGTTACTATTCAATATGTCAGAAGAAACAAAAACTTTTACACAGGAAGAAATGATTTAAAAACTTCTAAGTTACTATTCAATTGGATGAACCTATAAAAAATATGGCAGAGTACTTATTTAAAAACTTCTAAGTTACTATTCAATAAAGTTTTACATTATAGCTTTGATATCTATTTCTCATTTAAAAACTTCTAAGTTACTATTCAATTTTATTAAAATCTACTGTAACAGTTATACTCTTTACATTTAAAAACTTCTAAGTTACTATTCAATTACTCATATCCAAGATAATCGTATAATTTAGCCCGAGATTTAAAAACTTCTAAGTTACTATTCAATAGTATTAGCATTGTTTGATAGCAAAATCTTCTTTAAATTTAAAAACTTCTAAGTTACTATTCAATTAAACCATCACAAACAGTTAATGCTTATTCAAACTAATTTAAAAACTTCTAAGTTACTATTCAATCTGTGCTCCACTGTTTATAAAAGATACAAAATCATAAATTTAAAAACTTCTAAGTTACTATTCAATCGGAGCAAAATTATTAGAAATTAAAGAAGTAAAACTATTTAAAAACTTCTAAGTTACTATTCAATGATAGTTTTTCCTTTATGTCATCCATGTTATAGAATATTTAAAAACTTCTAAGTTACTATTCAATCATTTGAGTGTATTCCTGGATAAGAGATTTATAACTATTTAAAAACTTCTAAGTTACTATTCAATGATAGTTTTTCCTTTATGTCATCCATGTTATAGAATATTTAAAAACTTCTAAGTTACTATTCAATCATTTGAGTGTATTCCTGGATAAGAGATTTATAACTATTTAAAAACTTCTAAGTTACTATTCAATGGTATTTTACTGCATAATTAAATATTGCTACAAGTAATTTAAAAACTTCTAAGTTACTATTCAATTAGCTATCTCATAGTCTATGTCTATATCCTCATACTATTTAAAAACTTCTAAGTTACTATTCAATCCTGCATCATACTCATCTGTTTCATTCTCTAGCACCATTTAAAAACTTCTAAGTTACTATTCAATAAATATCTTTGGAAGTAAGAAGTTCCTTATTTTTTAATTTAAAAACTTCTAAGTTACTATTCAATGTAAAATACCTTGCAAAGTACGTTGTAAAAAAATAATTTAAAAACTTCTAAGTTACTATTCAATATCCAAACTTCCAAAGCTTTTCTAATTCAAAACTTCATTTAAAAACTTCTAAGTTACTATTCAATGGTAAATGCTCTTATAGACCCATTAGCTGGATATTTATTTAAAAACTTCTAAGTTACTATTCAATTTGCTTTAAGTGCTTTTTTCCGCACATATTCAAGAATTTAAAAACTTCTAAGTTACTATTCAATGAGAAAGACACAGCTCCTATAAGTAGGAATTTTGTATTTAAAAACTTCTAAGTTACTATTCAATTTTTTACTTTTTTTAAAAAACATTGTATAATAAAATTTAAAAACTTCTAAGTTACTATTCAATTTTCGCTTTTTCTTCTGCTTTTTTTCTTTCATCTTCATTTAAAAACTTCTAAGTTACTATTCAATGTTTGAGGGGAAAAGATATGAGGTTGTAGAGGCTCCATTTAAAAACTTCTAAGTTACTATTCAATGCAAGCAAATTCAAGTTCTATAAAAGAACCTACGTTATTTAAAAACTTCTAAGTTACTATTCAATCTTTTTGATTGATATAGTCTTCTCTATAATCCCATCATTTAAAAACTTCTAAGTTACTATTCAATGATATATTAAATAACGCTTTAAAAAGACTGGGTAGATTTAAAAACTTCTAAGTTACTATTCAATGCTCATAAATTCACAACTTTTACTTTTTAATATCTTCTCTACTGCTCTAATTATACCATCTCATTTTAATTTTTTCCAACCTAAATAAGTATTTAGATCTTTTCATTTTTTTCTTCTATTATATTCTAAATTTCTAAATTTAAAATCAAAAATTACTTTTTTAACTTGGAAATTAAAAAAAATCCACTGACCAAAATTTTTTAATCAATGGATTTATTTAACTAATCTATTTTCTTATTTATTGTCACTTCTCTATCTAATGGAAGAACTTTATTTAAAACCACTCCTGCAAGAGCTGCAAGAGCAAGTCCTGAAAGAGAAACTGTTTTCCATATAACAATATTATCTACTGCTATTCCAAACACAAATATCAATGATGCTATAATAAGATTTCTTGAATTAGAAAAATCTAATCCTGCATCCACTAATGTTCTTGCTCCTACTGCAGATATCATTCCAAATAATATTATTGAAACTCCCCCCATCACTGGAGCAGGTATAGTTTGAAGAATAACTCCAAATTTTCCTAAAAGTCCTAAGATAATTGCATAACACGCTGCTATCCTTAAAATTGAAGGATCATAAACTTTAGTTACTGCTAAAACTCCCGTATTCTCTCCATAAGTAGTATTTGCTGGCCCACCTAGGAGTCCTGCCACAATTGTAGCAACACCATCTCCCATAAGTGTTCTATGTATTCCAGGATCTTTAAAGAAATCCTTTCCTACAACAGCACCATTTGTTGTAATATCTCCGATATGTTCAATAAAAACTACCAAAGCTATAGGAGCTATTGCAAGTATTGCACTTAAAGAAAAAACTGGAAGTGTGAAAAGATCAGCAGCAGCTTCAGTTGAGAGTCCCAGCCAGTTTGCCCGTGCAATAGGTTCAAAACTTACAAGCCCCATACACATAGCCACTATATATCCCAATGTTACAGATATTAAAATAGGAACAAGTCTAAAAAATGATTTCTTCATTATTGTTATACTAATCATAGAAATAATAACAATCAAAGCTATTATTAAACTTTTTGGTTCAAACTTTCCATTTGCATATCCTGCCATATTTAGAGCTACTGGACTCATTCTAAGTCCTATTACCATTATAATTGGCCCTGTTACTACTGGTGGAAAAAAAGATTTAATTTTTTCTACACCAAAAACTTTTACTAAATAAGCCATTATTAAATAAATAAATCCTGCTGCTATAACTCCACCTTTTACAGCTCCTATTCCTTCTTCTTTCAACACCAAACTTAAAGCACCTATAAAGGCAAAAGATGATCCCAAAAATACCGGAACTATTCTTTTAGTGCAAAAGTGAAATATCAATGTTCCTGCTCCTGCTGCTATAAGTGCAATTGAAGGATTTAAACCAGTTAAAAAAGGAACTAAAACTGTTGCTCCAAACATTGCAAGAACATGCTGCGCTCCTAACAAGAGTTTTGTTTTACTTCCTATTTTTTCCATACTATTTTCCATTTTTCCCCCTTTTAAAATATATTATTTAAAACTTTATTTTTCCTTAAAAAAAGGATAGTACTGAGACTACCCCTTTAATTTATTTAAAAATTTTTCTTCATTTACTATAAATCTCTCATGCTTTCCTTCTCCAACTAAAGTATCTTTATGATACACTTTTACAGAAAATTCAAGTTTCTTCCCATCAATTTTTTCAAGAATAGATACACATCTGATTTTATCTCCTACAAGATTAGCCTTTAAATGTTTTATATTTACTGATATTCCTACTGTTGTCTCTCCTGCTGGAAGTTCTTTTTGTACCAACTCAAATGAGGTATTTTCCATAAATGCTATAAGTATTGGTGTTGCAAAAACATTTAAAGCTCCTGATGCAATTTTAGCTGCTGTCTCGTTTTCATTTACTATTTTTTCAAGTGTTAAGCTCATTCCTTCTTTCAGCATTATTACCCTCCTGATATTAAATTCTCGAAAATTATACTACAATAATGCGTTTCTGTCAATAGTTTACTTCAATGTATCTTTTTTTAGTTTAGGTTTTCTTCCATTCAAGGCCATATATCCTATCCATAAAATAATATAAGAAAAGTATACTCCTAAATTATTTTTCTTTCTATTAAAATATTCAAATATTTTATAACCTGTTCTTAATACTCCTACAACATATTTATCATCTGATTCTTTTGTTGAACTTGCTAAAAGAACTCCAAAATATGCTGCAATTATTAATAATGATACTCCTATAACAATCCATACTTTCAACATATATTACCCTCCTGTATCAGTCTATTCACTTAATACTATCCCCATCAATTTCCCTGTATCAAAAGTCACTTTGCATGTATCCTTTATGGCTATATTGCTCATACAAATGGAATCCCCTTGATGAAGTGTATATTTATTTAATGAATATTTAAAACCTTCCAGTGTAAGCCCTTCAACTTTTTCAGAGAAAGGTACAAAAGAAATAGTTTTTCCTTTTAATTCTATTAATTCAGCTTTTTTCTCAATGGAAAATATCTTTTCTTTTTCTGTTACAAATTTAAGGTTTTTAAATTTAAATATGAGATTCAGATTTGTCAGCAAATGATCTATTCTTCCTCCCAATCCTCCAATTACAATAATTTCATCATAATTCAATTTAGAAATATGCTGCAGTATTAATTCACCATCTGTATAATCTTTATCCTTAGGAAATTTTTTTATTCTTACTTTATTATTACGATATTTTTCTATAATTTCCTTTGTTACAGAATCAAGATCACCCCATATTTCTAAAGGTAAAATACCTAAAGTTTCTAAATGGGTAGCTCCACCATCAGCACAATAAATATCCCCTTTTTTTTCATTTATTAATTTTGTATAAAATTCTTTACTTCCTTCAAGATGTCCATTAAAAAATACATATGCTATTTTCATTATTACCTCTATTTTTTAATCATCATCCTCTGATATTTCTACTACTATAAATATAGGAAGATGATCTGATATTTTATCTTTCATAAGTCTATATTGTCCCTGAGTAAAATCCAGAGCCCCACTTTTTCCTGTAAATTCTTTAGTGTATATTGTTGATAAAAACATATTATCATAAGAATTTGCCAAGTTTTTTTTCCCTAATGTTGTTTTTATTACTGGACTTAAAGCATATGTTATTTTATCTGGATGTGAAAGCAGTTTTTCAAATGACTCATCAAATCCTGAAAGATTAAAATCTCCAGCAATAATAATATCATTTTCTTCTGAATCCATATTTTGAAAATAATCATACACTTCATTCATCTTAAAAGCTTCTGCTCTCCTTGCACTCTCATTCTTACCAAATACTGAATGAACAAGAACAAATGTAAAATCAAATTCTCCTATTTTAAAATCTGCCCCATATGGTGGTCTTGCAAATTTTTCTTCTACATCTTTATAAAAACCTCTTTCTTTTAAAAATTCTACTTTATCTCTTTTCCATACATAAGCAAAATATTCCTTATAACTGTTCTTTCCTACTGGATATGGAGATATATGATAATCCCATTTCTCCCCTGAAACTTTATTCAAAGCATTAACAAGCTTTTCTACTCCTTCTACATCCATTACTTCTATAAGTCCTGCTATATCAAACATTTCAAGAGTCTGAGCTGTCACAGTATAATCTTTCTGACTTTTTCCAAGTCTTAATGTGTTAAAAGACGCTATATATCCTTCTTGAGCAAAAATTACTACTGTTAATAAAAAATATATATAAATCAATTTTATTTTTTTCATATTTCACACACCTTTTTTACAAAAAATACTATTATATTAATTTTACCATATTTTAGTCAAGAAACAATGAGAAAAATTGACTTTTTTTTATTTTTGAACTATAATTTCTTAACATGGATAGTTAATTCCATATAAAAAATGAGGGGATGGTATATATGATTGCGGCATTTTTTGATATTGATGGAACAATTTATAGAAATTCTCTTCTGACTGAGCATTTTAAAAAACTTATAAAATATGAATTGTTGGATTTCAGAGAATATGATACAAGAGTAAAGGAAGCTTTTAAACTCTGGGACGAAAGGGTTGGAGATTATGATAAATATCTTCTTGGCCTCACACAAACTTATGTTGATGCTATAAAGGGACTTTCTACAAAATATAATGATTTTGTGGCAGATCAGGTAGTAGAATTAAAAGGAAATAGAGTTTATTCTTACACAAGAAGTATGATAAAATGGCATAAAGAGCAAGGACATAAAGTTATTTTTATTTCTGGAAGTCCAGATTTTTTAGTATCCAGAATGGCTAAAAAATGGAATGCTGATGATTTTTGCGGTTCTATATACCATGTAGAAAATGGAATTCTTTCTGGAAAAATTTCTCCAATGTGGGATTCAGAAAATAAAATGAAATCTATAGATATGTTTTGTAAAAAATATGGTATTGATTTAATGAAAAGTTATGCTTATGGTGATACTCATGGTGATTACAGTATGCTTCTTAGTGTTGGACATCCCAGAGCTATCAATCCAAGTCTTGAACTTTTAAATAGTATAAAAGAATCTGATTATCTGAAAAAAAATACAGAAATCATTATAGAAAGGAAAGATGTTATTTATAAAGTACATTCTAATGTAGAGACTTTATAATTTTTTAATTTTAATAAGGAGGCAAATATGACAATGAGATTATTTTATTTTGTAATTTCATTTATGTTTATGTTTTTTACTTCTAATTTTGATATTCAGGAAAAACATTCTGCTTTTAAAGATTTACCTCAAAATATTCTGCTTTTAGGTAAAATAGAAAGCACTAGAGAATATAGTTTTATAAAAATAGACAAAATAGAACTTGCAGATAGGGAAACTTTAAAAAATCCTATACCTGCTTTTTTAGAAATGACAGAGATTGTTACAGAAGAGCCTTGCATAAATACTGTTATTTATCCACAAAAAGATATTTTAACATTTTATACAATCCTTGAACGGTATGATTCCCGAATTCTTTTGATTTAACAATCTCTCATAAAAATCACATTATATTCAAGAAACAATAATAAGGAGATTAATTTATGAGAGAATTTCATATAGGAATGGATGTTGGTTCTACTACCATAAAAATAGTATGTCTTGATGAAAAAGATAATATTATTTATTCAATTTATCAAAGACATCTATCTAATGTTAGAGAAACAACTAAAAAAATGTTTGATGATTTTTTAGAACATATGAAAAATAATTTTGGTGAAGATATAAAATATAAAATAAGTATCACTGGTTCTAGTGGAATGGGAATATCTTCATGGGTAGGAATAGATTTTGTACAAGAAGTTATTGCTTGTATAAAATCTATTGAAACACTTATTCCAGAAACTGATGTAGCTATTGAACTTGGAGGGGAAGATGCAAAAATAACTTTCCTTAAAAATGATATGGATCAAAGAATGAATGGAAGCTGTGCTGGTGGTACAGGAGCATTCATTGATCAGATAGCTACCCTTTTGGATACAGATGCTTCAGGTCTTAATGAACTTGCTAAAGGATTTGACTCAATTTATCCAATAGCTGCCAGATGTGGAGTATTTGCAAAAACTGACATACAACCTCTTATCAACGAAGGGGTAAGAAAAGAAAATATAGCTGTATCTGTATTTCAAGCTGTAGTTAATCAAACTATAACTGGTCTTGCCTGTGGTAAAAAAATTACAGGAAAGGTGGCTTTTTTAGGAGGTCCTCTTTTCTTTTTAAGTGAGCTTAGAAATAGATTTATTGATACATTAAAATTAACCCCTGAAGATGTTGTTTTTCCTGAAAATTCACAACTTTTTGTTGCTCAGGGAGCTGCTTTTCTATCTAAAGAAAATGAAGCTGTTTTTTCTTATGAAGAGCTTAAAACTAAAGTAGAGCGTCTTAATGAAAAAGATACCTCTGATACTTCAAGATTACAGCCATTATTTGAAACTGAAGATGAACTGAATGAATTTCTTAAAAGACATGAAAAAGAAAAAATAGAAACAAGAGATTTAAATACTTATGAAGGAAATGCTTACCTTGGAATAGATGCAGGTTCCACTACAATTAAAGTAGTTCTTATTTCAGAAGAAAAAGAGATACTATTCTCACATTATTCGCATAACAAGGGAAATCCACTTGACAATATTATTGCTACACTCAAAGAACTGTATTCAAAAATGAATAAAAATATTATTATAAAAGGTTCATGTGTAACTGGATATGGAGAAACTCTTATCAAGGCAGCATTGAGAGTAGATATTGGTATAGTAGAAACTATGGCACATTATAAAGGATCACAATTTTTCCAGCCAGATGTTGATTTTATACTTGATATTGGTGGACAAGATATGAAATGTCTGAAAATACAAGATGGTATTATTACTTCTATTCTTTTAAATGAAGCTTGTTCTTCTGGATGTGGATCATTCCTTGAAACTTTTGCTCATTCGCTTGGAATGGATATTCTGGAATTTTCCAGATTAGGAATGGAATCTAAATCTCCAGCTGACCTTGGTACCAGATGTACTGTATTTATGAATTCAAAAGTTAAACAGGCACAAAAAGATGGAGTAGAAGTAGCTGATATTTCTGCTGGACTTTCTTACTCTGTTGTCAAAAATACACTTTTTAAAGTTATAAAAATAAAAAACAAAGATGAATTAGGAAAAAATATAGTTGTTCAAGGAGGAACTTTCCTTAATAACTCTGTACTGAGAGCTTTTGAATTGGTTTCAGAAAGGAATGTAATTAGACCTAATGTTGCTGGACTTATGGGAGCTTTTGGAGCTGCCCTTATAGCAATGGAACAGGCTGGAGAAAGTTCATCTATTATGACTCTTGATGAGTTAAATAATTTCAGCTGTACTACAAACCTTACTAGATGTAAGCTTTGCAATAATCATTGTTTATTGACTATCCATAAATTTAAAAATGGTGAAAATTTTATATCAGGTAACAGGTGTGATAACCCTCTTGGAAAAATGAAGAAAAATACAGCACCTAATATGTTTGATTATAAATACAACAGAATATTTAACTATACACCTTTAGAACCTTCAAAAGCTACTAGAGGAGAAATTGGTATTCCTAGAGTCTTGAATTTCTATGACTCATATCCATTTTGGTTTACATTATTAACTAACCTTGGATTTAGAGTAATTATATCTGATGATTCATCTAAAAAATTATATGAAAAAGGGATTGATACTATTTCTTCTGATTCTATATGCTACCCTGCAAAACTTGTTCATGGACACATTGTGGACCTTATAGAAAAAGGTGTAAAAAGAATCTTCTATCCTTGTGTTATATTTGAAGAAAAAGAAGATGAAAAATCTTCTAATCAGTTTAATTGTCCAATTGTCATGTCATATCCAGAAGTTATTAATAATAACATGGATATTTTAAAAGAAAAACATATAGATTTAATACTTCCATTTTTCTCATTTGAAAGTAAAGAAGTTCTTTATAAGACTGTCTTTGAAGAACTTGAAAGATTTGGAATATCAAAATCTGAAGCTAAAATGGCTGTAGATGCTGCATGGGAAGAAAAATATAACTTTAGAAAAGATATGAGAAACAAAGCTCTTGAAATAATTGCTGATCTAGAAAAAACTGGAAAAACTGGAGTAGTTCTTTGTGGAAGACCTTATCATTGTGACAAAGAAATTCATCATGGTATTCCAAACATAATAAATTCCTTTGGAATAGCTGTTCTTACAGGAGATGCTGTTGCCAGTCTTGCTTCTCTTGATGAAGAACTAAGAGTGATAGATCAATGGACATATCACTCAAGGTTATACAGAGCTGCTGCTTATGTAGGAAAAAGCAAGTGTCTTGAACTTATAGAACTAAATAGTTTCAGTTGTGGTATAGATGCAGTGACTACTGATCAAGTAGAAGAAATATTAGCCAATTATGGAAAGGTACATACTCTTTTAAAAATAGATGAAATAAGTAACCTTGGAGCTGTAAAAATAAGAATAAGAAGCCTTTTAGCTGCTCTAGACTATAAGAAAAATGCTCTTAGATCTTCTATTAAAAAGAAAATAGAATATAAACGAGCTCAATTTACTAAAAAAATGAAAAAAGAATATACTATCCTTGCTCCACAAATGGCACCAATGCATTTTAAATTATTAAAAACTGCATTCAAAGCTGAAGGATATAATCTTGAAGTGCTGGACGAAACACAAGAAGCATTAGATTGTGGACTTCAATATGTTAATAATGATGCTTGTTATCCATCTATATTGGTTATTGGAGAACTCATCGCAGCATTAAAATCAGGAAAATATGATCTTGATAAAACTGCTGTTATGATTTCACAAACTGGTGGAAGCTGTCGTGCTACTAACTATTTAGGGTTCTTGAAAAAAGCTATAAAAGATAGTGGCTTTGAAAAAATTCCTATTCTTTCTTTAAATGCAAGTGGTTTTGAAAAACAGGAAGGTTTCTCTATAACTCTTCCTTTTGCTCATAAATGCCTGATAGCTGTATCATATGGGGATATTCTTATGAAACTTCTTTATCATGTACGCCCCTATGAAAAAATTAAAGGAAGTGCTTTTGAATTATATGAAAAATGGAATGAAAAAGTCAAAGAAAATATATATAATGGTAAATTTTCTCAATTTAAAAATAATATAAATGCAATAGTAAATGATTTTTCTAAAATTGAAGTATCTGATGAAAAGAAAATAAAAGTTGGAATAGTTGGAGAAATACTTGTTAAATTCAGTCCTTTTGCTAATAATAATCTAGCTGAATTCATAGAGGCTGAAGGAGGAGAGGTTTATACTTCAAGTCTTATGAGTTTTGTTAAGTATTGTATATATAGTGATATATTTATAACTGAAAGATTTAAGGGCAAAATTGCAGCAATGAAATTAAAAGCTGCACTTTGGATAATAGAACAGTATACAAAAGTATTAAATAATGCTTTACAAAAAAATTCTAGATTTGGACATGAGGATTCTATACAAGACCTTGCTCAAAAGACTTCTCAGTACATATCAATAGGAAATCAGTCTGGTGAAGGATGGTTTCTTATGGGAGAAATGATAGAGTTCATTGAGAAAGATGTTCCTAATATCGTCTGTGTACAACCTTTTGGATGTCTTCCTAACCATATAACTGGAAAAGGTATGATTAAAAAATTAAGGTCAGAGTATAAAAATGTTAATATAGCTCCTATAGACTATGATCCTGCTTACTCTGAAGTTAATCAATTAAATAGGATAAAACTTATGCTGTCTGTTGCCAGAAAAAATCTAAAAAACTCTTAAAAAATATTTAATTTATGATATAATTAAAGAAATAAAGAGGTTTTAAATTTTTTGGAGGTGGATTGATTGTATAAAGCTAACTATCTTATGATGACTCCTGGACCTACAATGGTAAGAGAAAATGTTTTAAAAGCTAGATGCAGCTTTTTTGGAAACCCTGATTTAGACCCTAATTTTTTTGCTTTTTATGATAAATTATGTAAAAAAACTGGAAAATTATTTGGTGCTAAAAAAGCCCAGACTGTTATAATGAATGGTGAGGGCATGCTCGGATTAGATACTGCCTGTGCTTCGCTTACTGAACCAGGAGACAAAGTTCTTGTTATATCTAATGGTATCTTTGGAGAAGGGTTCAAAGGTCTAGTAGAAACTTATGGTGGAGAGGTTACCTTATTTGAAACTGATGTTAAAAGTACTCTTGATATAGATAAATTAAGAATATTTCTTGAAAAAAATAAAGATTTTAAATATGCCACTGTAGTTCATTGTGATACTCCTTCTGGGGTACTTAATAATGTTGAAATTATTTGTAAAATTTTAAAATCTGAAGGGATCATGACAGTAGTTGACAGTGTCGCTGCTGTAGGTGGAGTTCAATTAGATGTAGATGGTTGGGGAATTGACATTGCTCTAGGAGGCTCTCAAAAAGTTTTTTCCGCTCCTTCTGGAATTACAATAATGACAGTAAGCAATGATGCATGGGAGGCTATTGAGAATAGAAAAACTCCAATTGCTTCTTTTTACTGTAACTTATCTTTATGGAAAAATTGTGTAAAAGAACAGCTTTTCCCTTATACAATGCCTGCTAGTGATTTAATAGCTTTTGATGTTGCAATTGATAACATCTACAAAGAAGGAATAGAAAAAGTTAGAGAAAGACATCATACTGCTGCTGAGTATGTAAGAACTAGACTTATGGATATAGGAGTAGAGCTTTATTTAAAAAATGGATACTCTCCAACGGTAACTGCTTTCTGTCTTCCAGAAGGATATGATTGTAAGGAAGTATCTGATTATCTTCTTCATAATTTTGAAGTAATGATAGCTGATTCTTATTCTTATCTAAGCAATAAAGTACTTAGAATAGGACATATGGGCGAAAATGCTCGTTTCTACAGACTTGATTATACTTTAAAAGCTATTGAAAAAACTTTAAGAATTCTAAAAAAATAATATTTTGCATTAAAAGTCTCTTTTTTGACACTTCAAGTCCTAAAAGAGACTTTTTAAGTTCAAACTATTGCTTTTATTTAATTTAAACTATACATTATATAATGCAGATATTATAAATAATTTCAAATTCAGGGGAAGGAAACTTTATGTGTGATTTTGATAAAAACAATAAAATGCCATTATATGGTCAATTAATGAATTTTCTACTTTCAGAAATAGAATGTGATAAATTTAAAGAACATGAGAAATTACCTTCTGAAAGAGAGCTTTGTGAAAGATTTTGTGTAAGCCGTGATACTGTAAGGCAGGCTATTTTCCAATTAGAAAAAATGGGATATATCTATAAAAAACATGGCAAAGGAACTTTTGTTGCACCAAAACAATTGAAACCTGATCTATATAAATTTTATGATTTTACAGAAGAAATGAAAAAACTTGGAAAAGAAGCTCTTTCTAAAGTTTTATCTTTTGAAATAGTTCCTGCTGATAAATATATAGCAAAATTTTTAAAAATAAAAGAAAACAGTAATGTTCATAGGATTATCCGATTAAGACTTGTTGATTCTATTCCTCTTATTTTTGAAAAAACATATCTTCCTATGGAAAAATTTAATTGTTTTTACATTGATGAGTTAAACAATTCTTCACTCTGTAATATATTAAAAAATAGATTCTCTATAAAATTTTCCAAAGGAGAAGAAACTTTTTATCCAATTACTCCTGACGAAGAAATAATAAGATATCTTAATCTGATGAAGTTCCAACCAGTAATAAAAATAGAGAGAATTACCTTTGAAGATGAAAGTCCCATAATGTTTACTGAAAGAATAGTAAGAGGAGATAAATTTAAATATACAGTTACAACCTTATTCTAATTTTAAAAGAAACTAAATTAATAGAAATTCTTTATAATAAATATTTGACATAAAAATTTCTTTTTTCTAAAAATCCATACTATTAAACTATATTTTATGATATAATATTCCATAGTATATTTTTAATAAAAAGGAGTAAAAAATGAAAATAACACAGGAAACAAATTGTGCTATCAAAACTATTCTATATTTATCTACACTTCAAAAGGGCGAAATATCTCCTGCAAAAGTTATTGGAAAAGCTATTGATTTTTCTGATAAATTTGTACTTAAAGTTTTGAGACCCTTAACAAGTGCAAATATAGTTCTTCCTTTCAGAGGTGTTACTGGGGGATATTGCTTAGAGAAGACTATTGATAAAATTAACCTTTTAGATGTCATAATTGCTGTACAAAATGATATTAATATATTAACTGTCATGAAAAATATGTCTAAAAAAGATATCAAAAAGGATGAAATATTCTCTATATTTGATCAAATACAAGAACTTGAAAAAAAAATCTTAAAAAAAATAACTTTTGATATGATTATCAATAATAAAGTAAATTTAAAAGATATACTAGAAATTACTATCTAATAAAAAAAGCTGCCTGTAAAGATATTCTTTCTTCAGGCAGCTGCTCATTTTCTTCTCCAATTATTTAAATTGTTCAGAACCATTAGAATAATGGCATTCCTTTACTAACTTTCCTTCTGCGTCATACTCTTTATAAACACCTTCTAATTTTCCATTTTCTCCATAATTACATTCTATGTATAGAACTCCATTTGAAAAATATTCTTTATAAGAACCATACATAGCTCCATTTTTAAAATTAACATCAAGTTTCACTTGTCCATTCGGGAAATATTTTATATTTTTTGTTGTTGTAGAATTATTAGTATGCTCTGATGATTTTTTTAATTTTCCATTTGGGAAAAATTCTTCATAAAGTCCTACTGTTTCTCCATTTACAAGAGTACGCCTAGAACTTAATTTTCCATCACTGTAGAAAGTTTCATATATTCCATGGATATTTCCATTTTTATAGAATTTATGTGTTTCTACCTGACCATTCATATAATATGATTTATATTCTCCTTCTCTAATTCCATTTACATAATTTTTTTCTTCCTGAATTCTCCCATTATCGTAAGTTTTTACCCATAGCCCTTCTTTTTTACCATCCTTATTATACTGATTTGTCATGATTATTCCCCCTTTGAATAATGATAATGATGTATAGTTAATATTAGTATACCTCATAATCTTTAAGAAATAAAGAGATTAAATTAAATTTTTCCTATTTTGATATATTTTTTTCTGTTTTATAATGGAAAATATGAATATTTAACATATTAAAGTCAAATAATAGTTTTTTTCCAAATGAAATATTTGTGATTACATCTGTAGAAGCTCTTGCTGTGAACTCCTTTTCTCCTATTTTAAAATATATGTATACTTCATTCCCCATATTTTCTACTACACTGATAATTCCTTCTACCCTATTTTTTTCTCTGCTATTTCCATCTGATACTTTTATATTCTCTGGTCTTATTCCAAACCATATTTTTTCACCAATATTATTTTTTAATTTTTCATATTTTTCCTTACCTAAAGTTAAATAAGTATCAGTACTCAATTTTACTATAATATCCCCATTTTCCTCTAAAAGCTCTCCTTCGACTATATTCATGGCTGGTGAACCTATAAATCCAGCTACAAATTTATTTACAGGGAAATTATATATATTCATTGGAGTATCTACCTGCATAACTTTTCCTTTGTTAAGCACACATATTCTGTCTCCCATTGTCATTGCCTCTACCTGATCATGGGTTACATATATCATTATAGTTTCTTTCCCCTCATTGAGAAGTTCTTTATGAAGCTGTGTTATTCTTACTCTCATAGACACTCTTAATTTGGCATCTAAATTGGAAAGAGGCTCATCAAAAAGAAATACTTTTGGTTCTCTTACTATTGCTCTTCCTAATGCTACTCTCTGTTTTTGTCCCCCTGACATTTCTTTAGGTTTTCTATCAAGAATATCACTTATTTCAAGCCTTTCAGCAGTTTCTCTTACTTTCTTATCTATTTCTTTTTTAGAAAATTTTGCCATTTTTAATCCAAAAGCCATATTTTCATAAGTAGACATATGGGGATAGAGAGCATAATTTTGAAATACCATAGCTATACCTCTATCTTTAGGTGGAAGATTATTAGCCATTCTTCCTTCTATCCATAATTCTCCGCTTGTTATATCTTCCAAACCTGCTATCATTCTTAGCATAGTTGATTTAGCACATCCTGATGGTCCCACTAATACCATAAACTCTCCAGATTTTATTTCTAAATCTATCCCATGAACAGCTTTAAAACCATTAGGATATACTTTTTCAATATTTTTTAAAATAACTCCACTCATATCTGCTCCTTTTTCTGTATTCTTCAATAAGAATTATACCATATTTTTTCTTTGTTGTATAAAGGCAAAAGATAACTTGTTATTTTTAGTCTATTGACAATAATATTTGAATGTGATACAATTCATAAAATAATTAAATCCATAGAGAGAGATGGAGGGACAGGCCCTTTGATATCTCAGCAACCTGCTTTTAAGTGTGGTGCTAATTCCTGATAGATGGTTTAGATTCTAAGACTTTAAGCTTTTTTCATCTATCAGGTGGAAAAAGCTTTTTTTATTGGATTCAAACAGGAGATGAGCAAATGAAAATTTCAGAATTATTTAAAAGAAAAAAAACAATTGTATCCTTTGAAGTATTTCCGCCAAATAATATATATTCTTTAGAAGATGTCTATTCTTCCATTGATGAGCTTGCAAAATTACAACCTGACTTCATGAGCGTCACATATGGAGCTGGTGGAGCTACTCGTGGAAGAACAGTAGAGATTGCTTCAAAAATCAAAAATAACAACAAAATAGAAGCTCTTGCACATCTCACATGTTTGGGAGCTAAAAAAAATGAAATTGATGATATATTAGAACAGTTAAGAATAAATAATATAGAAAATATTCTTGCCTTAAGAGGAGATAAGCCTAAAGATGGTCTTCCTATTGAAGAGGGTGATTTTAAATATGCACAGGAACTTGTTTCATATGTAAAGAAAAAAAGGAACTTTTCAATAGGAGGAGCTTATTATCCAGAAGGTCATCAAGAAACAAATGATCTTCTTGATCTTTTTAATCTAAAAACAAAAGTAGATTCTGGAACTGATTTCCTTATCTCTCAAATATTCTTTGATAATGAATCTTTTTATCGTTTTAGAGATAAACTGGATAAACTTCATATAAACATACCATTAGTTGCTGGTATAATGCCTGTTACAAATGCAAAGCAAATAAGAAAAATAACTTCAATGTGCGGATGCAATATTCCTGAAAAATTTCAAAAGATATTAAATAAATATGAAAATAATACTCAAGCATTAAAAGAAGCTGGTACTGCATATGCCACTGAACAAATTATAGATTTAATAACATCTGATATTGATGGAATACATTTATATACTATGAATAAAGTAGATACAGCAAAAAAAATAATGGCAAATATTGCTCATATAAGAGAAATTTCTGGAGGTAGCAGATAATGATAAATGAACTAAAAAAAAGAATACTTGTATTAGATGGAGCTACTGGAACAGCTATTCAAAAATATAATCTTACAGAAGCTGATTTTCAAGGAAAAAAGGGCTGCAATGAAATTCTAAACATCACAAGACCTGACATTATTAAAGAAATACACACTGACTATATAAAAGCTGGAGCTGATATCATTGAAACCAACTCATTTAACTGCAACAGAATATCTCTGAAAGATTATGGAATAGAAGATATGTCTTATACTCTTTCAAGAAAAGGGACTGAATTAGCTAGGGAAATAGCAGATAATTTCTTTAAAACTTCTGGTAAAAGAATATATGTTGCTGGTTCTATTGGTCCTACAAGCAAAAGTCTTTCTCTTCCTATTGGAGATACTCCTTATGAAAGAGAAATTAATTTTGATCATATGAAAAACATATACTCTGAACAAATAGAAGGTGTCATAGATGGTGGTGCTGATTGTATATTGATAGAAACTATATTTGATGGATTAAGTGCTAAAGCTGCACTTATAGCTGCTGAGGATCTATTTGAAAAGAAAAAAATTCAACTTCCAATTATGATTTCTGCAACTGTAAACAAGCAGGGAAAAATTTTCTCAGGGCAAAGTATAGAATCATTAATTGTTGCTTTAGATAGACCTTCAGTTATTTCTTTTGGGCTCAATTGTTCTTTTGGAGCTAAAGACCTTATTCCAATGATAAAAAAAATAGCTGCTTTTACAGATAAATATGTTTCACTGTATCCAAATGCTGGGCTTCCTAATGAAAATGGTGAATATGAAGAAACTCCTGAAATAACAACTGGATATTTAAAAAAATTAGTAGATAAAAAACAGGTAAATATCCTTGGAGGATGCTGTGGGACACATTTTTCACATATCAAAGCAATAGCTGATTTAGTAGAAAATAGAGAACCCAGACCTATTATTGTTAAAGAAAATAAATGCTTTTTATCTGGAAATGAAATATATAATTTTAGTAATAAATTCACAGTAATTGGTGAAAGAAATAATGTAGCTGGCTCTAAAATATTTAAAACATTGATTGAGGAAAAAAACTATATAAAAGCCTTAGAAATAGCTCGTTCACAAATAGAAAAAGGAGCTGCTGTTTTAGATATCAATCTTGATGATGGATTACTGATATCTCATGAAGAAATGGAAAAATTCCTAAGAATAATACAAAACGATCCAATAGTTTCAAAAATTCCTATAATGATAGATTCATCAGATTTTCTTACTATTGAAACTGCTTTAAAAAATATAGCTGGAAAATCAATAGTAAATTCCATTTCTTTAAAAGAAGGGGAGGAGTCTTTCAGAAAAAAAGCCAGAATAATAAAAAAATATGGTGCTGCTGTTGTAATTATGGCTTTTGATGAAAAAGGACAGGGGATATCCTTTGAAAGAAAAATAGAAATCTGTAATCGTTCATATAAATTATTGAAAGAAGAAAAATTTTCAGACTTAGATATAGCTTTTGACCCAAATATACTTGCTATTGGTACTGGAAGTGAAGATGACAGATATAATGGATTAAATTTTTTAAAAACAGTTCAATGGATAAAAGAAAATCTTCCTCATTGCAGTATTACTGGAGGACTTAGCAATTTATCTTTTGCTTTTAGGGGAAATAATTCATTAAGAGCAGCTATACATTCTCTTTTTATCGAAATTGCAAAAGAAAAGGGAATGAATTTTGCCATAATGAACCCTAATGAAAAAATACCTCATCTGACTTCTTCTGAAAAAAACATCATTTTAGCATTGATAAATGGAGAAACAGAATCTCTTGATTCTATATTAGATCTTGCTGCAAGATTAAAAAATACTTCTATTAATTTAAAATCTAATAGTATACCTGCCAATAAGACAATAAATAATGATTTTGAATCTTTAAAAACTAGAATAGAAAAAGCTCTTATCTATGGTGGAAGTACAACTTTTGATACAGATATAAATACTATTTTAGAAAATATGGCTCCTTTGGATATAATACAAAATATCTTAATGAAAGGTATGGATAAAATAGGTATTCTTTTTGAAAAAGGAGAACTTTATCTCCCACAACTTATAAGATCCGCAAGTGTTATGAATAAAGCAGTAGATATTCTCAAGCCTTATATGAAAGTAAAAGCTGATATAGGAATAAAAGGTAAAATTCTTATGGCTACTGTTGAAGGAGATGTTCATGATATAGGCAAAAATATTGCTGGAACAGTTCTAAAATGTAACGGTTATGAAGTAATAGATTTAGGAGTTATGGTAAGTAAAGAAAAAATATTAGAAGAAGCCATAAAAAATAATGTAGACATAATAACATTAAGTGGTCTTATTAGCCCTTCATTAAAAGAAATGGAAAAAACTCTGTTTCTTTTAAATAATAATAAAATATCTGTTCCTGTTCTTATAGCTGGAGCAGCTACATCAAAATTACATACTGCAGTCAAACTGGAACCATTATATAAAAAAAGAACTTTTCATACTACAGATGCTTTGGATACTCTTACAATAATAAATCAACTTATCTATGGTGATAAAGAAGTCTTTATGGAAGAAAAAACAAAAGAGCTTGAAAACCTTTGCAGTATATATCTAAATACTAAAAAAGAAAATTCTGAAAAACAAATCTGTTTAAAAGATAATTTTTCTTCAGAAACTGTATTTCCAAATCAATTAGGAAAACAATATTTAGAATTTCCTCTCGAAAAAATTGAAAAATATATCAATTGGAATTTTCTTTTGCATAATATGAAAGTTAAAAATACTCCTTTAGAAGAACAGACATTAAATGATGCTAAATATATCTTCAATAAAATGAAAGAAAATAGTATAAAAATAAAATGTTCATTTGGAATTTTTTCATGTATAAAAAATTCAGATACTTTAACAATAAATGATGGAGATAAAAGCTGGAGCATCTCCTTTATAAGAGGAAAAATAAAAAATAAAGATATTGGAATAAGCGATTTTTTTAATAAAAAAGATTTTATAGGAGCTTTTGTTATTTCGGTAACTAGTTCTTTGTTCACTCATGATAATTATATGAGTATAATGGAAAATATCCTTCTTACAAGAATTGCAGAAGCAGCTTCTGAGTTTTTAGAAATTTATCTAAAAGAAGAAAATATCTGGGTTCCTAATATCAGACCTGCTATAGGTTATTCGTCAATTCCAGATCATTCTATTAAAAAAATTATTTTTGAAATCATTAATGGAGAAAAAACAGGAGCATCTCTCACTAATAATTTTGCTATGACTCCCTTGAGTACAGTATGTGGTATCTATATTTCCAATCCAAAAAGTTTTTATTTTAATTTGTAATAATTTTAAATACCTGATACAGTATATATTGAAGTTTATTAATTTAAGGAGGAAATATTATGATAGTTGTATATGCAAAATCTATTGTACCTGAAAAAAATATTGATAAATATTTAGAAATAGCAAAAAAGCTGGTAGAAGAAACAAGAAAAGAAAATGGAAATATTTTTTATGAACTGATACAAGACACAAATAATAAAAATATTCTTGCTTTTATAGAAAAATGGGAAAATATGGAAGTTTTGAATAAACATATGAAGACCTCACATTTTATTACACTTGTTCCCAAATTAAATGAATTAAGAGAGGGAGAATCTGAACTTACTATACATGAAATTTTATTTTAAAAAAGAGGCTGTTGCAAATTCAAAATAGCCCAATTCCCCAAAAAGCTGACTTGAAGTTTTCTTCCTGTCA
>ERZ773144.1013-NODE-1013-length-26627-cov-6.383223_pt1 | contig 26627 bp, 22 predicted proteins | sample MGYA00580849_ERZ773144 | MGnify/ENA primary metagenome ERZ773144 (study PRJEB29015, sample SAMEA2737861) | human gut metagenome | biome: human gut; feature: human-associated habitat; material: faeces | place: China | collected 2012 ...
TTTGTCAAAAAAATAGTATTTTCATATATAAAAATACTATTTTTAAAATATTTTTATATTTTTATAAATATTAAGGAGGAAGGGAAAATGATAATTTTAGGTGTCATTATATTTTTTTTGTTTTGTTATTTATTTTATGCTTTATTTAAACCAGAAAAATTTTAGGGAGGGATTTTAGATGTCTTTATTAAATGTATTTATTTTTCTTATTGTTTTTATTTTATTGATAATTCCTGTTGGAAAACATATATCAAAATTGATTTTACATGAAAAAACAATTTTTGATTCTTTATTTTCTAAAATGGAAAAAATTATATTTAAAGTTACAGGAAATGAAAATATGAGTCTTAAAACTTATATTACAGCCTTTTTAGGAACTAACTTAATTATGCTTATTTTAACATATATTATTCTAGGTTTAGATGGTTCTTCTCCTTCTCTGGCTTTTAATACAGCAGTAAGTTTTGTTACTAATACAAATTTACAGCATTATTCTGGTGAATGGTTAAATGGAATAATGTCTAGGCTAGCTTTAATAAATCTGATGTTTACATCTGCAGCAAGCGGCCTTGCTATATCTATGGCGATTATTAGAGGAATATTAAAAATCAGATTAGGGAATTTCTTTGAAGATTTAACAAAGTCAATGACAAGACTATTACTTCCTTTATCAATAATTGTTGCAGTTTCTTTGGTTATTTTAGGTACTCCCCAAACTTTTGATACTCAGATAATAGTAAAAACAATAGAAGGTCAATATCAAGTAATTACTTTAGGACCTTCAGCTGCCTGGGAAGCTATAAAACATTTAGGTACAAATGGTGGTGGAATTTTTTCAGCTAATTCGTCACATCCTTTTGAAAATATTTCATTATATACAAATTATATTGAAATGATGTGCATGATGATTATTCCAGGGTCTACTATTATAGGATTTGGAATGGCTGCTAAAAATAAAAAACAAGGTTGGTTCATATTTTTACCAATATTTGCTTTATTTCTTTTCTCTTTTTTCATGTTATATCACTTTGAAAAACAAGGAGTTCCATTGTTTTCACAATATGGAATAAATGGTATTAATATGGAAGGTAAAGAAATGAGATTCGGCCTCATCGCTTCGATTTTATTTACAGATGTAACAACATCCTTTACAACAGGAAGTGTTAATAACATGCATGACTCTTTAACTCCAATAGCTGGAATGATGCCTTTATGGAATATGATGCTGAATTGCATATTTGGAGGAAAAGGTGTTGGATTTATGAATATCATTATGTATATGATGTTTGGAGTATTCTTATGTGGACTTATGGTTGGAAGAACTCCTGAATTCTTTGGAAAAAAACTTGAAGCTAAAGAAATGCAGATAATAACATTTTTAATATTAATTCACCCAATTATAATATTAGTTCCCAGTGCTATATCTCTTATCAGTGATTTAGGTGTTTCTGGAATTACAAATTCTGGATTCCATGGAATATCTCAAGTGCTGTATGAGTACACTTCAAGTGCTGCTAATAATGGTTCTGGATTTGAAGGTCTTGGAGATGGAACTACATTTTGGAATATAATGACAGGAATAGTAATGCTTTTAGGAAGATATATAAGTATGATATTAATGACAGTAGTTGGATATTCACTTTATAAAAAACAACCTGTTCCTGTCAATGCATCAACATTTAAAACAGATAATCTGACTTTTTCTTTTATTTTATTTTTTATAATTTTGATAATTGGTGCTCTTACATTTTTACCTGCTTTGGCTTTGGGACCTATTGCTGAGCATTTGAGCATCTGGGGGTAATTAACTATGAGTAAAAAACAAATTAAATCTTTTTCTAAAGATATAATAAATAAAGCTTTAATTGATTCTTTTAAAAAATTTAATCCTAGAATTTTGATTAAAAATCCTGTTATATTTGTTGTTGAAATAGGTTTTTTTCTAACATTAATTTTAACTGTCAATCCTACATTATTTACAGAAAATGAAGCTGATTTGAGAATGTTCAATGGAATTATTTCGTTTATTCTTTTTATCACTGTAATATTTGCAAACTTTGCTGAATCAATTGCTGAAGGGAGAGGAAAAGCACAAGCTGACAGTTTGAAAAAAACCAGAAAAGAAACTTCTGCCAATCTTTTAAAAGAAGATAACAGTATAGAAAAGGTTGATGCTGGTTCCCTGAAAAAAGGAGATATTGTTATCGTAAATACTGGAGAACTTATTCCAAATGATGGAGTTGTTATTGAAGGGATAGCATCTGTAGATGAATCAGCTATTACAGGAGAGTCTGCCCCTGTTATCAAAGAAGCTGGCGGAGATTTTTCATCAGTTACTGGAGGAACTCGTGTTGTTAGTGATAAAATTAAGGTTCAAATATCTGTTTCTAGCGGAGAATCTTTCCTTGATAAAATGATTAGTCTTGTTGAAGGAGCTGAGAGAAAGAAAACTCCTAATGAAATTGCTCTGAATACTGTATTGGTTGGTTTGACTCTTATATTTTTAGTAGTTATTGTAACTTTATTTCCAATGGGATTATATGCTGGAGTTCATCTTCCTTTATCTACACTTATTGCTCTGCTTGTCTGTTTAATTCCAACTACTATTGGAGGGCTGCTTTCAGCCATAGGTATAGCTGGTATGGATAGAGTAAATAAATTTAATGTCATTGCTATGTCTGGTAAAGCTGTTGAAACTTGTGGTGATATTAATACAATTATTTTAGATAAAACAGGAACTATTACATTTGGTAATAGACTTGCTGATGAATTTTTCCCTGTAAAAGGAATTCCTAAAGATGAAATGATAGAATATTCTGCTATTTCTTCATTAAAAGACTTAACTCCAGAAGGAAGGTCTATTGTAGAATTAAGTAAAAAATTTGGTGTCATTTTAACTGAAAAAGATTTTGATAAAGCTGAATTTATTGATTTTAGTGCTCAAACAAAAACCAGTGGAATTAATCTAGAAAATGGTCAAAAAATTAGAAAAGGTTCAGGTTCTTCAATTAAAAAATTTGTTCAGGAACAAAATGGACCCATTCCTAAAGATCTTGATAGTATAATTGATAAAATTTCAAGACTTGGTGGAACTCCTTTGGTGCTTGCTGTTGACAGTAAAATTTATGGTGTTATTTATTTAAAGGACACAGTTAAACCAGGATTAAAGGAAAGGTTTAATAATATAAGGAAAATGGGAATCAAAACTATTATGTGTACTGGAGATAATCCTCTAACTGCTGAAACAATAGCTAAAGAAGCTGGAATAGATGAATTTGTAGCTGAATGTACACCAGAAGAAAAAATTGAAGTTATAAAAAGAGAACAATCTCAAGGTAAATTAGTAGCTATGACAGGAGATGGAACTAATGATGCTCCTGCACTTGCACAAGCTGATGTAGGTATTGCAATGAACAGTGGTACTATTGCTGCTAAAGAAGCTGCTAATATGGTAGATTTAGATTCTAATCCTACAAAAATTCTTGAAGTTGTAGAAATAGGTAAGCAATTGCTAATAACTCGTGGGGCTCTTACTACATTCAGTATAGCCAATGATGTTGCGAAATACTTTGCTATTATCCCTGCTATGTTTATAACTGCTATTCCACAGATGGAGAAACTTAATATTATGCATCTTTCTTCACCTATAAGTGCAATAATTTCAGCATTAATATTTAATGCAATCATTATTCCGCTCCTAGTTCCAATTGCACTAAAAGGAGTTAAATATAAACCTATGAATGTACAAATAATGCTGCTTAAAAATTTAGGTATATATGGACTTGGTGGAATTATAGTTCCATTTATTGGAATAAAATTAATTGATTTAATCGTTACTCCATTCCTTTCAATTTTAGGAATGTAATTATAGGAGGAAATAAAATGAACTTAATAAAAAAGGGTATTCATATTACTATCGTTCTATTTATAATTGCTGCTGTTTATACAGTTATAATAAATATCTTTGCTCAGACATTCTTTAAAGATAGTGCAAATGGAAGCATTATTTATAAAAATGGACAAGCCATAGGAAGTAAATATATAGGTCAGCTTTTTACAAGTGAAAAATATTTTCATGGAAGACCATCAGCTTATAATTATAATACATATAACTCTAATGGAGAAGCTGAAACACTTCCCGCTTCTGGAGGTTCAAACTTAGCAATAAGTAATCCCACATATTCTGAAAATTTAAAAAATAGAATTGAAAAACTTTTAAATGACAATCCAGAATTAAAAACTAAAGAAATTCCTGTTGATATGGTAACGGCTTCTGGTTCAGGAGTTGATCCTAATATATCAATTCAAGGTGCAATGATACAAACTAAAAGAATTGCTAAAGCTAATAATATTCCTGAAGAAAAAATCATAGAATTAATAAAAAATAATATAAATAATAATATGATTAATGTTTTAGAATTAAACTTAGCTTTAAATGAATTAGTAAAATAGTCAACCCTTATTAATCTATGATAATAATTTTATAAAGTTATTATCATAGATTATACTTTAAAATTTTTTATCAAGGAAGGTATTAATGATAGAATTTAAAAATGTATATAAATCTTATAAAAATAAACCTGTTCTTATGGATATAAATTTAAAAATTAAATCTGGTGAGTTTTTCATATTAATTGGATCAAGTGGTTGCGGAAAAACAACTCTTCTAAAAACCATCAACAAATTGCAAACTATAAATGATGGTTTTATTTTAATGGATAATGTTCCTATATCTAATATAAAAAATACTGCTCTAAGAAAAAAAATAGGATATGTTGTCCAAGAAGGAGGCCTCTTTCCTCATTTAACTGTTGCAGAAAATATTTCAATTATATTGGATAATAAAAACTTGGAAAAAGAAAAATTAAATAGGCATATTGATAACTTATTAAGAATGGTCAATCTTGATCCTATTACTTTTAGAGATTCCTATCCTATTCAACTTAGTGGTGGACAAAAACAAAGGGTCGGAGTTGCAAGGGCTTTTGCCAATGATCCTGATATTATTCTTATGGATGAACCTTTTTCAGCTCTTGACCCAGTTACCAGAGCTGAACTTCAGGATGAAATATATAAATTACAAAAAAACGAAAAAAAGACAATAATTTTTGTAACCCATGATATGGATGAAGCCATAAAACTAGCTGACAGAATCTGTATAATTCAAAATGGAAAAATAGTACAATGTGATACTCCTGAATATATTTTAAAAAATCCAGTCAATTCCTATGTAGAAGATTTTATTGGAAAAAATAAACTATGGAGTAATCCAGAATTTATTAAAGCGATAGATATTATGAAAAAAAATCCATTTAAAATTTCTAAAGAACGAACTACTTTCCAGGCTGTACAAATAATGAAACATAATACTGTTGACAGCATTTTAGTTACAGATGAAAATAAACTTATAGGAATAATCTATCTTAAAGATATTTTAAATTTCAATGACTACAGTATTCCATTAGAACAGTATATTTCTCAAGATTATGTATCTGTTTATGAGAATACAAGCCTTCATAAAATATTGAATACTATTGACTATGATATCTCTGGAGTTATTCCTGTTATTAATCATGAGAATGTTCTAACTGGTTTTCTTACTAAAAGTATTCTTTTAGCCACTTTAAGTAAACAATATACAAAGATTAATGAAAAAAATGATATAGTAGAAAGGGGCGAAACAATATGACTGATTTTTTTAACTTGCTCATAACTAGAAGAGCAGATGTTGTTGAAAGGCTTTTAGAACATATATCTATGACAACAATGTCAGTTTTAATTTCTTTATTCATAGGTATACCACTTGGTATAATTATAACTAAAAATAAATTTTTAGCTAATATAATTATTGGAATAGCCAATTTATTGCAATCTATTCCCTGTATTGCTCTCTTAGCCTTTTCAGTTCCATTTGTTGGCATTGGAGAAAAACCAGCTATTTTAATGGTTATCATTTATGCTTTGCTTCCAATCATAAAAAATACTTATACAGGTTTAAAAAGTATTGATTCAAAAACATTAGAATCTGCTTATGGAATTGGTCTATCCTCATTAGAGATATTATTTAAGATAGAACTTCCAATAGCAGCTTCATTTATTATGGCTGGAATAAGAATATCTGCTGTTGCAGCTGTTGGAACCATGACCATAGCAGCATTTGCTGGAGCTGGTGGTCTTGGATGGTTTATCAATATGGGGCTGATAGGTTTAAATATAAACATGGTTCTTTTGGGTGCTATTCCAGCTTCTATTTTAGCTCTTTTAATAGATTATATATTAGCTAATCTCGAAGCAATAATAACTCCTGAAGGTTTAAAACCAGTTGAAGAAATAAATAGGCTTACTAAACATCAATTATTCATAAAAAAAATTATTATCTGTTCTATATCTTTTATGGTATTTTTTATTCCTTTAGGTATAAATTTAAATAAATATTTTGAAAAAGATGAAAAAATAATAGTAGTAGGAACTACTAATTTTACAGAAGCATTTACTTTAGGATATATTTATAGTGAATTAATAGAAAAAAACACTGATATAAAAGTCATTAAAAGATTCAATCTCAATGGAGCCGATTTTGCTTTTAATGCACTCAACAGTGGAAAAATTGATATTTTTGTGGAATATACAGGAACTATTTTAGCTAACTTTCTCAAAAAACCTATTGTTTCTGATCCAGACATAGTATATCAAACAGCATATGATGGTCTTTTGAAAAACTTTGATGTCTTTCTTTCAAAACCTATTGGATTTAACAATACTTATGTGATGAGCACTACTGAAAACACTGCTAAAAAATATGGCCTAAAAAATCTTTCTGATCTTGTAAATATTTCAAATGTATTAACTTTAGGTTGTACTTCTGAATTTATTCAAAGAGAAGATGGATTATTAGGAATGGAGAAAAAATTAGGAATAAATTTTAAAACAGTAAAAACTCTTGATGCAACTGTTAGATATCAAGCAGTTGCTAATGATGAAGTAGATGTTATTGATGCTTTTTCTACAGATGCTCTTTTAAAAAAACTATCATTGGTTCCTTTAAAAGATGATATAGAATTTTTTCCTCCTTTCTATGCTGTAAATTTAATGAAAATTGATCTTTTTAAAAAATACCCTGAATTAAAACCTTTGTTTTCAAAATTAGATGGTTTAATTAATGATGAAGAAATGCGAACCATGAATTATATGGTAGATGTTGAAGGAAAGGATTCTAAAGATGTAGCTCATGAATTTTTATTAAAAAATAATCTTATTCCTTAAAATAAAAGTCTCTTCTGAAAATATTTTTATGAAATCAGAAGAGACTTTATATTTATTTTTATACTTTTTTTCCTGTAATTTTCTTTGCTCCCTCACAATTTATGAGGACATTTTCCATTATTTTTATACCTGTTTCAATCTCTTCCATAGTTGTAGATAAAAAACTTATTCTTATTTTGCATGAATTTCTTTTATTATAATAAAATATACTGCCTGGTAATATAGAAAGTCCCCTCAATTTACATTTATAATAAAATTTTTCTCCATCAATATAGTCCGCCAGCTCTACCCAAATAAAAAAACCACCTCTTGGTATATTCAATATTTTTATATGTGGTATTTTTAAAAGTAAAGAAAGCATTTTTTGAAATTTAGCTGCCAGTATTTTTTTAGACTCTTCTAAATGCCTGTCAAGATGACCTTCTGTTATAAAGTATTCTAATATTTTCTGATTTAATCCTGGTGTATTAGGATCAAGGCCATATTTTATCAACACAAACTTTTCCATAAATTTTCTTGGTGGAATCATAAAAGCTAAAGCTATTCCAGGCATAAACATCTTTGAATATGTTCTTATATATATAACTCTTTCTTCTCCACTTTTATCCATACTTTTTATTGAATATACTTTATTATCATCATAATAAAATTCACAAAAGCAATCATCTTCTATTATATAAAAATCATATTCTTCTGCCAGCTGAATAAGTCTTTTTTTCTTCTCATCTGACCATACTATTCCTGTTGGATTTTGAAAATTAGATATTACATAAACCATATGTATTTTTTCTTTTTTTATCATTTCTTCAAATTTTTCCATATCCCAGCCATCATTTTCAATATCCATTGTCTTGATGTTACATACATCACCTAAAAAGTTTATTGCATTTGGATAGGTAGGATTGGATATAACTATTGTTTTTACAGGATGACATCCAAAAGCTTTAACCACTATATCTAAAGATTGTTGTGTTCCAGATGTTATAATTATATCTTCTCTCTCTACAAAAATATCATCTTTTTCAAGATAATCAGCTAAAGCATCCCTTAAACTAGTTAATCCCTGTACATTTTGATACCCAAACAGCTCCTTTCCACAATCTCTTATTGCTTTTTCAGAAAGTTTCTGATACACTTCTACTGGAAAGAAATCTTTTGATGGAGTACCATTTGAAAAAATTATTTCAGGAAGTTCATTCTGTTGTCCATATCTGAAGCTTTCCATAATAGGAATAACTTTATCACTGATGGTAAAATCTGAATGCTCTTTTACAAAGCATCCCTTTCCCTTTATTGAGTATATATATCCATTTTCTTCAAGCATTCTGTAGACTCTCAAAACTGTATTAATATTCACATCAAATTTAATAACTGTCTGTCTTACAGAATAAAATTTTGAATCAGGTTTCATTTTTTTTGTAATTATTTCAGCTTTCAATAATTCATACAGTTGAGTATAAAAATTAGTCCCTGTATTCCTAATTATTTTCTCATTCATAGTAATATTTTCCTCCCATTTTGAGGTATTCTAAAAGCATTTTATTCAAAGTGTCATAAGACACTTTTGAGGTCAAATGTTTGATTTTTCTTATATTATATAATAGAATCGTATTATAACAAAGCGTTTTATTCTTATATTATATATTTAAAACATATACTTAACATTTTTAAGGAGGAAATATTATGGAAAACAAAAAAGCTGGATTTGGAACTGTAAGTATTCATGGAGGTAGCTGTAAAAACCCTTATGGTACATTAGCTGTACCTATATTTCAAACTTCTACTTTCGTATTTGACTCAGCAGAACAAGGTGGGAAAAGATTTGCATTAGAAGAACCAGGATACATATATTCAAGACTTGGAAACCCTACTACTACTGTATTAGAAGATAAAATAGCACAATTAGAACATGGAGAAGCAGCTGTTGCTACATCTTCTGGTATGGGAGCTATTTCTTCAGTTATGTGGACTATATTAAAAGCTGGAGATCACATTATCTCTGACAAGACACTTTATGGATGTACTTTTGCATTCTTTAATCATGGATTATCAAGATTTGGAATCGAAGTAAGTTTTGTTGATACTGCAGATGCTGAAGCTGTTAAAAAAGCTATGAAACCTAACACTAGAGCTGTTTATTTAGAAACTCCAGCAAATCCTAACTTGAAAATAGTTGATATAAAAGCAATAGCTGAAGTAGCTCATACTAATCCAAATACACTAGTTATTGTTGATAATACATTCTCTACTCCTTACTGCCAAAGACCTATTGAATTAGGGGCTGATATAGTTGTTCACTCAGCTACAAAATATCTAAATGGACATGGAGACGTTATTGCAGGTATTGTTATTTCTAGAAAAGATTTAATTGATCAAATAAGATTAGTTGGAATAAAAGATATGACTGGATCAGTTTTAGGACCTATGGAAGCATATTTGATAATCAGAGGAATGAAAACTCTTGAAGTAAGAATGAAAAAACATTGTGAAAATGCTATGAAAGTTGCTGAATTCCTAGCAGCTCATAATAAAGTTGCTGAAGTTTATTTCCCTGGACTTAAATCACATCCAGGTCATGACATTGCAGCAAAACAAATGGATGCTTTTGGTGGAATCATGTCTTTTGAATTAAAAGGTGGATTTGAAGCTGGAAAGATTCTTCTAAATAATTTAAATCTATGTTCTTTGGCTGTATCTCTAGGAGACACTGAAACTCTAATTCAGCATCCAGCATCTATGACTCACTCTCCTTATACTAAAGAGGAAAGAATGGAAGCTGGAATAACTGATGGATTAGTTAGATTGTCAGTTGGACTTGAAAATATTGAAGATATTATAGCAGATTTAGAATACGGTCTCAGCAAAATATAGAGATATAATGGGAGGTCCATATGGAGAACAAATCTAAACCAAGTTTTATAGGGTTAATTCCCCTTCTGATATTTGTTATCATCTATCTTGGAACTGGTATCGTACTTCAAATGAAAGGTGTAGCAATGGCATTCTATCAATTGCCTTCACCAGTTGCTGTTTTTGTTGGTATCATTTTTGCGTTCATAATGTTTAAAGGAACTATCATAGAAAAATTTGATACTTTCCTTGAAGGATGCGGACATCAAGATATAATTACAATGTGTATAATTTATTTACTTGCAGGTGCATTTGCAGGTGTATCTAAAGCCATGGGTGGAGTAGATGCTACTGTAAATATGGGACTTACATATATTCCTGCCCACTATATTGCAGCAGGATTATTTATAATAGCTGCTTTTATATCTACTGCTACTGGTACTTCAGTAGGGGCTATAGTTTCCATTACTCCTATTGCAGTAGGACTGGCTGAAAAAAGTGGAGTTCCACTTCCTTTGATTTTAGCTGCTGTTATGGGTGGATCTATGTTTGGAGATAATCTTTCAGTTATATCAGATACTACTATTGCAGCAACAAAAACTCAAGGTGTAGAAATGAGAGATAAATTCAGAGTAAACTTGTATATTGCTGCTCCAGCTGCAATTCTTACAATTATTTTACTCTTAATATTTGGAAAACCAGATCATATTCCTCATATAGAAGTTCTCACATATAACTTCTTGAAAGTACTTCCATATCTTGTAGTTCTCATCCTGGCTATTGTAGGATTAAATGTTTTTGTTGTTCTTACTAGTGGTATATTTCTTTCAGGAATAATTGGACTAGCTTATGGAAACTTTACTCTACTTTCTTTAACAAATGAAATATATGCTGGTTTTATGGGTATGAATGAAATATTCCTTCTTTCATTATTAACTGGAGGTCTAGCTGCTATGTCTACAAAAGCTGGTGGTATCCAATGGTTAATTGAACAGATACAAAAAATAATAATTGGAAAGAAAAGTGCTAAAATTGGTGTTGGACTTTTAGTTGCAGTAACAGATATGGCAGTAGCTAATAACACTGTTGCAATTATTATAAATGGTTCTATTGCGAAAAGAATATGTCAGAAATATAATGTTGATCTCAGAGAAAGTGCAGCTATACTGGATATCTTCTCTTGTATATTCCAAGGACTTATCCCTTATGGAGCCCAAATGCTTATTCTTTTAGGATTTACTGCTGGTAAAGTTTCTCCATTAGATGTGATTCCTTTATTATGGTATCAACTTCTATTATTTATATTTACAGCTATCTTCATATTCTTCTCTATTAATGAAAAAATTATTGCTAAATTAGATAAGAATAAAATAAAAGCTTAATTAATGTTAATTAAAAAAAATTGATTTAAAAAAGGGACTGCTGCAAATTAGTAAATTAATTTACCAATTTCTCAGTCCTTTTTATTAAACATAAAAAAAATGCTGATAGAAGAAAATCAAATTCTTTTATCAACATTTTTCATATTTGGACTATTTTAAATTTACAATAGCCCTTTACTTTAATATTATTGTTCTAATAATTTTAAATCTACAATTACAGGAATATGGTCACTTACTTTATTCCATTGAATTCCATCTTTTTCATTTTCATTATTAGGTACATATGTTTTAACTTCCCAAACCTGTGCTTTATTTAAATATATTTGATCTATTGCTACTTCTGGATTTACTGCTGGCCATGTTCTATGATCTATTTTATCATCAAATACAGATACCCAGTATCTTTCCATTTCTTTTCCTATTACAGAATTAACAGTATCATTAAAATCTCCTGCTAATATTTTTATTCCTCTCATATCAAGAGTTATTTCATTTATAGTTCTTACCTGCTGCAAACGTACTGCTGGATCTTCATGCCAATCTAAATGAGTATTGATAAAAGTAATAGGTACTTCAAATCCTGGAACTTCTATTTGAGTAACTAAAGCTATTCTTTGTTCATACCCAGGACTTGTTGTATCTCCATTTGGGAAAGAAGGCAAAACAAGACTTTGCTGACTTAAAATAGGATATTTAGATAAAATTGCTATTCCATAATCCCCACCATCATGGTCAATAGTTTTTCCAAATACCATATTATAACCAGTAAGATCAGCAAGAATTTGTGCTTGATCTATTTTTCCACTACGATTAGTATTCCTATCCACCTCTTGTACAGCTATAATATCTGGATTTACTTTTTTTATTGTTTCTGCTGTGACCTTCAAATCTACTTTAAAATTATTTGCCCCTGCTGCAATGTTGTAAGTCATAATTTTCATCTTTGGATTGTTTTTTATTATTTTTTTATTGTATAAAACCTTTGCTTCTGCAAAAGATACAACAGAAAAAATTACAAATAACAATGCTAACACTTTTTTCATTTTGAACCCCCTTATTATTAAATTTTTAATAGGACATTTTGTATTCAATATCCAATTTTATAGTAGCACTTATGAATTAAAATTTCAACTGTTTTTTTATTTTTATTATTAAAAAATCAGAAAATATTATTTTATTTCAAAATAATTTGTTCTATATTTAATATATAAAATGAAAAAATAAAATCAATTAAAAATAGACTTAATTTTAAAAATTTAGAAAATCTATGTAATTATTCAAGTCAATAAAACATAAAAATATTGTTCTAATAAAAACAGTTCCATAATAATTAAATAGCCTTGACTATAATAATTACCATGAAACTGTTATAATTTTTTATTCTTATATTTTTTACAAATAAAATTATTACTATTTTTTTTAAAATTACTTATTATAATTTTTCAATTTCTTTAATAATATTTACAGCAATAGGAGTAAATAATTCTCCTATCCCTTCTTCTTTTCCTTTTGTAAGCCCTGCTATTCCTCTAGTCATAGGAAGTTCCCCTAATAAAGTAAGACCCATTTCATTTAAAAAATCATTCATTCCATTTTCTTCATTAAAACTTATTTTAGTTTCACATCCTGGACAAACTATATAACTCATATTTTCTACTACACCTAATACGGGTATATTCATTTTCTTAGTCATATTTACAGCCTTTGCTACTATCATAGACACCATATCCTGAGGAACAGATACCATTACTACTCCATTTACTGGAGTTGACTGCATGACTGTTAAAGCTACATCTCCTGTTCCAGGAGGCATGTCTATCAATAAAAAGTCAAGATCTCCCCATATTACATCTTCCCAGAACTGTTTTACAGCTCCGCCTACTACTGGTCCTCTCCAAATTACTGGTTCATTTTCATCATCTATCAGCAAATTAAGAGAAATAACTTTTATTCCCTCTTTAGATACTACAGGATATATATTTTCTCCATCACCCATAGCTTTTTCATCTTTCATTCCCATTAATCTTGGAATACTTGGTCCAGTTATATCAGCATCCATTATTCCAACCTTATATCCCAATTTATTCAATTCTTTTGCAAATAAAGCTGTCACTGTAGATTTTCCAACTCCACCTTTACCACTCATTATTCCAATTACTTTTTTTATATTATTATGTGGATTATTTACTATTCCACAACTTTCTTTATCTTTTGTACAACTACTTCCTGATGGACAAGTATTACAATCTGACATTTGATTCCCTCCCTAAATTTTTCTACCAAACTATCTATTATAATACTACTTCTATTGTTTTTTGTCAATCAGTATCAAACACTTGTAAAGATATAAAAATATTTTTTTAATAAAAAAAGTTTTAGAATTTTTCCATTAAAAGTATTCTAACTAAAAAACTCTAAAACTTAATTTTTATTTTATCCTGCTGCCCTCATCTGTTCTTTTTCTATTTTAGAATTATAGATTTTTACAAGCTCTGATTCAGTTATCTTCTTGCTTTCTACATCAAGTATAACCTTTCCTTTATCCAACATGATTATCCTATCTGCATATTGTACTGCATCTCTCAAATTATGAGATATCATCATAGCAGTAATATGTTGTTTATCAATAAGCTGTTTTGTTTTTTCCATTATTACCTTTGATGTTTTTGGATCAAGGGCTGCTGTATGCTCATCTAACAGGAGGAGCTTTGGCTTTTTAAGGGTTGCCATAATAAGAGAAAGAGCTTGTCTTTGTCCTCCAGACAAAAACTTTACCTGTGTATCCAGTTTATTTTCAAGTCCCAAATCTACTTCTTTTAAAATTTCTACAAATCTTTTTATTTTATCCTTTTTTATAAGATTTCTCAAAGAAAATTTTTCACATTTTTTATCTGCCAGAGAAAGATTTTCCAATATAGTAAGAGAAGGAGATACTCCCTTTGATGGGTCTTGATGAACTTTTCCTATTCCCCAAGCTCTCTCTTCTTCTTTTAAGTCATTTATTGATCTTTCATCAAGAATAATACTTCCAGCATCCTCCCTCAATGAACCGCTTATAAGGTTAAAAAGAGTACTCTTTCCACATCCATTTGACCCTAATATTGCTACAAACTCACTTTCTTCTATATTAATATTAAAATTTTCAAATATATTTAATTCATTTTCAGTTCCACCATTAAAGCTCTTTGACAAGTTCTTTATTTTTAGCATTTTCTTCTCCTCCCTTCTTTTTTAAACTAAAGAATGATGCATTATTATATCCTATAAATATTATCACTATTATTGCACTGATAGCTTTCAAATCTGTTGGAGCAAGACCTAAATCTATTGCTATTCCCCCTATTATTTTATAGCTTATAGAACCTAGTATTGCTCTTGTTGTTCCTTTTAACTTTGTTGATTTTTTAAGAATTGTATCTCCTATTATTATAGAAGCAAGTGCAGAAACTATTATAGAAGTTCCCATATTTATATCTGCGAATCCCTGCCTTTGTCCCATAAGAGCTCCACTTACAGCTACCAGTCCATTTGAAAGCATAAGACCTAAAAGTTTAAATTTATCACAACTCACACCTAAAGATTTTACAAGAGTTTCATTATCTCCAGTTGCTATAAGAAGATATCCTATTTCTGTTTTAAGGAACATATCCATCAATATTTTTATAATCATAACTATTATCACAAGAACTACTATCTTATTTCCTAATGAGAAAACAGATGGACTGTTATATAGAGGAATATTAGCTTTTCCATTTATTCTCAAATTTACAGAATAAAGAATAGTCATTGTAAGAATTCCAGCTAATATAGGAGCTATTTTCATTTTTATATGCAGAAAATATGTTATCACCCCAGCTAATGATCCAAATACAAATGCTAAAACTGTACTTGTTATTGGATCAAGACCTAAAGTTGCGAATCTTGCAAAGATAAATGCTCCAAATGGAAATGTTCCTTCAACTGACAAATCAGGAAAATCCAAAATCTTATATGTTATAAATACTCCCATTGCTAATACTGCAAATATGAGTCCCTGTTCTATTGATATAGTCATTAACGAATTCATTTTTTACCCCTTTTTCCTATTGTTCTATAAATTCTGCTCCTTCAAAAACTGGAAGCTCTTTATTTAATTTAAGATTTTTCATTGTTTTTTCATTTACTACTTTAGTAGTGTTAGCTAATGTTTCCACTGGCATATCTTCTGGTTTCTTTCCATCAACAAGTATTTCTTTAGCCATACGACCAGTTTGTCTTCCTAATTCATAATAACTAAGTCCATCTGTTAAAAGTATTCCACCTTTTACATGAGCTTCCTCTGCTCCAACTGTTACCATTCCTCTTTCATTAGCTGCCATAGAAATAAGATTTATAGCAGAAGCAACTATATTATCTGTGATAGTATAGAATCCATCTACTTTAGATATCATAGAATTTACAGCCTGAGGTATATCATTAATATTATTTACTCCAACAGCTCTTATTTCAAGCCCTAACTTTGCCCCTATTTCTTTTGCATTGACCACTTGTATTTCTGAGTTTGACTCACTTGTATTATATATTATTCCCACTTTTTTAATTTTAGGATTAATTTTTTGAAATAGCCCTAATTGTTTTTCCATAGGAGTTGCATCAGTTGTTCCTGTTACATTTCCTCCTACTTTATCCATTGTTTTTACTAATTGCGAATTTACTGGATCTGTCACTGCACTGAAAAGAACTGGTATATTATCAGTTGACTGTTTGGCAGCCTGGGCTGATACAGTTGCTATTCCGAATATAAGATCTGATTTATCTGATACAAATTTCTGTGCTATTACTCCTGCTACTCCAGTATCTCCCTGTGAATTTTTATATGTTATGTCTGCGTTTACTCCTAAAGATTTTAACTCATCTTCAAAACCTTTTCTAACATCATCTAATGCTGGATGTTCTGCAAATTGTGAAATACCTATTTTAAATTTTTTTCCCTCTTGAGCTACACTCTGTACTCCAATGATAGTTAGAAACATTATCATCATCATTAATCTCTGTCCTACTTTTATTTTCATTTTCTCCTCCTGATTATTATTGAATAGAAAATAAAAAAACCTTTTTGCATAAAATTGTAAAAAGGTAAAATTAACACAATACAACAAATCCCCTTCAAAAAGGTGATTTTGTAAAAGGTATTAAATTTTTCTACTATCCTACAATTCTACTGTTTTGTTTTTCTATTTCTTTTCAATTCCTACTATTTTACTATTCTGCATGTTCATTAATAAAAATTATATAAAAAATCTCTGTTTTTGTCAACTGTTATTTATTCCTGCTCTACTGGTACTGCTCTATGTCCTAGTCCAATTACTACTTCATCCAATCTGAACATTCCTATTGTTAAAAAAATACATACTGAAAGATGTTCCTGACATCTTGCAATTCCTATTTTCCCACCAACATTAAAGCCAACTGCTTTATCCATTATTTGAGCTATAGCTTCTCTTGTAGCTCCTGTAAGAGCTCCTTCATATATATGAGATTCTGATATTATTCCATTTCTTTTAGAAGCCACTAAAGCTCTCTCTAAAATTTTAGAAATAGAATCAACCACATTTCCCCCTATATCCACAGCAGCTGTTTTTATTCCTGAATTAAGATATTTTACTTTAAGTTCTGCTTCTTCCTCTCTTGAACTCATAGCCATTATAACTGAAGCTTTTGCTATGTCTTTACTTTTATATTGCATTTTACACCTCACAATTTTCATCTATACAAATATAGCATACCATAAAAAAAGAAGGAAGTACAAAAGAATTTGTACTTCCTTTCAATATTTTACCATTCACCTTTAAAGCTATTTACATTTTCTTTATTTACTTCTACTTGAATCATAGGAGTTACTGGCTCAAGTTTTTCTCCTCTTAATAATTTTCCAGCTGCTTCTATAGTTTTTGCTCCTTCTTCTACAGCTGACATATATGTAGTTCCATCAATAAGTCCATCTTTTATAGCTGCAAGCCCTTCTTTGCTTCCTCCTAGACCTATTACATATATTTTATCTTTTAATCCTGCTTCTTGTAATGCCATTCCTGCGCCCATAGCTGAATTATCATCTTGAGTTATTATTATATCCATTTTTTGATTTTTTTGAATAAGATCTTCAACTATTTTCATAGCTCTTTCTTTTTCCCATCTGCTTGTTTGGTTATATACTATTTCCATTTTTGTTCCTGCTATTTCTTCAGTAAGACCTTTTTTTCTATTTCTTTGAGGAGGTGTTCCTGGAACTCCTTCTATAAGAACTATTTTTGCATCATTTTTTTTCAATAAATTCTTTGCTATTTTTCCTGTTAATGCCCCTGTTTTCACTTCATTTTGTCCAACATAAGTAACTACACCATCATATTTACCATCTTCATCGCTTCCTATTGCATTTGTAAATGCTATAACTGGTATTTTTGCTTCATTAGCTATTGCAATTGCTCCTTTAATAGCTTCTGAATCTGCTGCTGCTACTGCTATTACATCTACTTTTTTTGCTACAAGATCTTCTATTTGAGATAGTTGTTTAATAGGGTCCCAGTTAGCATCTGTATACTCTAGTTTTACCCCTTCTTTTTTAGCTTGTGTGTCCATTCCATCTCTTACAGCTATAAAATATCCTACTGGTCCAGGCAAAGATACTCCAATAACTTTTTCTGCTGCAAAAGCAGTTGCTCCAAGTACTAAACATAAAGCTCCTAATAATAATTTTTTCATCTTGCTCCTCCTTATTTTTATATTGAAATCTATTTTTTCTTAAAACTTCCAAACCCTACTGCTGCAAGTATTATTATTCCTTTAAAAACATATTGAAAATATATGCTCACACCAATAAGATTGAAACTGTTACTTATAACACTCATGAGAAGAACCCCTATTATTGTTCTCATAACATTTCCTTCTCCACCATTTACACTTGTTCCACCAATTACAACTGAAGCTATTGCATCCATATCATACCCTTCTCCTGCTGTCGGAGTGGCTGTACTCAGTCTCGAAACTAAGATAAGTCCCCCTATTATCGAGGCCATACCATTTATCATGAATACCATTATTTTATACTTCACAGTATCTATACCTGACAGTCTGCTGGAATCTTCATTCCCTCCTACTGCATATATTCTTCTTCCCATTACTGTTTTTCTTAAAACTACATTAGCCAGTATTACCCCAAGGAAGAAAATTATTACAGGTACAGGTATTCCTAAGATATAGCCTCTTCCAATAAGAGAAAGGACTGGATTTGTTCCAGATATTGGATATCCCCCTGTATAAATAAAAATGAGCCCCTGTAAAATTACGACCATTCCCATAGTTGCTATAAGAGATGGTATTTTAATGACTGCAACTGCAAATCCATTAATTAATCCGATAACTGCTCCTGCTAAAAGTGCTGTTAAAAGTGCTATAATAAAACTATGCCCATTTGAAATCATACTCATTATTATAGTTCCACCTAAGGCAGCTATTTTTCCTACTGATATATCAAAATTTCCTGAAATTATTACAAATGTCATTCCTGTTGCTATAACACCTATTATTGATGATTGCCTTAATAGATTAAGTATATTATTTCTTGTAAGAAAATTAGGTGTTGCAAAACTTATTATTGTACATAAAACTAAAAAACCTATTATTATTCCATAATTTTTCAGGAGATTTTCTCTTCTGAAAGAATTTTTTAACTGTACTAACATATATCCTCCATCCTAACCATTTAATGCCAAATAGTTTATTTTTTCTATATTTATGTCATTGCCTCTAAGTTCACTGATAAAATTTCCCCTTTTTAATACAAGAACTCTATCTGCTATTCTTTCTACTTCTCCAAGATCAGAAGATATAAAAATTATTCCTACTCCTTTAGCTGCATAATCTTCAATTACTTTAAAGATATCTTCTTTGGCATTTACATCTATTCCTTTTGTTGGCTCATCAAATATCAAAATTTTCAAATCCATATCTTTCCATTTTGATATAACTATTTTTTGCTGATTTCCACCGCTAAGACTTGATACTTTTAAATCATAATCTGAAACTTTTATTGAAAGACCTTTTATTGATTCTTCAATATGTTTATTTTCTTTTTTACTGTTTAAAAGAACACCAGACAACATCTTTTTTATCTGTATCAATGTAGAATTATCTTTTATTGTATGTTTCAATATAAGTCCAAAGTTCTTTCTATCTTCTGGTATAAGCCCTATTCCATTTTTTATAGCATCTTTAGGATGATAAAACTTCTTCTTTTTTCCTTCAAGATAGATATCTCCTTTGTTTATTTCTCTTGCTCCAAATATACATTCTGCTAATTCACTTCTTCCAGAACCAACTAACCCTGCTATCCCTAGTACCTCTCCTCTTTTCACATAAAAAGATACATCCTTTAATATATTTTTATATTCTAATTCTTTTACTTCAAGAATTACTTCATTTCTATTCTCTTTTTTTTCTCTTATATTTCCTTTTTTTACTGCTTTTCCTGTCATTAATTCTACTACTTTATCTTTTGTAAGTTCTGAAACTTTTTTAGTAGCTATAAATTCTCCATCTCTCAATACACTTATTCTATCGCATACTGAAAATACTTCCTCAAGCATATGTGAAATATATATTACTGTCTTTCCAGCTTCTTTTAGTCTTCTTATAACATCAAATAAAGATTTTTTCTCTTTTTCTGATAATGAAGTAGTTGGTTCATCCATTATTATAATATCTGAATCATTTGCTACTATTTTAAGTATTTCTATCATCTGCTGTTTAGATATACTCATATTTCTAGTTATTTCCATAGGATCTATATCAAAATTTAATTTTTCACACAGTTCCTTAAATCTTTTAATCATAGCTATATCATCAGTAAATATGCCATATTTTTTTATTTCATTTCCTACAAAAAGGTTTTCATAATTTTTAAGTGTTGATACAAGGCTTAGTTCTTGATATATTATACTTATTCCTTTTTCCTGTGCTTCTAAAGGCGTTTTAAATTTTTCTACATTTCCTTTATATATAAGCTCCCCTCCATTAGCCTCATGTACCCCACATATTATCTTCATCAAAGTAGATTTTCCAGCACCATTTGCTCCTATTATTGCATGAACTTCCCCTTTTTTTATTTCAATATTTATATTTTTTAAAACTTCTACTTTGGAAAAAGATTTACTTATATTTTTACAATTCAGAATTACATCTCCTAATCGCATTTTTCCTCCTTTTCCAGAAATATCTTCAAATGCTCCTCAGGTATACTCATCAAATCCCATGAAAGAACTATTCCTTTTGAATTTCCCGCTTCTAAAATATCAAATACTTCTTTTATATATTCTTCATCACTCAATGCAATATTTTCTTTTTTGTTAAAGTCTATTCCTGGAAATATATTCTCCAAATTTTCAGATAGATATTTTACTTCTTCTATCATTTGAGTTTTTCCTATATTATCTTTTAAATTTTTTTCTCCTATTATATTTAAAAGAAATTCTCCTGCTTCTCTATTATACATTTTTTTAAAAGTTTGAATTTCAAAAGGTATTCCTGCAGGTGCATAAGTTCTTCTATAATACATTGGTTTAATAAAATCTGCTTTTTGACCAAGTTTGATTATATCTTGTCCAAAGAGATAAGAAATATCAGAAGCATATGTATCTAAGCCAACTTCCAGTCCTTTAATTTTAAAAAAGTCTATAAGTTCATTTATTTTTTCAATTATTGAGTTATTTTTAAATTGAAAATACTGGTCCATTTCTTTATTTTTAAATTTATATCTAAAATCCTCACATTTTTCTATTTCAAGAGGATTACTTTCTAATTTTTTGAAAGTTTCCTCAATATATATTTTTAATTTTTCTACATTTATTCCCTTTTTCCTCATTTTCTCTGTACATACAGGACAAAAACAGCTAAATACAGCTTTCCCTCCATTTGAAAACGCTGGGTATCTTATTTTATCAAGAAAAACTCCATCTATTTCATAATCTGAAAACTTCTCATTAAATATTTCTTTTATATTTTTAATATTTTCAATAGTATTAGGGCAATAAAATTCAAAATTTTCACCTTCTTGAAATGAAAAATTTTCTATTTCTTCTTCTTTATAATCTAATACTTTAGTGAATTTTTTATAATGAGATAATTCTGAAAATACTGGAAACCAAAAATATAATTTTGTTTGATGTAGTCTTAAAAAATTCTTTAGTTCCCTGTATAATTCTTTATTTTCATTCCAACCTATAATAATTCCATCTATTTTTTTTACTTTCATTATTTTTAAAAGTTTTTCTTTCAATTTATCTATATCCACTTCCAGATTTGAAAATCCTCCAGAAAATATCTGTAAATATTTTTTCATTTTCACCACCATTTAGATATTTTTATTCAGATAATTAAGTCCTATATTTATCCCACCATCAACAGGTTCATATTTATTAGTAACCAACTTTATCTTATTTTCTAAATCACATTGTACTATTTTTTCTTTTATTTTAGCTGCAATTATTTCATTTACAGCTACTCCCCCAGATAGTACAAGAGTGTACTTATCTTTTTTTATATTTTTAGATATCTGTTTTATCATTCCCATAAGTTTTTCTGCTGCTTCATCTAATATTTTTCCACATAATAATGTATCTTTTTCTTTTATAACAAATTTTGCTATACTTGCTATTTTTTCTGTTGTATCATATTTTTCAACTATCTTTTCCAGTTGTTTTCTTCTACCATTAGCCAGCTTTTCTATTTTATCAAAAGAATCATCTTTTTCTTCCATATCCTCTAAATAAAGGATATACTTTTCAAGAAATTTTCTGCCTATCCAATATCCTGATCCAAGATCACTGAGTTCTTTCCCCCAGCCTCCAACTCTCACTACTTTTTTATCATCAAAGGCAAAACCTATAGACCCTGTTCCAGATACAATAACTCCACCATCTTCAAAAGGACATATAGCTCTGAAAGCTAGTTCTGCATCATTCATTATTACAAAATTATCTTTTATTCCAATATTTTCAAGTAGTTTTTTAAAAAGATTATAATCTTCAACAGTATCACAGCTCGAAAATCCAAATACAAAATATTTTATATCCTGAAAACTGATATTTTTTTTCTTCATTATTTCTTTGATATTTTCTTCAAGATTACTCTTAACAGTGGCTATTCCAACATTTTTATAATTGGTGCTGTTTCCTTTAATATATTCCTTACAACTATTCTCTATTTCATACAGGCAATATAAAGTTTTGCTTCCTCCCCCATCTACTGATAATATATATCCCATTTTTTACCCCTATTTTCCTATTATTTTTAAATCTTTGTCACTTTCTTGAATAGCCAGTTTTAATGCTCCTTTCATTCCATTTTCAATATCATTGTTATCAAGAATAATTTCTGGCATGTTCTCTTCTCCAAGTCTTTCGGATATTTTTTTTATTATATTTCTTAATAAACTTTTTTCAATTTTTAATATGTCACTGCTTAATACTATTATTTCTGGATTCAATATAGAAATATTTATCATGAGTATAAAAATAATCATTTTTTCAAATTTTTCCATATCCTTTCTTTTTACTATTTCTTTATAATCATCTTCTAAAGTTTTTTCTGCTGATACAGGAAGTTCACCTATTTCACCAGAAAAATTAGATTTTCCTTTGTGAAGTTTTCCATCAATTACAGTTCCGGTTCCTATCCCAGTTCCCATATAAATATATACAAGATTCTTAGTATTAAACTCTATTTTATCTATAAGACCAAAAGTCACCAAATTCGCATCATTTTCTATTATTGTTGGAATATTATATCTTTCTTCCAATACTTTTTTTAAAAAAATTCCATTAAATTTTTTCAGAGTATAAACATTGTTGATACTTCCATTTTCTTCTATAATTCCTGCAATACCAATAGAAATAGCTTCTATATTTTCTTTGCTTTTAGATTCTTTTATTATTTTATCTAAGACTGAAATTAATACTTTCTCATCACTGTCTTCCTTCAATTTTTTTACTTTTTCATTTTTTATTTTTCCAAGAAGATTATATTCCCTTACTGTAAGGACTGTTCCTTTAAAATATGCAGATATATATGATACATGATCACTATTTATTTCATAAAATACAGGCTTTTTTCCACTGCCTTTTACCTGTATTTCTCCTTCAAATATTTTCACTATCTCTTTTTCAAGAAGTTCATCTACACACTTATTTACAGTTGGTAAACTAAGTCCTAATATTTTAGATAATTCTGGCTTTGTTATAGGTGAATGTCTAATAATATTTTTTCTGACTAAAGCCATATTTATTTCTTTTATTATTTTAGGTTTTCCATTAATAGTCATCATTATTCTCTCCTTTCATTTCTAATAAAGAAAGTTTATTAATTAATATAAGTATACTCTACGATTTTTTCATTGTCAACTTTTTTATGATTTATTTTCAAACATTTTTCATTATAACGAATCATTTTTCAATGTCATACATCATAAAAAGAATTAATTTTTCATTATAAAGTTAAAATAATATAAAAAACTCACAAGTAAACATACTTGTGAGCTTTTTATTAATCTGTCTATTTATTATTCATCCCAGCATTCAGCATTTTTTAATCCTGGAACAGAAGAAGTTTTAAACTGAGGATTTAAACCTTTCTTCTTTTGAGCGATATAATCTTTAAGAGCTGTTATTGCCACTTTATAAAGTACTGCTATTACTACTAGATTCATTATTGCCATAAATCCCATAAATAAATCAGCCATATCCCAAACTATCTGAACTTTAGCAAGACATCCAAACATTACCATAAATACAACAAAGCATCTATAAAGATTTAACCATATTTTATTACCATTTAAAAATTCAATATTTGTTTCTCCATAATAATAATTTCCTATAATAGATGAAAATGCAAAAAGAAATATACATACAGCAATGAATATACTTCCCCAAGGACCTACTTGTGAAACAAGTGCATCTTGTGTCAGCTGTATCCCATTAGATTCCCCTTGTAAATCTACTCCAGACATTAATATTATAAAAGCTGTTGCAGAACAAATTAATATAGTATCTGTAAATACGCCTAAAGTCTGAATAAGTCCTTGTTTTACAGGATGTGTAACATTTGCTGTTGCAGCAGCATTAGGAGCGCTTCCCATTCCAGCTTCATTTGAAAACAATCCTCTTTTTATCCCTTGCATAATGACAACTCCAAGCCCTCCACCCACTGCTTGTTTAAATCCAAGAGCATTAGAAACTATAGAACTTAAAACAGATGGTATCATTGTAAAATTCTTTGCCAGAACAAACAATGCTACAAGAACATATGCAACTGCCATCACAGGAACTATGTATTCCACTGCATGAGCTATTCTTTTTACTCCGCCAAATATAATAATAGCAGTAGCAGCAGAAATTGCTACTCCTAAATACTTTCTATTAATATCAAAAGCTTTTTCAAATGCAAATGATACTGTATTTGCCTGCACTGAATTGAATATAAGTCCAAATGTTATAGATATTAGTATAGAAAAAACTACTCCCATCCATCTCTTGCCTAAAGCTTTTTCCATATAGTAGGCAGGACCACCTCTAAAATGATCTCCTTCTTTTACTTTATATACTTGTGCTAATGTACTTTCTATAAAACTTGAGCTTGAACCAATAAGAGCCATAACCCACATCCAGAAAACGGCTCCAGGTCCACCTATAACAATAGCTATAGCTACTCCTGCCATATTTCCAGTTCCAACTCTTGAAGCTGTTGAAATACAAAATGCCTGAAATGATGATATTCCACTTGAACCATGTTTTTCATTAGAGCTTTCATTCTTCAGAGCTCCCTCTCCAAGCAGTCTAAACATTTCTCCAAGTAATCTAAATTGAACAAACCCTGTCTTAAATGAAAAATATATTCCCAATCCTACAAGTAGTATTATTAATATATAAGACCAGATAAAGTTGTTCAGCCAGTTAAAAGCATCATACAAAAAAATCATTCTTTCCTCCCATACTAATATTTTTTATGTAAATATTGTTTATTTTATCATATTTTATTCTATTAAACAAAATTTTTCATGATTAAAATATTGTCAAATTCAATTCACTGGAAAGATCTTCTAATAAAAGCACCCCTGCTATTGAGTTTCCTTTTTTATCAAGAGATGGTCCATATACTCCTATTCCCATTTTTCCTGGCACTACAGAAAGTATTCCTCCCCCTACTCCACTTTTTGATGGTATTCCTGCTCTTACAGCAAATTCTCCTGAACTGTCATACATTCCACAAGTTACCATGAGAGTTTTTACAATAGTAGCTATTCTGGAAGTAATTACTGTTTCTCCTGTACTTAATTTACCATTATTTGCCAAAAACAATGCTATCCTTGCCAGAGTTTTAGCAGTAACTTCTATTGAACACTGTTTAAAATATATATCTAAAGCATCCTCTACATTTCCCTCTATTATTCCTTCACCTTTTAAAAAATATCCCATTGCTCTATTTCTATTTCCTGTTTCAGATTCTCCACAATATATTTTATAGTTCACATCCAGAGTTTCATCTTCTGATATTTTTCTAAAGAACTCTAAAAGCCTTTGAAATCTATCTCTTACATCTCTTCCTTTTATCATTGAAGCTATTGCTATAGCTCCTGCATTTATAAGAGGATTATAAGGCTTTCTTCTGCTTGAAGTTTCTAGTTTTTTAATGGAATTGAATGGATCACCAGTAGGTTCCATTCCAACTTTAGAAAATACATATTCCTCTCCATTATCTAATATAGCCAACATTAATGTCACTATTTTAGAAATGCTCTGTATTGTAAATTTTGTATCCCAATCTCCTGAATAATATTCATTTCCTTCCACATCTATAATATATAATCCCAATGCATCTTTTTTAGCTTTATCCAATTCCGGAATATAACTTGCAACTGTACCTAATTTTGTTTCAGCTATATTTTTTTTGACTAGTTTATCTAATAAATCTTTCATGAATTCCTCCTGATATCATAAAGTTTTTTATAATTTTCTAAAAAATAAAAAACACCCTTTTATAATATAAACTTAGTGTAATATTTTGTCAATAAATTTTCACTATTAATACAATTTATAGAATATAAAT
>ERZ773144.1015-NODE-1015-length-26592-cov-9.040434_pt1 | contig 26592 bp, 32 predicted proteins | sample MGYA00580849_ERZ773144 | MGnify/ENA primary metagenome ERZ773144 (study PRJEB29015, sample SAMEA2737861) | human gut metagenome | biome: human gut; feature: human-associated habitat; material: faeces | place: China | collected 2012 ...
AAATTAATTATTCACATTCCCCCTAAACATTTCAAAATGATTAGGCGCTTTGGAATCTATTCTAGAAATATTAAATCAGAACTTAAAAACATCATGAAATTCATGAGAAAATATGTCTCTAAATATTCCAATTCTACTTTTTATCAACTTGAAATATGGAACGCTTTTGGAGTAAATCCTTTTTATTGTTTTAAATGCAATGCCAGAATGAAAGTTAAAAAAATATCATATTTTAATATACATACAGGCTCCATTTGCTGGAAAGAATATCGCTAAACAGCTGATTAACAATCAGCTTTTTTGTGCTGTCAATTTTAATCTTATTCAATTAATATATCTAATATGAATACAAAATAATTAACATTTTTTATTTTTTCAACAAATTTATCAAATTATAATTTCCTAAGAAATAAAAAAAGCTGCCTGATTTTACTCAGGCAGCTTTCATTATTCAGCTGATTAAATTTTTATTTTATATACTGCTTTTTTTATTTTTTTCTTTTCTCCAACCTTTAAACATGGCATATGAGGTTCTAATGGAAAAAAAAGAATAAATCTATCTTTTGTCATTTTATAAATCACTTCTATCTCTCCATCTAAGTGATCATAATCTTTTTCTGAATCATAGTTATTTCTTTCTTTCAATACTTTTCTTGCTGAATATCCGAATTTTTCTTCTCCATCAACTATTAACTGAACATCTATATATTTTTGATGACTTTCAAAACAAGTTTCAGATACTTCTCTTGTCAATAAGTCTTCTTGTACATTAAAATATACATTATCCCCATCTACATCATGTCTTCCTTCAGAAGCATTCAAGTAATCTCCAGCCATTATACTTTCAACAGCTTTGTCAAAATTAACAGATATTCCCTTATAATTTTTTAAATTTTCTAAAGTATCAAATATCATTTTATATCTCCTTTAAATACTTTATTCTTTATTTTTGGTTTTTTATATTTTTCAGCAACTTTATTAAATATATATGAAAATATAATTATTGTTATAACTCCAACAGCAGTTCCATATACTCTGTTAGTATAATAAAGCATAGGTGTCAATCCAGGCTTTTTCATGTTAACCATTATAAACATAAAAACTATTCCCCCTAAAGAAGCAGGAACCTTTACAAATATTTCTGTTATTATTATTACAAGTATTATTCCAACTGAACACCAAAAAGTTCCTGTAAAACCTGAAAAATATAGAGCAAATGCTACAAATCCTCCAAACACTGTACTGAGAAATCTTTCTTTTGTCCGCAGAAGGAGTTCATCCCATTCAAGTCTAAAGGGAACTACAATAGCAAGAGCACAATAATATAGAGTATAATTTGTTATATACACAGGATCAAAAAAGTGATTGATAAACTTTATTGCTGCTAATCCCAAGATAACAGCCATTCCTGGTTCTAATCCTCTCATTATCTGCTTCTTCAAGTCAGCCTTTGGCATTGGCGGTACTTTATTTTTCATCTCTTCTTTATCAAAGAATGCATTATACAGCGTAATTACAAGAGATATCGCAGCAACTCCAGCAAAAGTTCCTATTACTCTTTCCATAAGATAGGCCACTGGGGTTCTTTCGGGATCAACATTCAGCATAATATAAGTAAAAGCTATACATCCTACAGAAGATGGAACTCTCATTACAATTTCATTAAAGCAGCATACAATACACAGCCCTAATATATACATAACAAGATTTTCCTGAAACCCCATATAGCATATAATAACTGCTATTACTCCTCCAAATATAGTTGTCATAACTCTTTCATAGGCTTGTTTTCTTGTTTTTGAATCATTTAAATCCGATACATTCAAAGCTCCTATCCCTGCATAAAAATGAGAAAGGTTAAAATAATTACATACCCATATGGATATAGCAACTGCTATAGATACTAAAAATGCTCTCTTTAGTATTTTGACATTTTTTTCTACCATAGTTCTCCTTAGATTACTCAGCCAAAATCATGTCATCTCTCCCCAAGACATGAATCTTTTCAGCCTTTTATTTTTTTAATAATAAGTATATTTGGAACATATTCATCATTATTTTATCTTTTTTAGTCCATTTTTACAATAGTTTTATTTTACTTTTCTTTCGAGCCATGTTATTTCTGCATCTATTTCTTTTGAACTGTTTTTTCCATTGTACTCCTTAGCTTTCCTGTAACAATCTAAAGCTTCTGCATATTTTCCTATCTTTTTAAAAACTGCTCCTGCTTTTTTATATATCCATGTATCTCTTCTATTTTCTTCTGTAATTACCTTATAATAATATTTTGCTGCATTTTCATAGTCACCTATTTTCTCATAATTAGCAGCTATACTGTAATTTTCTACCTTACCATTTTTTTTTTCGCTTTTTTTATAGTATTCAGCTGCCTCCTGACTTCTTCCAAGTTTTGTAAGAACATCAGCTATATTTGAAAGATTAGTTGAATCTTCTGAATCATTCTTCTCTATTTTTTTATAATATTCTAAAGCCACATCATAATTTTCTATTTCCTTGTATACATCTCCAAGCTGTCCTAAAAGCCAGTTAGATGGTTCTTTTTCTTTGTCTTCTTCAGCTTTTTTAAAATACTCTAAAGCTTCTGTATGTTTTCCTAATTTAGTTAAAAGCCATCCATACTCTCCATTTATCCACGAATCATCTCTTCCCTGCTTCATGGCTCTTTCTATATATATCATAGCTTCTACATATTTATCTTGTTCTCCAAGATTCCATCCTATTTGTGAATTTAACCAGTCATCTGCTTCTTCCATTTCTTCCGCTTTTCTTAAATATTCTAAAGCTTTTTCAAATTCATCAAGCATACCAAGATTCCATCCTATTTCTCTATAGAGCCAGGCATCTGGGCTTTCTTCCATTCCTTCTGCCTTTTTCAGACATTCTAAAGCTTCTTTATATTTATCTAATTTTCCTAAATTCCACCCTAATTCTCTGTTAACCCAAGCATCATCTCTTCCCAGTTCTTTTGCTTTTCTCAGATAGAATATAGCCTCTTCTACTTCTCCTAATTTTCCCAAATTCCATGCAAACTCTGTGCAAATCCAAGGAGTTAAATTCTCTTTATCCTCTGCTTTTCTTAAATATTCTAAAGCTTCTTTGGGTTTTTTAGCTCTTCCTAAATTCCATGCAATTTCTCTATACAGCCATTTGCTGCTGTCACCTTGTTCTTCTGCTTTTTTCAACCTTTCAATAGCTTCTTCATATCTCCCTAATTTACCCAGGTTCCAACCTATTTCAGTATTCAGCCATGAATCTGCTTCTTCAAGTTCCTCTGCTTTCATTAGAAATTTTAAAGCTTCTTCTTCTCTATCTCCTTCTAATCTGCCAATACACCACCCATATTCTCTAAAGAACCATGCATCATTTCTTCCCATGTCTTCAACTTTTTTTAAGTATTCATAGGCTTTTTCATATTGATCTAATCTATCATAGTTCCACCCTATCTCACTATTAATCCACTCATCATCTCTTCCTAGTTCACTTGCTTTTAAAAGATATTCTAAAGCTTCTTCATTTCTCTCCAATTTCCCTAAATTCCATGCAAGTGTAGAAAAAATCCATGTATCATCTCTTCCTTGTTCTACAGCTTTTTTTAGATAAGCGACCGCTTCCTCATCTCTGCCCATTTTTCCAAGATTCCAACCTATCTGTGAATTTGTCCATGCATCAGGTTCTTTCATTTTCTCTGATATTATTAAATTTTCAAGAGCTTCTTCATATTTTTTTAATATACCTAAATTCCAGCCTAGCTCCTCAAATATCCATGTATCATCTCTCCCCAATTCTTTCGCTCTATTTAGGTAGTATACTGCTTCTTCATTTCTGTCCAATCTTCCCATGTTCCAACCTAATTCACTATTAATCCATACATCATCTCTTCCCAATTCCTTTGCTCTGTTCAAATAATATACCGCTTCTTTATTCTTTCCCAAAGCTCCTAAATTCCAACCTATTTCACAGCACAGCCATGTATTTTCTTCCTCTTCTCCCTCTACTTTTCTTAAATATTCTAATGCTTCCTCTTTTCTTCCTAGTTTCCCCAGTATCCATCCTGTTGTTGAATTTGTCCATGTATCTGCTTTTCCATTTATTTCATTCTCAGTAAGGAGCTCTAGAGCTTTGTCGTATTCCTGATTTTCTAAAAGTTCGTCTACCCTGTTTTTTAAATCTTCCATTTTTCCTCCTTATTCTATGTTTAAAAACATTGTCCTGTTAAGTGTTTCGAATCCCTTTGCTTCATAAAAAGATAGGGCTTCAAAATTCTGTTCATAAACTTTTAATTCTATTCTGTTTATATTCCAATCTCTCGCCCAGTCTATAACACAATCTACAAGCATACTTCCTATTCCATGTCCCTTAAATTTTTCACTGACTACAAGATTATCCAATACTACCCATTTCATATCTATCTTAACAGGAAAAGGTTGATTTTGGGTAACCATAACTTCTGCTATTCCTACTATTTCTCCCCCACGTTCAGCTATAAATATTTCTCTGTATGGGGTTGCTATAATATTTTTTAAATATTCAACAGATCTGCCTTCTTTTTCTGGTTTTTTAAAAAGTTCTGGATATTTTTCCAAATGAAGTTCATCAACTTCTTTATACAAAACGTTGATACTCTCTATATCTTCTAATTTTACTGTTCTTATTATTATATCCATTTCTCCCCCTTACATTAAGTATTCCTCTTCTAAAAATAAAAAGAGGTCGGCCTTTAAGCCTTCCTCTTTATTTTATCATTATAATAGATTTTCTGCTAGACTGATTATTTTATTCTGTATATGAAGCTGTAAATCTTATCACAGTACCTTTTAAATTTTTTATCTTACTCTTTGAAGTATCCCATGTATAATTATACTTATATACTGCTCCATTACTCTGTGTTGTTTTGCTCACCTCTATGATTTCAAGTCCAACATCTTCCTGAGAAACATTTAAACTGTATTCTACATTCATATTTCCTGTTCCAGTCAGTGTCAAAGTATGTCCTGATACTCTTCCTATTTGGCCATCCAAAAGAATTCCAAAATCAATTTCATTTCTGTCAGAAGTTATTGTAATAGGATCTTTTACTTCATATACTGCTGTTGGTCTAAAATATGCCCTTTCACTTGAATACACTGTCATTATCAGAAATATATTCAATATAAAAATTATTTTTTTCATTTTTCTCCTATCTATATATAGCTGTCAATTTTATTACTTTCATTTTTTCTTTTTCTGGAGTATCTAATTCAATAAATTGCTTAGTTTTTAAAACTTCTATTAAATTTTGATTTAAAATGCTACTTTTTACTTTTATATTAAATCCAGTTTGAGATTTTTCAGCACTGATTTTTGAAATATCTATATCTACTAAATCATTTTTATCACTAAGTAATTCCATATTTTCATGGTTAAAGACAAGCCTTATATTTCCATCAGCAGTAAGATTTATTATTTCAATTTTTAGAGGTGCTTTTTCTTCTAAACCCTTTATATCTATTATTTTTCCTTTCATTGACATTTCAGATTTTGCTACCATTTTACTAGAATTAGTATTTTGATAAATACTGTAGGAACATTCAAAGAAAAAAACAAACAATAAAGGAAAGGCGATTACTTTCATTTTAAATCTCCTCTGTAAAAATTAATTTTCCCATTTCAAAAATACCATTTTCTATTTCATCTGGCTTTATAGTAATTTCAATTTTATTTTTCATAGGTTTATACAGTTCATCTCTTGAAGACAATTCAACAGTATAATTTCCTTCTATTAAACCATCTACTATAAAATAACCATCAAATTCAGGTTTTAAACTTTTTACTTCTTTATCTCCATTCTTTATAACTATCTTGATTTTATTAAATATATATGGAAGTCTTTCTACATCAATATTTTCTCCATGCACAATTACATTTCCACTTAAAGAAATAGTATTTTGAAATGGTATATCTATTTTCATTCCAGTAGACGGCATCAATTTATAATATTTTTCTTCATCATAATACAGCAGTGGATCAATATATGTTCTGTCAACTCTCACATTAAATTCAGCATTAGATGATATATCTTCTATCAGATAATTTCCATCAGCATCTGTTTCTATGTTTTTTCCTAAGATACTTATCTTTATATCTGGTAATACTTCATCTTCTGCATCAAACTTAGAATTTGCATTGTTATCTATATATACTTTTCCACTTACCCATGAGTTAGACTTATTTTTTAATCTGCTGTTTCTCTCTATATCTTCCAGAATGAGAATTTTTCTAAACTTAGTTCCCACTTTTTTAGTACTTCCCTTTTCATCACTTACATCAAAAGAAATCTCAGTATCTACAAATGGTACTCCAAAATCCTCCAGATAAACAGTTCCATTCATTTCCATTTTTAAACGGTCATCATCTTTAGTAGAATAAGCAACTCCTAGTGACAAATCAAAATATTTTTTGCTGTAATATCCATTATTTCTTCTTATAAATTTCACTGAATACTTATCTTCAAGCACTTCCCAATTATTATCATATTTCAGTTCTACCTCAGTTACTATATTAATATTATCAAAATATGATATTCCTGTTTGAAATCTTGTAATATGCCTATTTCTTTTAACATCATCTGAATATTCCTGAAATCTATATTCTAAAGTATTACTCAAATATCTCTGATTATATCCTACACTTCCTATATAATCTGTATAATGATTCCCTTGATATGTTTCAACCTCATATCCAGTTCCAATATTTAATCTTCCAAAACTTTTTCTGATATTAGCTCTATATTTTTCATCTTTCTTTTCTTCTTCACTTATTCTTCTGCTGTACTTTTCTCCAATACCTTCAATTATAAAATCATAGAAATTCTGTCTGTATTCCCATGCAAGAGTTCCATCTTCTTCTTCTCTATCTTGGTACCATATAATATTCGCCCAGAAAGGAAATTTTACAGGAGGAGAATTTATATACATTCCATAGGACATCTCATCATATTTTTTTCTTTCTTCTGTTTTACCAGCCAGATTATAATATCCTACTTCTGCAGTCATGAAATTATTAAGTCCATATTTTAAAGTTCCAATAAAATCATTATCCCCTTTTCTATCAACTTTTCCACTCTGTATACTGTAATTCCATGTATTTTTACTTAAATTCTTATTGTTTAACCATAGAGAAAGATCTTTTTGAATATATGTTCCATCTGTTTTATATATTCTGATATAATATTTATCCGTTAATGACTGTGTATTTATATTCTCAAATCTGTATCTTTGATTTTCTGCATTTTGATAATCTATCAATATTCCATTTCTATATAACTCAACTACTGAACCAGTTGGTGCATAACCTTCAAAAATATTTCCATCTTTTTCTGTTACATCAAATCTTTCAGATGAATCTAAAATACTTATTCCATTTATATTATTATCTACATCATAAAAAGATGGTGTCCGCATATAAAAACTTCCTAAAACAACATCTTTTTTATCCATTACATTTTCGTATGTTAATGAAATTGAATCTATCTCAGGTTTACTTTTATTTTTTCGGCTGTCATCATAAATACTGAATTCACTGTCAAGTTCTCCATACATTAACTGTGTTGAGTAATTGATATCTAAAGACTTTCCTTTTCCTTCATTTAAATTAGTTTTTTCATATTCTATTTCAACTACTCCAGGGGAAAACATCTTCTTATTTCCTATAACATCATGGGTATCTTTTTCTCTTTCATTTCCCATACCTCTTCTTTTCTGTTCCTGCTCATATCTCATATCAGAGGGCAGTTTAAAAGGGAGCTTTATATTTATATTCAGCATTGGCAAATCAAATACTAATTTTTCTACTGGTATAACAGCACTTAATTTGCTTACATCAATATATAATTCTTGAGCTTTTACAAAAGAAATATCTGGATCAAATTCCCATTTTATCCTTTGTCCATTTGGAAGAGTTCCATTTACCTGTTTTTTTTCAAAATTTATCTCAATATCATTAAGTTCTGCAACATATAAAAATTCACTTAAAGGTATATACCCTATTTCCTTTACTTCATCAATATATAAAGGAAAAAACTCTTCTTTTACTCCATTTATTTGAATATCCATATTTCCATCTACAATATTTTCCATATCAACAGAATAGGTAAAACTGCTGAAAAATATCAATATGTATACCAAAATTACTTTTTTCACTTTTTATACTCCACATAGACAGGATTTCCAACTTTTTCTCTGGCTGTCTTTGCTTTTACTTTTGAATTAACATATAAATTACCTTTTATTTCTAAATCAATTTCCCCATTTTTGTCTAAAATTAAAGCCTCATTATTCAATAAAATTATATCTGTAATATATATATTGTCACCTAATTCAAAATAATCATCCATTTCCACTTTTATTTCCTCAAATGGACTGCCTTTTATATTGAGTATAAGATTTCTAAGTGGAGCTGCTTTCTTAGATGAAGAATTCTTTATAATAGTTCCAAAATAAAATCCCTGCTTTTCAGTTATTATAAGTGGTTTTAATTCTTGAGAAAAATTTATTGCTGTTATCATCAAGAAAATACATAGTAGTTTCAATTTCATATTTTCCCCTTTATAAAAAAGGAGGATTTCTCCTCCTGATTTAGTTATTTAGATTTAATTTAAATCAGCATCATCATATGTTGCTGTTACTACCAATGTTAAATTTAAATCAGCATCTTTAGTTGGTGCATAAGTGAAACCTATAGGATAACTTCCTGCTCCCTCAGCTAATGTCACAGATGTAGTTCCATTTATTATTTCTTTTCCAGTTGCAAATGTCACTTCAGAATCAGCTGGTAAATCTGAAGTTAATTTAACTTTAAGTCCTGTTTCTCCTGCTAAAGTCAAGGTTACATCTGAAGAAGTTTTACTTCCACCTATCATAACTTTTCCAAATTCTACTTTGTTTGTACTAGCTGTCAATGTCAGTGCTTTAACAGAAGTTCCTGTTATGTTAATTGATGCTGTTGCTTCTTTTGCTGCTTCTGCTCCAAATGCTGTTATTGATAATGCTGCCAATATTCCTATCATAAAAAACGTTTTTTTCATGATACGTCATCTCCTTTTTTATTTTAACTTTACAGTCTCACTATAAAGTACCTTACCCTTTCCAGCCACATTTATTTCTGCAGCTTCACCTTTTAAATCTTTAAGTTCTATTTTTACCAATGATGTATTTCCTTTTAAAATTCTTCCAGTTTTTTCTTCCATTTCTCCTATCTTTTTACCTTTAGCAGAAAGACCGTTTATTTTAACCTCTGGTCTTAAGCTGTATTTCCCGTTATTTTTAATATTCATTGTAAGTATATTGTTTACAATTTTTATATTTGAAACAGCTATGTCATATTCAACTTTCCCTTTAGTTCCATATACTGTAAGTCCATGTCTTCCAGCTAAAGTCAATGTACTCTGACCCTCTACCACTTCAGGCAGTTCCTCTATATATATCAGTCCTCTGTATTCTCCATCTGGTTTTTCTTTAGGAGCTCTTACAGAAAACTTTATTCTTCTTTCTGAATTTCCTTCCAGAGTCATAGTTCTTGGATATATTCTCAGCCAGTCTCCAAGATACTCTTCATCTTTAATATTTTCATCTTTTCCCGGATAAACTTTTACTCTGATAGGTTCATTTGAATTATTTACAAGTATTATTTCCTCAGTAGCAGATCTATCCAGATTCATTTCAAATATTCCTGGTGCTACTGAAGTTCTAAAGAATGCAAAACTGCTTACTGTTATCATTAAGAACATAAATACAATGCCTACTATTTTTTTCATATTCTCTCCTTGTTTAATCAATCATAAGTAGCAGTAAAAACTATTGTATCTTCTGCTTCATCTCCATGATTCATCTTATTTAAAGTTTCTGTATTGTATGATATTTTAAACTTTTTTTCCTCTCCTTCAGATACTTTCTCTATCTTATAGAGATTTTTTTCATTTCCACTATAATCTACATCTTTTAAATTGATACTCCCATTGGTATATTCTTCTTTTAAGACAAAAGTAAGTACTTTTGTGCTTTTTTTATTTGATCCCTTTATATAGTTTTCCATAACTATTTCATTTGTTTCTACTCCATCCACTTTTACTGTCAGAGAAGCATTAGCTACAACTTTTCCAGTTATTTTTATTACAGCAGATGTTTGTCTGAGTTCTCCAGAATACAGATTTAAACTTATCAGCAAAAAATATAGAATTTTTTTTATCATAAGCTGATCATCCTTGTTTTGTTTATTTTTTATTTCATTTGATATATTTTTGAATTAATTGTCTTTCTATCCGGATTATAGCACAAAAGATATTGAAGTTCAATAAATATCTTTATTCCTTATTTTTAGATAAAACAACTAATTATATATACTTAACTGTTTTTTTTATTAAACTTCTATTCTTAAATTAATAAACTTGTTTTATCTGAATTTTCAAAGTTAAAATGTAAACAAATACAAACTTAAATGAAATAAATAATATAAAAAAAATCTATTTTATCTATAAATAAAATAGATTTAAAGAAGCTTTAAAAAAATCAACTAATCTCTCAAAAACAAAAAAACAGGTATATAATACACCTGTTTTCTTATTTTAAAAATTATAATAATTTTTCAGCTAAACGAACTTTTACTAAAGCTTCATTCAGATTTTTTTCAGTCAGAAGAATATCTTTATCCTCTTTCATTTTATCTAATTTTGCCTTAGCTTCTTCAGCCTCTTTTCTAGCTCTTTCCAAATCTATCATTTCACAAGGCATAGCTTCATCTGCTAACACAGTTACAACATTATTAGATATCTCAAGGAATCCTCCTGAAACAAAATAGCACTTTTCATTGCCATCAAGTCTTATTTTCATTTCACCAATAGCAAGCCCTGCAACAAAAGGTGAGTGATTAGGAAGTATTCCCATCTCTCCTTCAGTAGTTCTCACAAGAAGAAACTCTGCTTCCTGTTCCAAAACTTTTTCTTGATAATTTACAACTTTAACTTTAAAAGTAGCCATAATTATTCATCCCCTTTCATAAGGTCTCTTCCTTTAGCTACTGCCTCCTCTATAGTTCCTACAAATAGGAAAGCTTGTTCAGGGATATCATCATGTTTACCTTCAAGTATTTCTTTAAATCCTCTGATAGTATCTTTTACAGTAACATATTTTCCTTCCATTCCAGTAAATTGTTCAGCAACAGAGAATGGTTGAGAGAAAAATCTTTGAATTTTTCTAGCTCTTGATACTGTAAGTTTATCTTCATCAGATAATTCATCCATACCTAGGATAGCAATAATATCTTGAAGTTCTTTATATCTTTGAAGAACTTCCTGTACTTCTCTGGCTACCTCATAATGCTCTTTTCCTACTACTTCAGCTGATAAAGCTTTTGATGTAGAATCAAGAGGGTCAACTGCTGGGTAGATACCTAGAGAAGCTATATTTCTAGATAAAACTGTAGTTGCATCCAAGTGTGAGAATGTAGTTGCTGGTGCAGGGTCAGTAAGGTCATCTGCTGGTACATATACTGCCTGTACAGATGTTATTGATCCTGATTTAGTTGAAGTGATTCTTTCCTGCAAAGTTCCCATTTCTGTAGCAAGGTTAGGTTGATATCCAACAGCTGATGGCATTCTTCCTAATAATGCTGATACCTCAGAACCTGCTTGAGTAAATCTGAATATATTATCTATGAATAGAAGAACGTCTTGTCCCTCTTTATCTCTAAAGTTTTCTGCAATAGTAAGTCCTGTAAGACCTACTCTAAGTCTTGCTCCAGGCGGCTCATTCATCTGTCCATAAACTAGAGATGTCTTAGATAAAACTCCTGACTCAGTCATTTCATCATAAAGATCTCTACCTTCTCTTGTTCTTTCTCCAACTCCAGCAAAAACTGAAAGTCCTCCATGTCCCTTAGCAATATTATTGATAAGTTCCATAATAAGAACTGTTTTTCCAACTCCAGCTCCACCGAATAGTCCGATTTTTCCACCTTTTATATATGGTGCCAATAAGTCAATTACTTTTATTCCTGTTTCAAAGATTTCAGTTTCAGTTTCCTGCTCTTCAAAACTTGGAGCATCTCTATGTATAGGAAGAAACTCTTCAGTTTCGATAGGTCCAGCATCATCAACTGGCTGACCTAGAACATTCAATATTCTTCCAAGAACTGCTTTCCCTACTGGTACTTTTATAGGGGAACCAGTATCTATTACTTCCATGCCTCTTTGAAGACCATCAGTAGAGTCCATTGCTACTGCTCTTATCACATTGTTACCTAGATGCTGTTGAACTTCAAGCACAAGTTCTTTATCTCCAACTTTTACTTTCAATGCATTATATATACTAGGCAGCTGGTCTTTAAAAGACACGTCTACAACGGCACTGATAATCTGTGTTATAGTTCCTTTGTTCTCCACGCTATTGCCTCCTTATCTTTAATTTAGAGCTGCTGCTCCACCAACTATTTCAGTTATTTCTTGAGTAATAGCTGATTGTCTCTCTCTATTATATTTCAGATTAAGCTCTTTTATCATTTCCTCTGCGTTATCTGTAGCACTCTTCATTGAATTTTTTCTTGCTGAGTGTTCACTTGCAGTATTATTTAAAAGAGCCTGATATATCTCAACATTTAAATATTTAGGAAGAAGTGCAGATAAAATAGTTTCTGCATCTGGTTCAAAAATATATGCTGTATTTTCTGTAGCTTCTACTCTTTCTATAGGAATAAGTTTTCTTACTAAAAGGTCACTTCTCAAAGCTGATACAAATTTATTATATATCATATACACTTCATCAAAAATACCATTATAGTAATATTCAACTATATTTTCACTTATCTCTTTTGCCTTATCTCCCATAGTTTCAGGAATAAGCTGGATATAGCTTGCTTTCAGATCATACTTTCTCTTAGAACAGTATTCTCTTCCTTTTCTTCCTATAGCAATCACTGAAACCTCTTTTCCACTATTTTTTCTCATGATTTTTTCCATTTCTCTAAGAGTATTGTTATTAAATCCTCCACAAAGTCCTCTGTCAGATGTCATAACTATTACACCTATCTTTTTAACTTCTTCTCTTCCATCAAAAAGAGGATGTTTTTCACTCTTAACTCCCGCAGCTATATTAGACAGGATATTATGGATACTTTCAGCATAAGGTCTTGATTTAGTTACTAATGCTGAAAATCTTTTGAATTTTGTAGTAGAAACAATTTCCATGGCTTTAGTGATCTGGTGAGTAGACTGAACACTTTTAATTCTGCCTTTTATCTCTTTAGCTCCAGCCATTATCCCACCTCTTTCTAGTTAAAGTTCTTTTTGAAAGCGTTGATAGCTTCTCCCAATTTTGTTTCCATCTCTTTACTTAAAGCTTTTTTCTCTTTTATCTCAGCTAAAATATCTGTAGTATTTCTAAGTTCTCTTAAAAGTTCTTCTTCAAATCTTCTTACTTTATCTACATCTACTGAATCAAGGTATCCATTAATTACAGCAAAAAATGCAACTACTTGTTCTTCAACTGGGAAAGGTTTATATTGTGGCTGTTTTAAAACTTCCATAATTCTATTTCCTCTTTCCAATTGAGCTTTTGTAGATTTATCAAGATCTGATCCAAATTGTGCAAATGTCAATAATTCTGTATATTGAGCTAATTCAAGTTTTACTTTAGAAGCAACCTGTTTCATAGCTTTTATTTGTGCAGAACCTCCTACCCTTGATACAGATATACCAGCATTTATAGCAGGTCTGAATCCAGAGTTAAATAACTGAGAATCTAGGAATATCTGTCCATCAGTAATAGAAATTACATTTGTAGGAATATATGCTGATACATCCCCTGCCTGTGTTTCTATTATAGGAAGAGCTGTTATAGATCCTCCACCTAATTTATCAGATAATTTAGCTGCTCTTTCAAGTAATCTTGAATGCAGATAGAATACATCTCCAGGATATGCTTCTCTTCCAGGTGGTCTTTTAAGTAATAAAGACATTTCTCTATATGCTACTGCATGTTTTGATAAGTCATCATATACTATAAGTACATGTTCTCCTTTATCTAGGAAATATTCTCCCATAGAGACTCCTGAGTATGGAGCCATATATTGTAATGGAGCTGCTTCAGATGCTGTAGCAGCGACTATAGTTGTATATTCCATAGCTCCTGCATCTTCCAGCTTTTTATATATTTGAGCAACAGTAGATCTCTTTTGTCCAATTGCAACATAGATACATTTTACTCCTGTTCCTTTTTGATTAAGAATAGCATCAATAGCAATAGCTGTTTTTCCTGTTTGTCTGTCTCCAATTATAAGCTCTCTTTGTCCTCTACCAATAGGTACCATACCATCAATAGATTTAATTCCTGTTTGTAATGGTTCAAATACTGGTTTTCTAGAGATAATACCTGATGCTTTTCTCTCTATCTCCATGTACTTCTCAGCTTTAATTTCACCTTTTCCATCAATTGGTTCTCCAAGAGCGTTTACTACTCTCCCTAATAGAGATTCTCCAGCTGGAACAGATACAACTCTTCCTGTTGCTCTTACTTCATCTCCCTCTTTTATCAGAGAGAAGTCTCCAAGTATAACTGCTCCTACATTATCCTCTTCAAGGTTCAATGCCATTCCCATAACTCCATGAGGAAATTCTAACAACTCCCCTGACATTGCACTGCTCAATCCATAAACTCTGGCTATACCATCTCCTACTTCCAGAACAGAACCTGAAGTTTTTATATCAAGACTTTTTTTATAGTTCTCAATTTCATTTTTGATTATGCTGCTTACTTCTTCTGGCCTAATTTTCAACTGATTACACCTCCTGCTTTCCAAGCCTTTCTATTTTTTTCTTAGGAAATTCAATTCTTTACGTATAGAACCATCAGTTACCTGATCTCCTATTTTAATGATACCCCCACCTATAATGGATTTATCTATCTTTACATCGAGATTGATTTTTTTCCCAGTTTTTTTCATTAATTTTTCTATTAATTTTTTCTTTTGTAGCTCACTTGGTTCAACAGCAAAGGTTGCCTCAACATCAAGTATCTGATTTTTTTCATAGTATATTTTCAGATATTCTGCCACAATATTCCTTATATTTTCTATTCTTTTTTTATCAAGAATATAAAACATTATATTTAAAATTCCTTCATCAGAATCTTTAAAAATAGAACTTAACACTTTTTTCTTTTCATCTTCTTCAATAAGCGGATGTGTGATAAAAGTTTTAAATTCACTATCATTTTTATACAATTCCATAAGGTCGTTTAACTTTTCATAAATAGGTTTTACTTTGTCAGTAGATTCAGCGATTTCATAGATAGCTTCAGCATATCTTCTTCCTACTTGATTATCTATCATCTTTCTTCCCCTACCTCTTCTATAAACTCATCTATTAAGGTAGACTCAAGTTTAGGATTTATTTTTTCTTCAATTAGCTTTTCAGCCAATCTCACAGCTAAATCTTTTACCTCATCCTGAAGTTCTTTTCTTACATCTGATTTCATTTTAACAGCTTCAAGTTCAGCATTTTTTATGATCTTATCTCTTTGATCTTTAGCTTCATTTAAAATGTTTTCCCTTCTTTCATCTGCTTTGTGTTCAGCTGTCTTTAAAATTTCATTTGCTTGAAATTTAGCTTTCTTCAGTATTTCTTCAGCTTCTTTTTGAAGTTTCATTGCTGCTTCTTTATTTGCATTAGCATCGCTTAAATCGCTTGTTATTTTTGCTTTTCTTGTCTCAAGCATTTTTCCTAAAGGTTTCTTAAAGTATTTATTAAATACAAAGACAAGTATAAAAAAGTTGATTATCTGCCAGAACATATTGACATCTATCGATACTGCTGGCATAATTGTTGTCGCCAAATTCTCTACCTCCTTTCCAGATGATGATAAATTTCTCCTTTTATTTTAAAAGAAATTATCCTAACATTCCTACGAAAGGGTTAGCATATAATAATATCAAAGCTATAACTAGAGAGTAAATACCAGTCGATTCTGCAACTGCTTGCCCTAATATCATTGTAGAGATAATATTTCCTTTTGCTTCTGGTTGTCTAGCTACTGCTTCTACTGCTTTACCTGCTGCATAACCTTCTCCGATTCCTGGTCCTAATCCAGCTATCATTGCACAACCTGCTCCAATCGCTGATGCTGCTAATACTATAGTTTTTGCTAATAACATTTCGTTCATATTTTATTACCTCCTAAAATTCTATTGTTTTTTATCTAGTCTGTATATTCCGCATCCCCTAAAGAGCCTTGGATATATACCATACTCAACATGATGAATACAAAACTTTGTACTAATCCCATAAACAGATCAAAATACAAATGCAAAGGGGCTGGAACTATTGCTGGTGCTGCCATATATAGAAGCCCCATGATAACTCCGCCTGCGAACATGTTTCCGAAAAGTCTGACAGATATGTTTACTGGTTTAGCAAACTCTCCAACTATGTTCAAAGGAAGCATAACTGGTATTGGTTCAATAAACCCTTTCAAATATCCTCCAAAACCATTTGTTGATATATTTGCTTTTAGGAAAGCAAATGTTGTAAGTAGTGCCAATCCTACTGTAGTATTCAAATCGGCTGTTGGTGATCTAAAAGCCGGTGCTAACTGAAACACTCCATTTTCCACAGAATACCATGGTATAGGAAAAAATGTTACTATGTTAGATGTGAATATAAATAAAAAAAGTGTCGATATGTAGGAAAAATACTTTTTCTTCCATGATCCCAGCATTTGCTCAACTATAGCGTCTAAAAAGTCATATATGCTTTCAAGCATTATTTGAGCCTTTCCTGGTATCATTTCCAGTCTTTTTGTTCCCAGTTTAAATAAAATAAACAGCGTCAAAATAATAAACCAAGTGGTCACAACTGTTATTGTAACTGGCAGCCCATATCCTCCATTAGCCATTTCCATTGCAAACGGCATTTTATGAAGAAATTCAGGAAGAGGGAGAAAAAATACAATTCTTGGTCCTTCCACCAAAGGGGGTGTTACGAACTCTATTGCTCCTAATCTCATCTGTTAAAACCCTCCTTTCATTGCGTCATCTTAGATATTTATCTCTAAGCTTCAATATATTTTCAGAAAGAATTATTAAAAGTATATTTGCTTTTACATTCAATAATCCTATTGCTGAACCTAATAACATTGGCAGTCCAAAAAAATGAGCCATTATTCCAAGATATACTCCATAAATAGCATATCTTTTTAAATAACCTGTAAAGCCTCTTTTTCTTGAAATATTTTCAGATGCAGCTATGGATTTTATATCAAGACAAAGTAAATAGAATACAAAAATAGACATCACACTACCTGAAAACATTCCCAGATAGACATATTCACTTTTCACTAATATTCCATATATAAGAATGATAACTGCTGTAACTGCCGCTCTTTTAAAAATTTTTTTTATATCATTCATTCCATCACCTTTTCTACTTTTTCATTATCAGCTTATATGCACTATAAAAGCCGCTCACTATACCTATTAAAAGCAGTAGAATAAATAATATAGTGCTTTTAAAAAAATATTTCTCAATCATTTTGTATATAAATACATAAAGTAGGATATTTCCAGCTATTAAAAAACCAAGATACCCTAATAATGAGAAATTCTTTATCAATTCTTTAGTTATCCATTTCATGAATAATTCACCATCTATACTGTATAATTTTATAATGTTTATCACTTTTAGTCAATGTTTTATTTCTATTCTGGAAATAATTTATCATTTATTTACCGTTTTGGTATTATCTTTTTATCAAATAAACATTTCGTTTGCCTGCAATCTTATCATTTTCTATAATCCTAACCAGTTTAAGTCCAGATTCTTTTATTGAATTTTCAATTTCTTTTTCTGTAAATATCATTTTGCTATAGCTTTCAGTTATCTTATCAAAAGTTCCCTTAGAATTTTTTACAAAATACGTAGCATCAATATAGTCTATCCCATCTTCTATTTCATGCTCCCATATACAAGTCAAATCTTTTCTGTTGTCAACAAAAAGATCATTCGGAAACATCATATTCATGAAATCTCTGTCTACTACATCAAAAATATATATCCCTTCATTTTTTAAAGAATTTTTTATACTTATAAAATGACTTGTAAGTTCTTCAGTAGATAAAATATGGTTTACTGTATCAAAAAGGGCTACCATTATATCATATTGAAATCCTGTATTAAAATCTACCATATCTCCAAGGAACAATCTGACTTCTCTATGCTTTAATTTTCTATCTGCTACTTTAAGCATTCCTTCAGATAAGTCTAATCCATGGCATCTATAATTTTTTGCCATTCTTAAAAGGAGTTCTCCAGTTCCACACCCAATATCCAGCAAATCTTTTCCATTGGGTTTTCCTTCAGCTATAAGACTCTCTACTACCTTTTCCCATGCTCCATAATCTGAATACTCCATAAATTTATCATAAATTTTTGAAAAATATTTATACATAATATATTCACCTTGTTTAAGCCAATTCTTTTTTTACTATTTCAGCAATTTCATTAACTACTTTTTCCACCATAGACATATCTTTTCCCTCTACCATTACTCTTACTAAAGGTTCAGTTCCAGATGTTCTTACCAATACTCTTCCAAGACCTTCCATTTCTTTTTCTTTCACAGCTATAAAGTCTGTTATATTTTTATTCTGATTCCAGATATTCTTCTTTTTATTATCTACTGTTACATTGATAAGTTTTTGAGGCCAGTCTTTTATGTCTTTTACCATTTCATCAATATATTTTTTTTCATCTCTTAATGCCTCAACCAGCTTTAATGATGTAAGTATTCCATCTCCTGTAGTTGCATGTTCTAAAAGTATAATATGTCCTGACTGCTCTCCTCCAATAGCTGCTTCACTTGCTATCATTTTTTCAAGTACATATCTATCTCCTACATTGGCTCTTAATAGTTCTATTCCATTTTCTTTAAGATAATTTTCAAGTCCCATATTGCTCATTACAGTTGTAACTACTTTATTTCCTTTTAAATTTCCTTTTTTCTTCATAAGAAGAGCTAACACAGCTATTATCTTATCTCCATCAACTATATTTCCATTTCTGTCAACAGCCATAAGTCTGTCTGCATCTCCATCATATGCAAGTCCAAGATCTGCTTCATAACCAACTACAACTTTTGCAAGTATTTCTGGATGTGTAGAACCACATTTTACATTGATATTTCTTCCATTAGGAGCATCATTTATTACTACAACCTCTGCTCCCAATGCTAAAAATACATCTCTTGCTATTCTATAAGCTGATCCATTGGCTGTATCAACTATTATCTTCATTCCAGAAAAATCACCTTTTACACATGAAAGAAGATGATCCCTATACAAGAAATACTCATCTTCAGCATATTTAAACCTTCCTACTTCATCTCCTGCTATGGCATTTTTAGTTATCTCCATATAATTATCCATTAATCTCTCAATTTCTGCCTCTGTTTCATCAGGAAGTTTATATCCATTTGGACCAAATACTTTTAGTCCATTGTCTTTTGCTGGATTATGAGAAGCCGAAATCATTATTCCTGCATCTGCTCCTTTGGTTTTAGTTATATGAGCTACTGCTGGAGTTGATATAACTCCTACAAAGTCTATGTCTACTCCCATTGAATTTAACCCTGCTGTAAGAGCTGATCTCAGCATATACCCTGATCTTCTTGTATCGCTTCCCATTATAACTTTTATTTTTCCATTGCCTTTTTTCTGTTTAAGATAATATCCCAATGCATATCCTAATCTAAGTGCTATATCTACTGTTAAATCTCTATTTGCTTCTCCTCTGATACCGTCTGTTCCAAAATATTTTCTCATAATTCATTACCTCTTCTTAAATTTAATTTTTCTCCAATAAAACCTGTTATAACTCCTGCCACCACACCTATAGCCAAAAAGCCCCATACAAACATCATTATAGATTTTGAATACAGGGTAATATTCCTAAAAATAAGAAAATATACAACTATAAGCTGAATCATATTGTGAAGAAAGGCAGAAAGAGAACTGATTGCTAAAAGAGAAAGGTATTTCCTAAATTTATAAAGTCCAACCATAAATAAAGTAGTTGCTCCTCCAGCTGATAAACTTATTATAAAACCGGGGGTGAAAAGAGTTCCTAGCATAAGAGCCTGAATAAAGATTCTAAGCAGTACGACCTCAATCGCAAGCTTAGAATCAAATTTTTCAAGAGCTATTAATACAGCTATATTGGATAGTCCTATTTTCATCCAAGGAAAAGGTTTTGGAATAAAATTTTCTGCCAGAGAAAGATACAATGCAAGTAAAACTAAGGCGGTTAAATATATCTCTCGTCTGTTTTCCTTCATATCTATACCCTTAATGCTGCTTCCATTCCAAGTTTATCACTATATCTTTCCAAGATTGGTTTTACCTCTATACTTACAAATTCCTCTGTTTGTTCAGGTGCAAAACCTATAAAATTCTTAGGTGATAAAATTTCCAGCAATCTATCTTTATCTAAGTTGAAGTATTTATCATTCAATATTCTTTCTATAAGATCATTTTCTTTACCTTCTATTTTCACCATTTTTCCTGCTTCCATAGAATGGACTCTTATTCTTTCATGAAGTTCCTGTCTGTCTCCACCATTTTTTACACATTCCATTATAATATACTCTGTAGACATAAATGGAAGTTCAGACATTATACGTTTTTCTATCATTTTGGGATAAACTACTAATCCATCCAGAACATTTTTCCAAATTATTAATATAGCATCTATTGCAAGAAAAGCTTGAGGCAGTGACAATCTTTTATTAGCTGAATCATCAAGAGTTCTCTCGAACCATTGAGTTGCTGCTGTCATAGCTGTACTTTGCTGAAGAGCTATTACAAATTTTGCAAGAGAAGATATTCTTTCACTTCTCATAGGATTTCTTTTATAAGCCATAGCTGATGAACCAATTTGACTTTTTTCAAATGGTTCCTCAACTTCTTTCAAATGTTGTAAAAGTCTTAAATCATTTGTAAATTTGTGAGCTGATTGAGCTATATTTGCAAGAAGATTCATAATTTCTGAATCAACTTTTCTGTCATAAGTCTGTCCTGTAACAAGGAATCTTTTATCAAATCCCATTTTCTCTGTTATTTTTTCATCTAAAGCTTTTACTTTAGAAAAATCATCATTAAATAATTCCTTAAAACTTGCCTGTGTTCCAGTTGTTCCTTTAACACCCCTAAATCTTAAAGTTTTTTCCCTGAATTCAAGTTCTTCCAAATCAAGAAGAAGGCTTTGAAGCCATAGAGTAGCTCTTTTTCCTACAGTTGTCAGCTGAGCTGCTTGGAAATGAGTAAACCCTAGTGTTGGAAGATCTTTATATTCCATTGCAAACTTTGACATTTCAGATATTACATTTACAAGTTTAGTTTTAACTATATCCAACCCATCTTTTATTTGAATAAGATCTGTATTATCTCCTACAAATGCACTTGTGGCACCCAGATGAATTATCGGCATCGCCTTTGGAGCTTGTGTTCCAAATGTATGAACATGTGCCATTACATCATGTCTAAATTCAGATTCTTTTTTTGCTGCAAGTTCATAATCAATATTATAAATATTAGCTTTCATTTCAGCTATTTGCTCATCAGTTATATTTAATCCTAATTCTTTTTCAGATTCAGCCAAGGCTATCCACAGCTTTCTCCATGTAGAGAATTTTTTATCTGGTGAAAAATTCTCAAGCATCTCCTTTGAACTATATCTCTCTGCTAAAGGGTTTGAATAAATGTTCATATTCATTTTTTATTTACCATCCTTTTTATATATTTATAGGTTTTTATTGTCATTTTTTGATAATATAAAACTATTTTATCCTATGATCAATTTTTGACCATTATATAAGCTGCTTCCCCTGTATCAGTATAATAGTTTTTTCTAGTAGCTATTTGTTCAAATCCATTTTTCCTGTAAAATTCTATAGCTCCTTTATTGTTTTCCCTAACTTCAAGCATTATTGGCATTTGAATAAGAGAAAAAATATATTTTATCAGTTTTTCTCCTATTCCTTTTCTTCTATATTCTTTGCTTACAGCTATTTTCATTATTTCCCATACATCAACACTGTCATAAAGTATTACATATCCTGCTACTTTTTCTTCAATTTTTATGATAAAAAATTTATATCTATCTATTTCTTTCATTTCTGCTAGCTGTTTCATTGAAAAAGCTGTACTGCAGAATATCTCTCTTTCCATTTCTGCTATTTCTAAAAGATTTTCTCTATCTCTTAATTCTTCTACCAATTTTTACCCCTATTTTAAAAGCTTTATTCTATTCAAAGGCCAGAATCTTATGAAGGCTTCTCCTTTTATTCTATCTTCACTTACAAATCCCCACATTCTAGAGTCATAACTTCCATTAGTATTATCTCCAAGAGCAAGATAATAATCTTTTTCAGATATCAATGCTACATTTTCACCTTTAAGTATTCTATTTACATATTTAGATTCATGTATAAGATCTAAAAGCATTCCTGTTTTTTCCCCATTTACTCTAAATTCAAGATCTGGAAGTATTTCACCTACTGCTCCTGGGTTATCTACAAGATATTTTTGCACTTCTCCAACATTAATCATATTTTCTCTGAATAATTTTCCATAATCTTTTCCAGGAATTATTTCTATAGTATCTCCTTTTTTAGGTATTATCCATTTTTCATTTCCTATTTCACCAATATTAGTATATTCTCTTGTAGTTATTTCTTCGTCATTCACATAAAGATGATTATTTTTTATATTTACAACTTCCCCTGGAAGTCCCATTACTCTCTTTGTATAAAGAACCTTATTTTGAATAGGTTCTTTAAAAACTATAATTTCCTCTCTTTGAGGTTTTCTGAATTTATAAATAAGCATGTTGCCAAAAAGTCTATCTTTTGGCATTATAGTTGGTATCATTGAACCTGTTGGTACAAGAAAATTTCCAAGATAAAATTTTTGTATTATAAGCACTAAAATAAGAGCTGTACCTATTGTTTCTATTAGATTTATAGTTGATCTTATTCCTTTGCTTAAAACTTTTCCTTTTATGTTAAGTACCATGATTACCTTATCAGCAAACCTATCTCTATATATTTTTATAGTATCTGTTAAAGCTTTTTCCTTAACAAATATGTATACAAATATTGCTGTAAGGATTACATAAAATATACCATTCAGTATTATTTTGCTTTTTTCCATCTACAATCACTCCAATTTTATTTTTCCCCAATACAATCATTTTATCATAAATCTTTAAAAAAAAATACCCAAATAAAGAAAAAAGCCAAGGATAAATCCTTGGCTTCTGTTATTATTTTCTGATTTCTTTGATTCTAGCTTTTTTACCAGAAAGTCCTCTAAGGTAATAAAGTTTAGATCTTCTAACTCTACCAACTTTCAATACTTCAATCTTGTCAATCATTGGAGAGTTCATAGGAATTATTCTTTCTATTCCTATTCCAGCAGTTACTTTTCTAATTGTGAAAGTTTTTGCAATTCCTCCACCATTTACTCTGATAACTACACCTTCAAATAACTGAACTCTTTCTTTGTTTCCTTCTTTTACTTTGTAGTATACTGCAATAGTATCTCCTGCTTTAAATGAAGGGATGTCAGTTCTTAAGTAGTTTTGTTCTACTAATTGAATCAATTTTTCTTTCATTATTTCTCCTCCTTGAGATATTCATTTAATTATTTTGATTAAAGCGGAATATCCATTTTAACTTAGATAGTCTACCATATTAACAGAATAATGTCAATTTAAATTCTATTTTTTTAAAAATATATTAGTGATGATTTTATTAAGAATTTATGTTCATTTTTAAAAAATTTTAATAATACAAAACAATTCTTTAAAATTAAAAAGTAACTTCTACATGTATTCTTTTTTATTTTTTCTTGTAGTTTTAGATTTTTTTTTATGTTAAAATTACTACTATCTAAAGTTATAAAACATGGAGGTATGATATGAAAGAATTTAAAAGTAATCCTTTGGTTATTTTAAAGAATGTTTTCTTTGCTGTTTGTGGAGGATTTGTCTTAGCAATAATAGCAAATTTCTTCCTTTCGCCAATTATTTCTAAAGTACTTGGGATTTTAGCTTTTCTTGGGGGAACATATTTTGCAGTAATTCTTGATAATATAAGAATCATTATAGAGGGTGATAATCTTATATTTTATCGCGGAAAAAAAGAAACTCACAGATTTATAATCAGTGAGTGTTCTTTTCATTCTCTAATTCGTTCTAGCAGTGGAGACAGTTCATGTGATCTCACTATAAAAACTGATGAAAATGACTATGGTACAACAATTGATTGTAGTATGCTGGGAAGCGGACGTTATCTGCAACTACTGGATGCTCTTGGATTTAATGATCAGGAGCCTGTTAATATATCAACGACGAAAAAAAATAAATAAAAAAGTTGGTATTTGTTAATATTACTTTACTATTAAATTTACAGGGGTGGTTTTATGGAAAGCAGTTTCAGTATATTTTGGAATGGTCCTGGAAGATATATAGCTATAATATGTATTGCTTATCTTTTAATTGGTCTTCCATTAACATTGTTATATTTGAAAAAAAACAAAATGAAAGCAAAATCTCATTTAGAAAAAAATCCAGACTCAGCTAAAATGATGATAAGCACTCGTCTTGCATTTGGAAATCTTTCAGATGCTTTAATAATTATATATATAAATAATGAAGCTCCTATTCATTTTTATGAAAAAAGAAAATTAGGATACTTTCTTGAGCCAGGAAAAAATATTATTGAAGCTGAAGCTTCATGGACAAGAAAAGGACTTATGAAAACTACCACAACTACTACTGGTCCAATAAAAATAGAAGTTGAGGCCGAAGCAAGAAAAACTTATATATTAAAATATGATACAGAGGAAAACAGTTTTATTTTTGAAGAATTTATAGGGGAAGAAGAAAAATAATAAAGAAATTTTGGTGAGGCATATGTTAATAAATAATAAAAGCAAAATAAATAGTTACAAAATATTATGGTTTCTATTAATTTTAACTATTGGAATAATCTTTATCACTTTGTTTTTATTTCCATTACATTCAGGTAGAATGGGATTGATTTGGAATAAAATAATTCTTCCTTTTGAAATGGCACTATTTCCTGTAATATTTATCTGTTTTAAATTATGTAATTTTTTGCAGCAGGAAAAAGAAAGAAATGGAAAAATATCTATCAATCAAAAAATTATAACTCTACTTGGCTTTATATGCTGCCTTCCTTGGTGTGTAATGATTTTTATTAAGGAAGAGGGCCCTATTCATGCTATACAAGATCTTATAGAAGGCCCTGTTACAGAAACTCTCTCTTTTAGTTCAATACATTATCAAGAGAATTATAATCATCTAGTATACACTCAGCCATATTTTTATTTATGGCTGTTGAAAACTGATTCTCCTGCAAATCCTATTATGCTGAAATTAGAGAACAGAAATTTTACCATGATTGAACAGTTATGTAAAAATCTAGTTATTGATAATGTTACATGGGATGCTAAGAAAATAATGGAATCTCATAAAAACGGAGAATGTATTTCTATTTATACTTCTGAATTAGATAGCAAAAGCATTCCAGATATTAAAGTAACATATTATCCCAAAAGTATGATATTAGTATCTATAAATTATGATTAAATAAAAAGCTGACTTATAATAAAATTTATTTTTAGTCAGCTTTTTTTATTTATTTTTTATTAAATATCACTGGAGCTTTTCTTACAGAAGGTTTTGGTTTTATTTTCATATATCCTAATGTAAGAGGACAAACTGCTTGAAAATTTTCTGGTACTCCATATTTTTCTTTAAATTCTTTTGTATTGAGAATGTATTCACCGAATCCTATCCAACAGCTTCCTATCCCCATTTCATAAGCTCCCAGCATTATATTTCCTGCCACAAGTGAGCAATCATAAACACTCCAGTGAGAATCAGTATTTCCATATATTATCACTAAAGTTCCAGCATCATAAAAAGCATTATATTTAGGATTTTCAACCCAATTTTTATACTGTTTAAGATATGGAAATGCATCAAAATTTTCAATTAAATGTTTCTTTATCTCATCTGAAAGCCTATTTATTTCTTCTTTATCCTGTATAACAACAAAACCCCAAGGTTCCATGGCAGAACCTGTAGCTGCTTTTGTTCCTAATTCTAAAAGTTCATTTATTGTTTTTTCATCTATTGGTTCATCTTTATATGAACGAATACTTCTTCTTTCATTAATACAAGAAATTACACTCATTATTATTTCCTCCTCTATGATATTTTTTTATATTATATCACATCAAGAAATCAGTGATTTGCTATATAACTGTCATATAAAGTCTTTAAAATATATTTTTTTATAAATAAATTTTCCAAAAAATAAAAAAATGGCGCTTCCTAATGGACTTGAACCATTGACACTGCGGTTAACAGCCGCATGCTCTACCGACTGAGCTAAGGAAGCACTCATTTGAGCTTGGCAAGTTCCTATCCTCCCGGGAGGCTTCCCTCCAAGTACTTTCAGCGTT
>ERZ773144.1025-NODE-1025-length-26505-cov-6.732212_pt1 | contig 26505 bp, 25 predicted proteins | sample MGYA00580849_ERZ773144 | MGnify/ENA primary metagenome ERZ773144 (study PRJEB29015, sample SAMEA2737861) | human gut metagenome | biome: human gut; feature: human-associated habitat; material: faeces | place: China | collected 2012 ...
TTTTTATTTTTTCAACAAATTTATCAAATTATAATTTCCTAAGAAATAAAAAAAGAGATGCTTAATGCATCTCAGACACTCAATTAATTGTTCATATTTTTAGAAACTCTAAATTTCACTGTTTTTTTAGGATGTATATTCATACGTTCTCTTGTTACAGGATTAGATATTATCCTTGAGTTTCTTTCCTTTATTTCAAATATTCCTCTATTAATGAATACTACTGTACCATCTATTTGTAAAGCCTCCTGTAATGTTTCAAGAAAAATATTAATTTTTTTTACTGCTTTTCTTGCAGATACTTCCCCATTGCTTACTTCTTTATATATTTTTGCTAATTCTTTTTTATTCATAACTATCACTGCCTTTAATCATTAAGTCTTTCATTCCTTTTCCTGCTTTGAATCTTATTACCTCTTTAGGTTCTGTATATATTGTTTTTTCTATTTTTGGTGTTATTACCTTTCTTGATTTAACCACTTTTTTTTCAAAAGTTCCCCAATTTTTAAATGTTACTGCCCCATTTTCATTTAATGCCTTTAAAAGTGTATCCCAAAATCTATCTATTTCTTCTTTTACTTCTTCATGGTTTTTATTTTTATTCCTTTTTTTATAAAACTTTATGAATTCCCCTTCTGTCATTTTTCCTCCAATGTTTTATATAAATTTCCATATATTAATATCTTTATCTACAAACAATTCTCAAAACCATATTTTTAAACATTTAAAAATATGTTCTCTTTTATATAATAAAGCGAATACTTAGAAGGCTAGACTCCCTATTTTTATTGAAGGTATTTTTTTAGTTCCCTAAAAACTGAATTGTTTTTTTATCTTGATTTTGTCAATTTTAAAGAGTATAATAGGAAAGAAAAATATTATAAAAAGTTCGCCTTATTATATAAAAGGGAACTTTTAATTTTTTTATAGTTATTTTTAACTAATAAAAAAGCCCACTGACTAAATCAGTGAGCTTTTTTATTATTAAATTATTTTTTTTCTTTCATTGATTCAAGTATACTATCAACAAAAATATCCATCTCTTCAATTGTATTTTCATTCATAGAAGAAGTTAAAGTAACTCTTTCATTCAATACTGTCATTTCTCTCATATCTTCTAGGAACTCCTGCATTAACTTACCTGATTCACAAGCCCAAGAACCATTTTCTAATATACCAAATGTTCTTTTCTGTAAATTTAATGCTTTCATATCCATTAGATAATTATGCATCAATGGATAAATTCCTAAATTATATGTCACAGAAGCTAATACCACATGGCTGTATTTAAATGTTTCAGATATAAGCTGAGAAACATGTGTTTTTGAAACATCATACATTACCACATTAGTCATTCCTTTTTCTACTAATTTAGATGCCAGTACAGACACAGCATTTTCTGTATTTCCATACATTGAAGCATATACTATCATTACCCCTTTTTCTTCAGGCTCATATCTGCTCCACTTATCATATTTTTCTAAGAAATATCCTAAGTCATTACGCCAAACTGGACCATGTAAAGGACATATAATTTTTATGTCTATTCCTCCAGCCTTCTTCAAAAGTGATTGTACATGAGGACCATATTTTCCAACTATATTTGTATAATAACGTCTTGCATCATCAAGCCATTCCCTATCAAATTTTACTTCATCATTAAATAATTTTCCATCTAAGGCTCCAAAAGATCCAAAAGCATCTGCACTGAATAATACTCCATTAGTAAGATCAAAACTTACCATAGCTTCTGGCCAATGCACCATTGGTGCTGCAACAAACAGAATTTCATGTTTTCCAAAAGATATCTTATCTCCCTCTTTTACTTCCTGAGTTTTTGAACTATCTATATGGAACCCAAATTGATTCATAAGATAAAAAGCTTTTTCATTACTAATAACTTTAACTTTAGGATAACGAAGCATTACTTCTTCAATCATAGCAGCATGGTCTGGCTCCATATGATTAATAACCATATAGTCTAAAGGTCTTCCATCTAAAACCGCTTGAATATTTTCTATAAATTGACGCCCTATTGACCAGTCTACTGTATCAAACAGAACAGTTTTTTTATCTAATAAAAGATATGAGTTATATGAAACCCCTCTAGGAATTGGGTGTATATTTTCAAATAAATGAAGACGATGATCATCTCCTCCTACCCAATATAAATCTTCAGTTACTTTTCTAACATTATACATGAATTACTCCTCCTTTATGCTTAAAACAGCTTAAATTTTTTCACTAATATATTAAACTTCAATAAACATATCCTTATTTTCTCCACATATTGGACAGATCCACTCTTCAGGAAGAGCTTCAAAAAGTGTTCCTGGTTTAATATCATTCTCTTCATCTCCTACAGCTGGATCATATTCATATCCACATCCATTACATACATGACGCTTCCAAGTAGGTATTTCTTTTTTAGGAACAGCTCTCTTCATTTTTTTCATTGGAGGAGCTTCTTTTTTAGGTTCTCCATTATCCAGTGCTGCTGTAAGTAAAGGAAGTATTTCTTCTACAGTTCCAATTATTCCGTAATCAGCATTTTTAAATATAGGAGCATTTGGATTATTATTGATTGCAACTATTGTTGTAGCATCTTTTATACCCTTTAAGTGCTGTCCTGCTCCAGAGATTCCACAAGCTATATACAGGTTTCCATTAAATTTTTGCCCTGACATTCCTACATAACGATTCAATGGAAGATATCTTAAAGTTTCAGCTACTGGTCTAGATGATCCAATAGCAGCTCCAGCTTGTATAGCTAAATTTTTAATAAGCTCCATATTTTCTTTTGGCCCTATTCCTTTTCCAGCACTTACTACACGATCAGCTTTTGAAATAGGAGTATCTATATCTATTCCTACTGTAAAATCATATCCATCAGCCTTTAAAGCTTCTACCAGAGCTTCTACTCTTTCTTTTGCACTTCCCTCTTTTAATATCATATTTTTACGAATACCTGTTGGTTGACCTTTTGAAGATGCCTTTTTAGATCCACCATCGCTTTTAGGCATTTTACCTATTAAATGAGAAGCAATAACTACTCTCTGAATTTCATTTGTTCCTTCATATATAGTACAGATTTTGGCATCACGATAAGCACGTTCTACTTCCATACCTTTAAGGTATCCAGTTCCTCCAAAAATTTGCAGTGCCTCATTTACAATTTCCAAACATACATCAGAAGCATATTGTTTTGCCATAGCAGATTCCATAGCATAGTCTTCATGATTTTCTTTTAATTCTGCAGCACTATATACTAAAAATCTTGCTGCTCTTAATTTTGTTGCCATATCAGCTAATTTAAATGAAATTATCTGTTGAAAAGCAATTGGTTTTCCAAATTGTTCTCTTTCTTTTGCATATGCAAGGGCATTTTCAAAAGCACCTTGAGCAATTCCAAGAGCTTGAGAGGCTATTCCTATTCTTCCTCCATCTAGAGTAGACATAGCAATTTTAAATCCTTCTCCCTCTTTCCCTAAAAGGTTTTCTTTTGGTACTTTTACATTGTTAAATATTAATTCAGCAGTTGATGATGAACGAATACCCATTTTGTCATAGTGATCTCCGAATGTGAATCCTTCCCATCCTTTTTCAACTATAAAAGCACTTATTCCTCTTGTTCCTATATCAGGAGTTGTAACTGCGAAAACTATATATGTTTCTGCTTTATCAGCGTTTGTTATAAATATTTTTCCACCATTAAGAATGTAGTAATCTCCCTCTAATACTGCTGTTGTTTCAGTTCCTCCAGCATCACTTCCTGCATTTGGTTCTGTAAGTCCAAAAGCTCCTAATTTTTCTCCTTTTGCCAATGGTACTAAATATTTTTGTTTTTGTTCTTCAGTTCCATAAGCAAAAATCGGATATGAACCTAAAGAAACATGAGCTGATAAAATTACTCCTGTTCCTCCATCTACTCTTGATAATTCTTCAACAGCAATTGCATAGCTAAGCATATCTAGACCTGCTCCACCATATTCTTTTGGAAATGGTGTTCCCAATACTCCCATTTCTCCTAATTTTTTTACAGCTTCAGTTGGAAATTCATTCTCCTTATCTAACATAAAAGCTATGGGCTTTACCTCTGTTTCAGCGAATTCTCTTATTTTCATACGCAAATTTTCATGATCTTCAGTTGTTTTAAAAAACATATACTGCCTCCTTTTGTTTTAATATTCCAAGTGACTCTTAAAACTTTTTATAATGGATACAAAATTAAATTTAATGTTTTTTTGCTATATATACATAATATCATTGTGGACTTTTAATGTCAACTATATTTTTTGTTTTTTATTGGAGAATTTTTATTTTAAATAGAACATTTTATAATGAATTTTATTATTTTTTTATTAAAATTTTAATAAAATCTTTTAAAAAAGTTTATATATTTATAAACTGTATCATAGAAAATATTTTCTTTAATACGATATCTTTACAAGATTATTCGAGCTGTTTCCTCTATTTCATTTTTTATTTATAATTTTTTTATAATAATAAAAAAAACAGCTTTGCAAGACACAAAGCTGCTTAAACTTAACTATTTTTTATCTGCTGAAAAGATTAAATATAATCCCTTCCTTCTTAAAGTTTTTCTCTTTTTTAACTTTATTTTCAAGTTTACTTGTTCCTATTTCAGTTATATTAAAAAATAAATTTACTCCCAATAAAGCTATTGGAAAAAACAGATAAGGCACTACTTTTATCATATCCACACCTAAAGTTCCTGCTATAAATATTCCCGGCACACTCCATGGAACGAGAGTTATTCCCACAGTTCCAGTTGCTTCCACTATTCTTGTTATATTTTTATTTTTTAAATTAAACTTTTCAAAAAGTGGAAGAAATATAGATATTGGGAGAATAATTGCCAGTAGTTGTGCTCCTGTTACAAAACCTACTCCAAGAGAAACTAAAAATACAGTTACTGTAAGTTGTCTGGAACTCTTTATTCCTGATTGTATTTTATTCAAAAGGTTATCAAAAGAATGGCATTCATTTATGATTCCAATAAGACACCCTATAAATATTATAATTATTACAGTTCCACTTACTTCATTCATACCACCTCTAGCAAACAATCTTGTTACTGAGGGATCATTGAATTTCTGATTTACTCCCAATATTGTACTTCTCATTATATCTACAGTTTTGAAGTTTTGAAATATAAAACTGCTCAACACTCCCATTATTACTGATGAAAAAAGAACTATATTTGATGGTATTTTTTTTATTCCCAGAATTATGACAATAAAGGGAACCAAAAGAAGTATTGGAGTTATATTAAATACTGTTTCCATTTCTGTTAAAAACCCATTTATATTTTCGAAATTTATATTCTCTACAGTTATATTATTTCCAATTATTGTAAATCCTATCATTGCAATGATAAAAGCTGGTATTGTATCCATGAGCATATATTGTATATGCTCAAAAAGATCTGTCTTTCCAAGTGCAGCAGCTATATTTGTTGTATCTGAAAGCGGTGACATTTTATCACCTAAAAAAGCTCCTGACACTATCGCTCCTGCTGTTATTTCAAGAGGAATTCCTACCTGTTTAGCTATTATTATAAATGATACTCCAATTGTACCAATTGATGTAAAAGATGTTCCTGTTATAATTGCCACAGCTCCAGTCATAGCCATAACAATTGGAACAAAAAATCTAAAATCTATTACCTTAAATCCCCAGTAAACCATAGATGGAATTATTCCTCCTATTATCCAGCTGCTTACAATAAGTCCTACCAGAATAACTGTAAGAAGTGCAGGAAATACTCTCTTTACTCCGTTACCCATTGCCTCTTCAATATTCTTAAGAGTTTCTCCTCTCATAAATGCTATTGCTCCTGATACTATTACTCCTGCAAATATAGGAGGAACTACACCTGTTCTCCATTGAAGTATTGATATTTCTCCAAATACTATAATAAAAATTATTGGAAGAATATCCATAATCAAACTATTCTTAATTTTTTCTCTCATTTTCATCTCTCCTCTTTCTGCATAAAAAAAGCCCTTTTACATAAAATTGTAAAAAGGCAAAATAATACAAAAAGATATTTCCTTAAAAGGAGATTTTTAATATATTATTAAATTAATTATTTTCCTATCCTACAATTCTACTATTCTACATAATCTTACTTTTTTACAGCTTCTACTATTCTACTATATTACTTCTTTATGATTATAATTAATTTAATCTATTTTGTCAAGTCTTTATCCTATGCTGCCATAGATAAGACCCAGAATTATTATTATTATTGTTCCTGGAATGAATATATATCTTCCAAACCATAATATTATGTTCCCAGTTTTAAAATTGCTTCCTTTGTTGATTTCAGCCACCACTTTATTCTTATCTATACAATAAAAATAAATTCCTAAAGATATAACAGCTCCTAATGGAATTAGAATAACTGAAACAAAATCAGCAAATTTTCCAAAATAGTCCATATTTAAATCTAAAATCAATCCTATAATTAAAGCTATAAAACCTACTATTACAGCAGATTTTTTTCTTGAAAACCCAAATTTATCCATAAATGCTTCTACTGGTACTTCCAACTGATTAATGGCAGATGAAAGAGCAGCAAATATAACACTTAAGAAAAATACTCCTCCAAGAAATGTTCCGCCTGGAATATGGGAAAATATTGCTGGTATCGTTATAAATAAAAGCGATGGCCCTGCTCCTGCATCTAACCCAAAAGCAAAAGCTGCTGGTATTATTATGAATCCAGCCATAAGAGCTGCTACTGTATCAAGAAAGCAAGTTTGAATTACACTCTCAAATATATTTACATCATCTCCAAGATAACTTCCATATACCAAAAGTGCTGATCCACTTAATCCAACTGTAAAAAATGCCTGTCCTAATGCCATTATCCATGTCATTGGTTCCTTAAGCATATTCCAGTTAGGCTGAAGAAGAAAGTTCACACCAGATACAGCATTTGGTAAAGTTAAAGATCTTATCATAAGCCCTAAAAATATTACAAACATTAAAGGCATTATTATTTTATTTATTTTTTCTATACCCTTTACAACTCCAAAGGATATAACTGTCACACTAAAAATTATTCCTACTATATGCCATGGAATGGAAGCTGCCTGTCCTGCAAGCTGTCCGAAATATTCTCCATATTCAACATGATTTATAGTTCCTGTAAGATATGAAAAAAAGTATTTTATTACCCACCCAAAAACTATAACATAAAATATAAATACTCCTGTAACTGATATTATAGGAACTATTGGAAGATATTTTTTAAAAGGCATTTTAGTATTTTTTATTATCTCAGGTAAACCAAATATTCCTTTTTTCATCATTCTTCCAAAGGATATTTCTCCCACAAGACCAACTACTGCAAATAAAGCAATAAATATAAAATATGGTATAAGAAATGCTGCTCCTCCATATTTACCTAATTTCCAAGAAAATAACCATATATTTCCAAGTCCAATAGCTGCCCCAACACATGAAAGCATAAATCCTATTTTTCCTGTAAAACTTTCTCTTTTTTCACTCATAGTGTCCCCCATTAAAATAATTAGAAAAGAGGCAGGTCGAAAAATTCATCTGCCTCTTCAACTTTACTGCAACTAATATTTTTTCATCAGTTCTCTCACTGTTGAAACTACATTATCTTTAGATATTTCAATAGTTTCTCCTGTTCTTCTAATCTTAAGTTCTACAATTCCCTCTCCAGCTCTTTTACCAGAAACAACTTTAAATGGGAATCCAATAAGATCTGCATCTTTAAATTTAAATCCAGGTCTTTCATCTCTGTCATCTATCATAGATTCTATTCCATCGTTTAAAAGAGCTTTATATATTTCTTCAGCTACCTTTACTTGTTCCTCATTTTTTATATTAGCAGGAATGACATCAACAATGTAAGGTGCCAGAGCAGTAGGCCAGATAATTCCAAATTCATCATTATTTTGTTCTATTGCAGAAGCAAGAGTTCTTGATACTCCTATTCCATAACATCCCATAATCATCACTTTGCTTTCCCCTTTATCATCAAGGAAAGTTGCATTCATAGCTTTTGAATATTTATCTCCAAGTTTAAAAATATGTCCTACTTCTATTCCTCTTGCAGTGTGAAGTTTTCCTCCACATCTTTCACATGTTTCTCCTGCTTTTACAGTTTTTACATCTGCAACTATATCAGCTTTATAATCTCTTCCATAATTTACATTTATGTAGTGAGTATCTATTTTATTTCCACCAGCTGTGTGATTATTAATTTCAGTTACAGCAGTATCTGCAACTATTTTTATATCTCCTAATTCTATTCCATATGGTCCAATAAATCCTTTTATAAGTCCATGTTTTTCAAGTTCCTCATCTGTAAGAAGAGCTACATCTACAGCATTAACTACATTTTTAAGTTTTGTTTCATTTACTTCATAATCTCCTCTTATAAGAACCATATATACTTGATCATTTCCCATATCTCTATACATCATAGCTTTTACAGTTTTACTGTAAGGAATATTAAGAAATTGAACTATATCATCTATTTTAGAAACATTTGGAGTATCTATTAATTCTGCATTTTTTATTTCTTCTTTTGGAGCTGCTTCTACTCTGCTTACAGCAGTTTCTACATTTGCTGCATATGAGCAAGAATCACAATATATGATTTCATCCTCTCCTGAATCTGCCAATACATGAAACTCTTGAGAACCGCTTCCACCTATTGCTCCTGAATCTGCTTCTACTGGTCTGAATTTAAGTCCACATCTTGAAAATATTCTTGAATAAGTATCTCTCATATTTAAAAATTCTTCATCTAATGACTCAGCTGTTGCATGAAAAGAGTATCCATCTTTCATAACAAATTCTCTTCCCCTCATAAGTCCGAATCTTGGTCTTATTTCATCTCTAAACTTAGTCTGAATTTGATAAAGGCTCAATGGCAGAGCTTTATATGAAGATATATCATTTCTTATCAAATCTGTTATAACCTCTTCATGAGTTGGTCCTAATACGAAATCTCTCTTATTTCTATCCTGAAGCTTCATCATTAAAGGTCCCATTATATCCCATCTTCCGCTTTCTTTCCATAATTCAGCTGGTTGAAGTACTGGCATTAATATTTCCTGTGACCCTGCTCTATTCATTTCTTCTCTTACTATATTTTCCACTTTTCTTAAAGCTTTATATCCTAATGGTAAATATGTATAAACTCCACTTGTAAGTTTTTTTATCATACCTGCTCTCAATAGAAGTTTATGACTTGCTGTTTCTGCTTCTTTTGGAGTTTCCTTAAGTGTTTTTATATAACTCTTACTAAATCTCATTTTACCCTCCGAATTTTCTATAATTTACTCTATATTCTATCATATTTTAATTTTTTTTTCTAATTTTCTTTAAACTTTTCTTCAATATCATATTTTAGATATCTGTTTTTTATTATTCCTTTATTTTCTTTAAGATAATCTGTGCATATATCTTTTACAAGTTTTATAGTTTTTACATCATGAACTATGTCTGTAAATTTAAGATCACTAAACCCACTCTGTTTTGTTCCAAATATCTCTCCTGATTTTCTAAGTTTTAAATCTTCTTCTGCTATCTTAAATCCATCCTGTGTTTCTTCCATTACTTGAAGTCTGGATTTAGAAACTGCATTATCTGTTCTCGATACAAGAAAACAGTAAGATTGATATTCTCCTCTGCCTACTCTTCCTCTTAACTGATGCAGAGCAGAAAGTCCAAATCTTTCAGCATTATTTATTACCATAACTGTAGCATTCGGTACATCTACTCCTACTTCAATAACAGTTGTAGATACCATAATATCCAGTTCCTTGTTTTTAAAACTGCTCATTATTTCGTCTTTATCAGCATTCTTCATTCTTCCATGAAGTACCCCTATTCTATAATCAGGAAGATATTTACTCACTTCTTCAAGAAGTTCCTCTGTAGATTTAGCTGCTAGTTTTTCACTTTCCTCTATAAGAGGTGCTACAAAATATGCCTGTCTTCCTTGAGATAATTTTTTCCCGATAAATTCATACATAGTTTTTGTTTCATCTATTGTAGCTATCCATTTAGTTTTTATAGGTTTTCTCCCTGGAGGAAGTTCATCTATTACTGATACATCCAAATCTCCATAAATACTTAATGCCAATGATCTTGGAATTGGTGTTGCACTCATTACCACTAAATTAGCAAGAACTCCCTTATCTCTCAATAATTTTCTTTGAACTACACCAAATCTATGCTGTTCATCTATTATTATTAGACCAAGTCTTTCAAATTCTACATTTTCTTCTATAAGAGCATGAGTTCCTATTACTATATCAACTTCTCCCTCTTTTATTGAATCAAGAAGTTTCTGTTTAGCTTTTCCTTTAAAACTTCCTGTAAGAAGCTCCACTCTTACTCCAAGTTTTTCAAATTTATCTTTTACAGAAAGATAATGCTGTACTGCAAGTATCTCTGTTGGTGCCATTAATACTCCCTGGTATGAATTTTCTACCATGTAAAGTAAAAGGACCATAGATACTATTGTTTTTCCACTTCCTACATCTCCCTGTATAAGCCTATTTATTATCCTTCCATTAGAAAGATCTCTGTATATTTCTGTTATGACTTTCTTTTGCGCTTTCGTCAGAGAAAAAGTTAAATTTTCAAGGTATTGTTTTACTAAGTTTTTTTTATCTTCAAGCTCGTATTTACTTGTATTCTGGCTATCCATTTCAAATCTTTTTTGAAGTATTCCCATCTCTAAAATTAATAGTTCTTCTATAGCAAATCTTCTCTTTGCTTCTTCAAGGTTTTTACTATTAGTTGGAAAATGTATTTCCTTCATAGCCTGCTCTCTATTCATTACTTTATATTTTTTCAATATTTCTTCTGGAATATTTTCTTGAAAAATATATAATTTGCTTTTCACAGCCTCTTTCATCAATTTTCGAAGAGTATTCTGCGGCATTTCTTTGCTTGTACTGTATATAGGAAGTATTTCTCCAGCTTCAAGTTTCTGCTGATTGCTTCCTAATTTGAATTCTGGATTTACCAGCTGATATATATAACCTCTTTTTATCTGACCAATGAATATATATTCCTCTCCTATCTTTAGAGTTTTTCTAAGATAAGGCATTTGAAACCACACCAGCTCTATTATCCCTGTATTGTCGGTAGCTGTTGCCTTGACCATCTTCAGCCCCGACCTAGTGGGGGGCGCACTCACAGTAAGAAGAGTTGCTTTAAGAACTACATATTCATCCCCACGAAGATCTCCTATCTTCATGATATTAGTTCTGTCATCATATGCTCTTGGGAAATAATAGAATAAATCATACAAAGATTTTATTCCCAATCTTTTCAGCTTATTTGTATTTTTTTCATCGAAATACTTTATTTCAGCATCTTCTATAGGCTGATACATATCTCTGTATTCTTCTTTTTTCATCTAAATTTCCCTCCTTCTATATAAAAATTATGAGGCAGCTCAAAACTAAAATAATTTTGAGCCCCCTCACTATACTTTTTTCTAATCTAATTGATCTAGTAATTCCTCTGCAATATCAAAGTTAGCATAAACATCTTGAACATCATCAAGATCGTCTAATGCGTCATAAAGAACCATTACTTTCTTAGCAGTTTCAAGATCAGTGATCTCAACTTTATTTTCTGGATTCATTGAAATTTCAGCTTCTTCATAAGCATATCCTGCTGCTTTTAGATTTTCAAGAACAGTTTGAAATTCAGTATAATCAGTAATAACTTCAAATACTCCATCTTCTTCAGATACATCCTCTGCTCCTGCCTCTAAAGCTGCCATCATAAATTCATCAGAATCTACTCCTTCAGATTTTACAGTGATAACTCCCTGTTTTTTAAACATCCATGCAACAGCCCCATCAGTTCCAAGATTTCCACCTTTTCTAGTGAAAGTCATTCTTACTTCTGAAGCTGATCTGTTTTTATTGTCTGTAACTACATCAACTATAAAAGCAGTTCCTGCTGGTCCATAACCCTCATATCTGATTTCAGAAAATTCTACTCCTTCAAGTTCTCCAGTTCCTTTTTTAATAGCTCTTTCTAATATATCTTTAGGCATATTTCCAGCTTTTGCTTTCTCAATTGCAAGTCTAAGTCTAGGATTGAAGTTCGGATCTCCTCCACCTTCTTTAGCTGCTATTGTTAATTCTCTTCCAAATTTAGTGAATAATTTTGCTCTCTTTCTATCTTGAGCACCTTTTCTATGCTGGATATTATTCCATTTACTATGTCCTGACACAAGAAACCTCCTAATTTTTCTTAATAATATAAAATTTTATCACATTAGCTCAGATTTTTCAACATTTCTTAGCTTCAATCATATTATTTTTTAAAAAAATGATATCTACTTTTTTATCATGTTCCTCAACTTCTATTTTTTCTACCAATTGAAAATCATAAGCAATGGATACTTTCACAGAACCTGGATAATTTTCTAAAAATCTATCATAATATCCTCTTCCAAATCCTATTCTATTTCCAGTTTTATCAAAAACTATTCCCGGAACCACTATCAAATCTATTTTTCCAATATATTCATCTCCAATAGGTTCTTCTATCCCCATAGCTCCTTTTTGAAAACCTTTTCCATATTCTACAGCTTCCATTTTTTCTTTTCCTGCTGTTCTTGGAAGCAGAAGTTTTTTTCCTGCTCTTAATACAGCTTCATTTATCTTATGAGTGTCTATTTCATTTTTAAAACTCATATAACTCATTATTATTTGTGATTCTTGAAAATATCTGCTTTTTAATAAAGCTTCTGTTATTTTTTCACTGGTTTCTCTTACTTCAAAGAAAGAAAGCTGTTCTCTCTTTTCTCTTATATGATTTCTAATACTCTTCTTCTCCATATCCTTTTGACATCTCCTCTTTCAAAAGTTTAAGGTCACTCCAGAATTCTATAGCTACTTTAGATTTTTTACCACTATCATTTCTAGATTTTTTTACAAAATTAACATCATATGTCAAAAGAAGTTTTATTCCTCCAGTCCATTGAATAAATTTTCCTCTTTCCTCTCCTATTTTTACTTCTCTTTTGAGAAGAGCCCTTGCTGCCTCTGGTCCTAAAGCTACAACTATTTCAGGGTTTATAAGAGCTATCTGCATATCCAGCATTTCAAGTAATTCATTCTGATCATCTTCCATATAATCTCTAAATTTGCAGTCTTTTTTAGCAAGTGTAGTTATGTAATATTCATCTGGCAGTATTCCTTCTATATCACATAATTTTATGAGGAATTCTCCACTAGAACCAGAAGCAACTTTCAAATCTTCATTTTGATAAAGATCTGGGTCATCTCCTATAAAAAGAACAGATGCTTCTTTATTTCCGCTTCCTATGAGGAGTTTTCTATCCGCTCCTTCTCCATAATTGCTTCCAAGACCTCCAACTTCAAACTTTATAGTTTCCCAAAGTTCTCCTACTTCTTCATTTATCATTATCTACACCTCCCTACAGTTCAAAGACATCTGTTACTTTATCCTGCATAGCTATTTCAAAATCAAGTTTTATATTATTAGTTGAAAGTTCTTCTTTTACAGTATTTCTTACTATGTCATAATTATTGCTGTCTTTGCTGATATGAGCAAGATATACTTTTCTTAATCTTTCAGTATACATGTCTTTTATAAATTTGGCTGCATCATTATTAGAAAGATGTCCATTTCTGCTCTTTACTCTCGCCTTTAAATCCCATGGATAGCTGCATTTCATAAGCATATTGTAATCATAATTACATTCAATAACCATTATATCTACTTCTTTGAAGTATTCTCTTACAGTATTGCTTACATAGCCTATATCTGTTGATATAGCCATTCTTTTTCCACATTCAGTTTCCAATCTGTATCCTATAGTTCTTTCAGCATCATGCATTACATCAAAAGGACGTACCTTTATTCCATCTTTTAAAAAAAAGTCCTTTGTTATAAGTTTTAGATTTTTATCCGAAATTTTTCCAAGTTTACTCTCTCCTGCAGCATAGCTTTCAGGTGTTATATATATTGGAATGTCATATTTCCTTGATATTATTCCTGCTCCCTGTATATGATCTGTATGTTCATGTGTTATTAGCAGAGCATCTATTTCATCTATATTCCTATCTATACATTTTAATTTTTCTTCTATTTTTTTGCAGCTGAAACCTGCATCAACTAAAAGCTTGATACCATCATTCTCTACAAAAATAGAGTTTCCACTACTTCCACTTCCTAAAATTGAAACTTTCATTTACTATTCCCTTCTAAAATAAAAAATTATTAACACATAAATTATATCGTAAATTACTTTTTTATACAACTGTTATTCTTTTTATGAAAATTTAGAATTAAATATTTTTGTTTTTGAAATTTTATTTTTTTCTTTGTAACATTTCTGTCACAATTCATTGATATATTATGAGTATAAAATCTTTCCCCAAGATGTTTTATATATAGATGAAAATAGCAGAGCAAACTTCCCCGTTTGTTCTGCTATTTTTATTTTCCTATTATTTGCTTACATGTATCAAACGATGCTCACTTTCAGCATCAAGTATAAATCCTTTTATTGTTTTTTGTAATCCCACATTGTCATATGGATATACAAGAACTAACATTGGAACTTCTTCCTGAACTATATCCTGAGCTTCTTTATAATACTTAATTCTATCTTCTGGAACTGTACTTTCTCTTCCAAGATCAAGAAGCTGATCCATTCTTGAATTAGTGAAATATGTTCTATTTCCTGAACTTCCGTGATTTTTAGAGTGGAATAAAGCATACAAAGCCGAATCAGAATCTGGGCTTGAAGTCCATCCTAATAAGAACATATCATGTTCTCCTCTTGCCAATCTATCAAGATATGAACCCCATTCTAATATTTCTATTTGAAGATCTATTCCAATTTGTTTTAATTGATCCTGAAGAATAACAGCTATATCTCTTCTTACAGTATTATCATTTAACCATATTTTTGTTTTAAATCCATTTGGATATCCTGCTTGTGCTAAAAGTTCCTTAGCTTTAGCTACATCAAAAGAATATTTTTTAGCATCTTTACTATATCCAAATACACTAGGAGATACTGGAGAATTTGCTTCATTAGCTGCTCCTAAATATACTGCATCTATAATACTCTGTCTATCTACAGCATAAGCTATTGCCTGTCTTACAAGTTTATTATCAAAAGGAGCTTTTTTAGTATTAAATCCAAGATAATTTATATTCATTGCTGGCTCTTGAATAAGATTTAAATCTGGATGTTCTTTAACCATTCTTAAATCAACAGGATCTATATCATAGGCAATATCTGCTTCTTTTGTTTCTAAAGATATTGTTCTGTTTACTCCTTCTGGAATAACTCTAAAAACTAATGTATCTATTGCTGGTTTTCCTTTAAAATAATTAGGGTTTGCTTTTAGAGTAACTCTATCTCCTGATCTCCAAGAATCAAAAATAAACGGCCCTGTTCCTACTGGTTGTTGTCCATAATCATTTCCTGCTGCTTTTACTGCTTTTTCATTTAAAATAGCAGCACCTTTATGAGCTAGATAATTTGTCAATGGACCAAAAGGTTTTTTTGTTGTTATTTTAACTATATTATCATCTACAGCTTCTATTTTATCTACATCATAAAAGAAACTCATTAAACTTGGAGCTTCCTTAGCTCTAGTCAGACTAAATACAACATCTGAAGCTTTTAATGGATCACCATTATGAAATTTAACATCTTTTCTCAAATGCAATACTAAAGTCAATGAATCTACTTGTTCCCAGCTTTCTGCCAATGCTGGAACAAGTTTCATATTTGTATCTCTTTCTATCAAAGTATCATAAATATTAAGATATACTCTATGCGATGGAACGTCATTTGAAGCAGTTGGATCCATACTTTTTGCATCTGCATTTTGTGCCACAACTACAGTAGTCTCAGCATAAACTGCATTAAAACTAAATAAAGCAATCATCATAAACATCAAAATTGTAAATATTTTCTTTCTCATAAATGATCTCCTCCTGATATTTCCAATCTGTAACAATATAAGTATACCCCATTAATGCCTAAAATCAAGATGAATTTTGAAATTTTATTTTTTTCTTTGTAACATTTTTGTCACAATTACTTGATATATTAAACATATAAAATCTTTCCCCAAGATATTTTAATATATAAGTATATAAAAATAGCAGGCAGTTTAAACAACTGACCTGCTATTTTTATATTTTATTATTTACTTACTGGATAAAGGTTATGTTGATTTTCAGGATCAAGTTCAAATCCTTTTATATTTTTTTGCATTCCCACATTATTATCTGGATAAACCAATGGAATTAATGGAACTTCATCCATAATTATATTCTGAGCTTCTTTATAGCTTTCTAGTCTGTCTGCTTCTACAGTAGTTTCTCTTCCCTTATCAAGAAGTTCATCTACTCTCGCATTTGTATAATAAGTTCTATTTCCAGCACTTCCATGATTTTTAGAATGGAAAACTGCATATAAAGCTGAATCAGCATCTGGACTTGGTGTCCATCCCAATAAAAACATATCATGTTCTTTTCTTATTAGTCTATCTAAATAAGAACCCCATTCCAAGATTTCTATTGAAGCATCTATTCCTATTTGTTTTAATTGATCTTGTAAAATAACAGCAGTATCTTTTCTGATTCCATTATCATTAGTCCATATTTTTGCTTTAAATCCATTTGGATATCCTGCTTGTGTTAAAAGTTCTTTAGCTTTAGCCACATTGTATTCATAACCTTTAGTATCTTTATTATATCCAAATACATCTGGAGATACTGGTGAATTTGCTTTAGAAGCTGCTCCTAGATATACTGCTCCAATCATACTGTCCATATCTATTGCATAGGCTATTGCCTGTCTTACTTCTTTTTTATTAAAAGGAGCTTTTTCTGTATTAAATCCTAAATAATTCATTGTTAAAGCTGATTTTTGAAGAAGAGTAAGATTAGAATGATTTCTTACCATGTCGTGATCAATAGGATCTATATCATAGGCAATATCTGCCTCTTTTGTTTCCAGAGCTATTGTTCTGTTTACTCCTTCTGGAATTACTCTAAATATTAATGTATCTATTGCTGGTTTTCCTTTATAATAATTAGGATTTGCTTTTAAAACTATTCTGTCAGCTGATATCCAAGAATCAAACATAAATGGTCCTGTTCCAACTGGATGCTGCCCATAATTATCCCCAGCAGCTTTCACTACTTTTTCACTCATTATTCCTGCTCCTTTATGAGCTAGATAATTAACAAGCGGCCCAAAAGGTTTCTTAGTTGTTATTCTTACTGTTTCATCATCAACAGCTTCTATTTTATCTATATCAGAATAGAAACTCATCATACTTGGAGCCTCTTTAGCTTTTTGAAGACTGAATACAACATCTCCAACAGTCAATGGATCTCCATTATGAAATTTTATATTTTTTCTGATTTTTACATCTAATGTTAAAGGGTCAACTTGTGTCCAGCTTTCTGCTAATCCTGGAACAAGTTTTCCATGATCTCTATCTACCAGATTATCATATATCTGAAGAGTTACTCTGTGAGAAGGAACATCATTAGATGCTGTTGGATCTAATGTTTTTGCATCTGCATTCTGAGCAACTGTCACACTTGTTTCAGCATAAATATTTACTGATAACAAAACCATTGCTAATAAAAGAAATATCATTGATAACTTTTTTTTCATATTTTTTAACCCCCTATTTAATTATAAGCATATTATACTACAAAGTTTTCTAAAATTAAAGATTAATTACGAAAATAATACATTTTCATTTCATTTGTATTTTGAAAACATTTTTTCAAAAAATTAAAAAATAAAAAACAGCCTAAATTATTTAGAGGCTGTCTTTTTTATCAATATATACAATTTACTATACTAAAAGTATATGTTTTTACTAATATGCAAAATTATTATACTGTTGGATTTTCTAAAAAGGTTATTGTTTTTTCTTCACAATTTAACTCTGCTATGATTCCATATGGTATTATCCCTATTGGTTTAGCATGTCCAAAGTTTATATTATAAAAAATTGGAAGATTCACTAATTTTTCTTCATTAACTACAACATCTTTAATTGCTGTTTTATATTCTTCATAAAATATTTCACCTTGTGGTTTTCCTATAATGATACCATTTATTACTTTCAATATCCCTTGAGCTGCAAGATTTCTAAAAGTCCATTTTATAAATTCCGGAGTTGGTTTATCTTCACTTGTTTCAATAAATAATATTGAATTTGTCCACTCATTTAAAGTTGGCCAAATTTTTGTACAATTAGCCATCATAAATACATCTATACATCCTCCTAAAAGATGTCCTTTTGTAATTCCAAAACCATTTATAACTTCATAGCCATGTATATCTTTCTTCATTACATGTGATATATTCATATTATTTTTTTCCCATAAAATATATTCATCTGTCCACTCTAAACTTGGGAGAAGAGGATATTCCTCCCATTCTCCAAACAATATATCATTAACTGCACTTTGAGTATAATCAAACATTTTTACATATTCACCAAACTCACACATTATAGAAGGCCCATAAAATGATACAAGTCCTGCCTTATACATCATAAAATGATTTATCGTACTATCAGAATACCCCATAAATATTTTGGGATTATTTTTTATTACTTCTAAGTCAATATATGGAAGTATACGTATTGTATCTTCTCCCCCAATAGCACAAAAGATAGCTGAAATTGTCTTATCCAAAAATGCATCCATTAAATCTTTAGCTCTCAATTCAGGATGTTGTGCTATAAATTCACTGCCTTTTAGCGCATTGGGCATACAAATAACTTCTAATCCAAAATCTTTTTCCAATCTCTCTTTTGCAATATAAAATTTATGAATGAAATTTTCATCTCCCAGTCCACCCCATGAAAGGCTAACAATAGCAATTTTATCTCCTTTTTTTAACCTTTTTGGTTTTATCATTTAAATACCTTTCTTAACAAAAAACTTTTTTTAATTCAACTGATTTATAATAAAATTGTTAGTTATTTTATTTATATTTTTTACACAATTCTTCAAAATCTTTCAAAAATTCATCTACATGCTCTTTTTTAGTTGCCCAAGATGTAACAAAACGTATAGCAGAATATTTATCATTTACTTTTTCCCAGAATTCATATCTATATTTTTTGCCTATTTCCTCTATCATTTCTACTGGAAATATTGGAAATTGCTGATTTGTATATGAATCTGTTTTCAATTCAAATCCCTTATCTAAAAATGCTTTTTTCAATGTCATAGCCATTTCATTAGAATGTTTTCCTACTTGATAATAATTGTCGCCCTTAAATAATTCAGCAAATTGTACCCCTAAAAGTCTTCCTTTTGCCAAAGTAGCCCCTTTTTGCTTTGTGATACGTATAAATTGGCTCTTTCTTAATTCTTTATTAACTATTACTAAAGCCTCTCCAAACAGAAGTCCACATTTTGTTCCACCTATATAAAAAACATCTGAATATTTTGGATAATCTTCAAGTTTCAAATCATTTTTTTCTGAAGCTAAAGCTGATGCAAGCCTTGCTCCATCAATATATAAATAAAGATCTTTAGATTTGCAATATTCAAAAAGATCAATAAGTTCTTGCTTGCTATAAAGAGTTCCTATTTCTGTAGGATTTGATATATACACCATTTTAGGCTGTACCATGTGAGTATCCTCATGAAGTTCTACAGACTTTCTTACTAATTCTACATTTAGCTTTCCATCTCCTGAAGTCTTTAGTTCAATTACCTTATGTCCTGTAGCTTCTATAGCTCCACCTTCATGTACACTTATATGCCCTGTATCTGCTGCTATTACTGCTTCATGCGGACGGAGAGAATGAGCTATTGTAAGCAGATTTGTTTGAGTTCCTCCTACTAAAAGACGTACATAGCAATCCTCACATTTTATACTCTTTTTTATCGCTTCTACAGCCTGAGCTGTATACTCATCTTCACCATATCCAACTGTCTGTTCCATATTTGTTTTTAATAAAGCTTCCATTACATATGGCAATGCCCCTTCACTGTAATCATTTTTAAAACTTATCATCTTTTCCTCCTTATACAGCCTTTTATTTTCATAAAAAATCATACCCTATATAAGAAAATTATAATAAGTTTATTTCTATTTGTAAAGATTTCTTTTATTTATATTTATTTGTCTATTTTGAATTTTTTGTAGTTATATTATATTTTTATAAATTTTTTCTAATTATTTTTAGACATATTTTTCGAAATAATTCATTTTAAGTTGACTCTATCTTATGCTTAAATTCCATGTTAAAAAAATAAGTTTTTATATTATCACTTTGACTAATGCTAATTATTCAAACAAAATTCTTGAATTTTTAGTCAAAATGTGGTATTTTTCTTTATAATAAATAAGTTTTCTTTTTTTTGTTTTTTTCTTGAAAACATCAAAAATAATTAGGAAATTTATCAAAATCTTTTCACTAAGGATTATAAGGGGGAATTTGTATGGTAATGAACAGTTTACAGGCTTTTATTGTATTGGCTATAGTATACTATGCTGGTGAATTTATTGGAACAAGAACTAAGGCATGGATACCTTCAGTTTTCGTCACTGCTTGTCTATTCTTATTTGGATATTGGACATTCTTTCCAAAAAATATAGTTGATATTGCTGGACTGGGAGCTCCACTTGGAGGATTGCTGGCTATTATGCTTTGTATTACTCACATGGGTACTATCATCAGTATAGAACAGTTAAAATCTCAATGGAAGATTATTTGTGTAACACTTGCAGGATTATTTGGAATGGTAGCTTTTTGCTGGTTCATTTGTATCCCTTTAATAGGTCGTGATTATGTTATAGCTGGACTTCCATCTCTTACTGGAGGAATAGTTGCAGCAACAATGATGAATCAGGCTGCTGCTGCTAAAGGACTTCAAGTGGCTGCTGTTCTTGCTATTGCTATGTATGCTATTCAAGGATTTGTTGGATATCCATTGACTGCTATTGTATTGAAAAAAGAAGGAAAAATACTTCTTGAAAGATATCATAAAGGAGAAAGAGGAGTTCTTGGAAATGAAGGTGTTGATGCTGATACTGGAAATATGGCTATCAAGGAAGAAACAAAAAAAACACTTATTCCTCCTATGCCTGAAAAATATTCAACTACTGCATTTATATTATTAAAACTTATGCTTGTATCTTACTTATCTACAGTTATATCTGGTTGGACAGGTGGAAAACTTAATGCAGCAGTTATTACTCTTATTTTAGGTATAGTTTTTACTGAACTTGGATTCTTAGATAAAAACTCTCTTCAAAAATCTGGTTCTTATGGATTTCTGATGTATGTTCTTATGATATTTGTTTTCTCTGGTCTTAAAGATGCTACTCCTGAAATGCTTTTAGAGTGTATAGGGCCAATGTTTATAATAATAGTTGTTGGAGTTATTGGAATGGGAATACTTTCTGTTCTGGTTGGAAAATTTCTTAAAGTAAGCTGGAGAATGGCGCTTGCTACTTCACTTACAGCTCTTTATGGATTCCCGCCTAACTATATACTTACTGAAGAAGCTGCAAAAGCTCTAGCTCAAACACCAGAAGAAAAGCAATTTCTTATGGATAATACTCTTCCTCAAATGATTGTTGGAGGATTTGTAACAGTAACTATCACTTCAGTTATTATAGCTGGAATATTTGTAAATCTGATTTAAACACTTCATGTCAATTTTAATAAAAAGGAGATTTTTTCATGGATATAAAAAAACTTGCTGAAAAATATGATGATTATATCATTGAACAAAGACGATATTTTCATCAACACCCAGAACTATCTTTTGAAGAAAAAGAAACTACTCAAGCCTTGAAAAATCAGCTTGAAGATATGGGAATAGAGGTTACTACTTTTGATGATTACTATGGACTTGTAGGTATAATCCATGGTGGAAAAAAATCAGGAAAAACTATAATGTTAAGAGCAGACATAGATGCTCTCCCTATAGAAGAACATGCCGATGTTCCTTTTGCTTCAAAAAATGGAAAAATGCACGCATGTGGACATGACTGCCATATGGCTATGCTGCTTGGAGCTGTTAAAATTTTAAATGAAATTAAAGATGAACTTGATGGAGATGTAAAAATACTGTTTCAATCAGCAGAAGAATCTTGTTATGGGGCTAAATATTATGTAGAAAAAGGTATTCTTGACGATGTGGATGCTGTATTTGGTATGCATATCTGGGGAACTCTTGATGCTCCATATTTCAATTTAGAAGCAGGTGGAAGAATGGCTTCTTGTGATAACTTTAAAATAACTGTAAAAGGTACAAGTGCTCATGGTTCTGCTCCTCATCTTGGACATGATGCCATTGTTGCTGCTGCTTCAATGATAATGAATCTTCAAACTTTTGTAAGCCGTATGAATGATCCTTTGAATACTCTTGTTCTTTCAATTGGTACTTTTAAAGGGGGACAAAGATTCAACATAATTCCTAATCATGTGGAAATGGAAGGAACTATACGTACTTACTCAAGAGAATTGAGAAAAAAAATGGAAGCAAATATAAAAGCAATTATTGAAAATGTAGCCAATATTTTTGGTTGCGAAGTGGAATTAGAATATGATGCTTTCCCTAACCCAGTTATTAATGAACATAAAGATTTAAACAGACTTGCTCATGATGCTGCTGTAAAACTATATGGTGAAGAATCTCTTACTACTATGCCTAAACTTACTGGTTCAGAAGATTTTGCATATTTCATGGATAAAGTTCCTGGATTTTTTGGATTCTTAGGATGTGCAAATGAAGAGATAGGAGCTTGTTATTCTAATCACAATGACAAGTTTAAAGTGGATGAAACTGTACTGCACAGAGGTTCTGCCCTATATGCTCAATTTGCAGTTGACTTCCTTGCTGAAAAATCTAAAAATGAGGGAGGGAATAAATAATGCTGATCAAAGAACTTTCTGAAAAATATAATGATTATATAATAGATCGTAGAAGATATTATCATCAATATCCTGAACTTACTTTACAAGAAGCTGAAACTACTAAAGCTATAATCAAAGATTTAAAAGAAATAGGAATAGAGGATATAAAAACATTTAAAGATTTTTATGGTTGTGTAGGAATATTAAAAGGTGGAAAACCAGGTAAAACCGTTCTTCTGCGTGCTGATATTGATGCTCTTCCTGTATTTGAAAAAACTGGGCTTCCTTTTGCTTCAAAAATTGAAGGAAAAATGCATGCATGTGGGCATGATAATCACATAGCTATGTTATTGGGAGCTGCTAAAATCCTATTTGATATGAAAGATAAAATCAATGGAACTGTTAAATTTTTATTTCAGCCAGCAGAAGAATTAGCTGTAGGAGCTAAAGCTGTTGTTGAACAAGGAATCATGGATGATGTAGATGCTTGTTATGGTATTCATATCTGGTCTATGGTGGATTCTCCAAAAATTAATATGGAAATTGGTGAAAGAATGGCTTCTTGTGATAATTTTAAAATAACTATTAAAGGATTCGGATCACATGGTTCTGCTCCTCATCTCGGGCATGATGCTATTGTGGCAGCAAGTGCCGTTATAATGGGATTGCAAACTATTGTGAGTCGTATTAACAATCCTTTAAATGCTGCTGTTATTACCATTGGAGTAGTTGATGCTGGACAAAGATTTAATATTATTGCTGATAAAGCTGTATTGGAAGGTACAGTACGTACTTTTAATAAAAAATTCAGAATGGAAATAGAAGGACTTATCAGACAAATATCTGAAGATATTGCTGCTGGGTATAGATGTACTTCTGAAACTGAATACTCTTATCTAACAGGAGCTGTCATCAATGAAGATCAACATCTTGTTGATTTAGCTCAAAATGCTGTAAAAAAATTATATGGAGAAGATGGATTAGCAGAACTTGAAAAAATGACTGGTTCTGAAGATTTTTCTTATCTTATGGAAAAAGCTCCTGGAGTTTATGGTTTTATTGGTGCAAGAAGTCCTAAAATTCCCGGTTCTGAAAAAAGTAACCATCATGAATGTTTCACAGTTGATGAAGCAGCTTTACAAAGAGGGGCAGCTGTTGCAGCTCAATTTGCTTTTGATTTTTTAACTGAAAAATAATAGACTATAATATAATTTAATAAGGCAGCTGTATTCAGCTGCCTTATTTTTATTTCTGTACCTGCATTACCATACGTTTTCCAGCATCAAAAGCATTTTGACAATCTATAGGAAATTGTGTACGTTTGTGTTCTGCTTTTACTTTTTCTGAAAATATTTCCATTTTATTATTTATTATAATCACTAAATTGATAAGTATTAAATGCATAAATAATCTCTGGTTTTCTAAATATACTAGCTATTATCAATTCCATATTTGAAAGACGCACATCATAGCCAAATTTTTTCATTAAATCTTCAGTAACATTCATAGTATAAATCATGGCTGTAGGCATTTTCTTTGGAGCTATTTTTTTGTAGCCTTCCTCATAAGTAGAAAAAGGAAAAAGCAGTCTTTCAAAAAAGCTGCGTAATTGACCTGTTATATCTCCAAAATATATTGGGGAACCAAAGACAACTCCATCAGCAGTTGAAACTTTTTCTAATATAGGCTGTAATTCATCCTTTACAATACATTTTCCATAAGTATTTCCCTCTTTTCTCTTACATCCAAAACAACTTATACAACCTTTATAGTTCAAATCAAACAAATTAATTATTTCTGTTTCAACATCTGAACAGGCAGATTTTGCACCTTCCAAAAATTTATTACACATAGTTGCTGTATTTTCTTTTTTTCTTGGACTTCCATTAATTGCAATTATTTTCATAGTTCATTCTCCTTCAATAATTATTTTTTAGTGGTTGACTTTATATTTATATAAGTATATAATAGCAAAAACAATTATACAAGTACGCATAATTTTATTTCTTAGTATCTATTATATACCTAGGAGGACATATAAACTATGAACAAACTTGAATATATTAATGAATCTGAAAAGAGTTACGATACAGTATATAACAATAAATGCCCAATACTTTATGCATTAAAAATAATCGGGCAAAAATGGAAACTGCCTATTTTATGGCATTTATCTAAATTTGAAATGTTGCATTATAATGAATTAAAAAGATGTGTTGCAGGAATCACAAATACTATCCTTACAAAATGTTTAAGAGAGCTGGAATCAGATGAGCTTGTTTCAAGATTTCAGCATAGTACTATTCCACCCTCTGTAGAATATCGGCTTACTGAACGTGGAAAATCATTACTTCCTGCTTTAAATGAATTATATCATTGGGGAAAAGAACAGATTGAATTAAAAGACAGGAAATAATACACAAATACATTATTTCCTATCTTTTTTTAGCTGAAACTAAAAGCATCATAGGACGACGCAGCTCATCTTTCATTTCTGGAATGCTTTCCAACATTTCTGATGATGGCTGTGCTTCTACTATCCCTGTTATATTAAAATTATTTTTCAAAAGTGTATTAAGATAAGTTGTTAATGTTTTATGATATTTTACTACTTTTTCTCCTAAAAAAACTGATTCTCTTTTTCCTTCCAAATAATAACTGTCTACAGGCCAATGAAGTATATTTCCATTTTCGTCATAATGCCAATCTTCTTTTCCTTGGGCAGTGAAAACTGGGTGTTCAACAGAAAAGATAAAATCTCCATCTTCCACCAAACACTCATTTACTTTCCTGCAAATATTTTCAAAAGATTCTATATAGTGAAAAGCTAAAGAACTTATTACTATATCAAAAGAATTTTTTTCAAAATGAATATCTTCTATTGGCATTTGAATATATTCAACATTAGAAAATTTAGTTTTCTTTTTTGCTTCTTCCAGCATTTTTGAAGATATATCTATTCCAACAGCTGAAACTGCCCCCTGTTCCACAGCATATATACAGTGCCAGCCAAATCCGCACCCTAAATCAAGTATTCTTTTTCCTTTGAAATCAGGAAGCATTTTTTTCAATTCATGCCATTCTCCTGCTCCAGACAATCCTTTTTTAGATCTGTCCATTTGACTGTATTTATCGAAGAATATTTCATCATCATATTTATTTTCTTTCATTTTTCCTCCATGGATAAATTTTCTTATATTATACTTTACCCATTCATTAGATACAAGATAAAATACTTTTCTGTCATATTCTTTATACAATTTTAAATATGTTTTTAGATTCTCTGAATTTCACTGTTTTTCTTGGATAAATCTTCATAGGTTCTTTAGTTACTGGATTGGCTATTATTCTTGGTTTTCTTTCCTTCACTTCAAATATTCCTATATTTCTAAATATCAATGAATGACTTTTCTGCAAAGCCTCCTGCATTGTTTCAAGAAATACTTCTATTTCTTTCAGTGCTTTTCTTGCTGATATTTCCCCTTTACTTGTTTCACTGTATACTTTTGCTAATTCTCTCTTATTCATCAGTACCAGCTCCATTTAC
>ERZ773144.1037-NODE-1037-length-26358-cov-7.055621_pt1 | contig 26358 bp, 20 predicted proteins | sample MGYA00580849_ERZ773144 | MGnify/ENA primary metagenome ERZ773144 (study PRJEB29015, sample SAMEA2737861) | human gut metagenome | biome: human gut; feature: human-associated habitat; material: faeces | place: China | collected 2012 ...
AAACTTCAAGTCAGCTTTTTTGATAATTGGGCTGTTTTAAATTTGCAACAGCCCCGTTTTCTTATTTAAGGTATCGTTGTATTTCTCGTAACATAACTGGAATATCTAAAGGTTTAGCTAAATGACTATTCATTCCAGCTTGTTTTGCTGCTTCAATATCTTCTGAAAAAGCATTAGCTGTAACAGCAATAATTGGTATTGTAGCAGCGTCTAAGCGATTTAGAGCTCTTATATTTTTTGTAGCTTCATAACCATTCATAATTGGCATATGAACATCCATAAGAATAAGGTCAAAATATCCAGGAGTTGATTTTTCAAATTTTTCAAGACAGACTATTCCATTTTCTGCAATTTCAATTTGAGCACCTATATCTTCTAATAATTCTTGAATAATTTCCTGATTAATTTTATTATCTTCTGCTACTAATATTCTTACACCTGAAAGATCAGTTTTTTTATTTTGATTTTCCACTGAAGTATTATTATGTAAAACATATTGTTTAATACAATTGTAAAGCACAGATTTAAAAAATGGTTTTTGAATAAAACCTGCAGCACCTGCTTCAATAGCTTTTGTTTCAATATTTTCAAGACTGTACATAGAAGAAATTATAATTGGTATTGAATTATTTGAATATTCTTTTATTGCATATATTCTTTGTAAGTTATTTTGACTTGAAAATTTCCAGTCAAATATAATTAAACTGTAATTTTCTTTTTGTTTATGTGCTGTTATTATATCTTTTATAACTGTTTGATTATTATTAATAATATCAGCTTCAATTCTAATTTCCTTTAATATTTTTTTAGTTGATTCATAATTTTGTAAATTGTCATCTATAATAAGTAACCGCATATATGGTAATGTTAAGTTTTCTTGCTGTAAATTAGAAGGCAGCAGTAAATCAATATCAACTGTAAATGTTGTTCCTTTACCTAATTGACTTTCAATTGAAATATTTCCTTTCATCATATCAATAATCATTTTAGTAATGGCCATTCCAAGCCCACTGCCTTCAATTTTATCAACTTTGCTGTCTTGTTCACGCGCAAAAGAATCAAAGATATGTTCTAAAAATTCTGGCTTCATTCCAATTCCTGTATCAGATATACAAAATGTAAAATGAGTATATCCTTCACATTCAGCAAGACATTCTTCTATATTTAAAGTTATAGTACCACCTTCAGGAGTAAATTTAATTGCATTCGAAAGAAGATTAAGCAAAACTTGATTTAAACGTACTGTATCAATAAAAAGAAGATCATGCTCAATTTTATGCAATTCTACATAAAATTGTTGATTTTTTTTCTCAAACATTGGTCGAATAATATTTATAAGATTAGTTAAGATAGTTTCAAGGGAAGTAACATCATTGTTCAATGTCATTTTACCACTTTCAATTTTTGACATATCTAAAATATTATTTATTAGTCCAATTAAAAGCTGTCCAGAAAGTTCAATATTTTTCAAATATTTTTTTATCTTTCTTTGATTGTCAATATGGTCTGTAGCTAGTTTAGTCATACTGATAATAGCATTCATAGGAGTACGAATATCATGAGACATATTAGATAAAAAATGACTTTTAGCAGTATTAGCACTTTCTGCTGCTTTACGAGCATTTTCTTCTGCTTGAAGTACTTGATACATAGAATTTTGATATATCATAAAAATAGTAACTATTAATAAGATACTGATTAAAATAAGAACAAGTAATATTTGTGAATATTGAATAATATTATTTGCCTGCTCCATGATGATTCTATTTGGAATAATGGAGACTACATACCAGTCAGAAACAGTTTTCAATGGAACATAACAGAATACATAACCTTCTTCTTGATATTGAAAACGTACTGCACCCTTTTCTCCATTTTTTAGCGACTCTCTAAAAGAATTAACTTCTTTTATATTATTATTCTGTAAATCTATAATATCAAATAAATTATGAAAAGTACGATTACTATTGCGATGTTGAGAGCGAATTAAAATATCCCCTGTCTGATTAACTACATAAGAAAAACCAGTATTATTATAAAATGAAAGTGAAAAACAATCTGCAAATTTTGTAAGAGGCTGTGATTTCTGTACATATCCTTCAATACCATCAGCAAAATTAAAGCGTTCATAAATACCAATTGTCCATATTCCTGTATGACTATCAAGAAATGGTTTGCGAATACCACTTCCTTGTAATTCTTCAAAAACATTTAATTGTATTTTAGATAATATAAATTTTTTTTGATGTAAATTTGTATTAAAAGTACCAGTATTCAAATTAGCGCAGATATAAGTAATTTTATTTTCATTGAATAATTGAAGTTTGTTTTGTAAAACTGAAGAATCATAAGAATTTACATTTTTTAATTCAGATGCCAGAAAATGTAGAATTTCTTTATCTTTTTTGAGGTAAGTATCAAGTGCATGACGCCCTTGATCAGTAACCTCTAAAATATCCATTACAGTTTTATTCCATAAAGCACTTTGAACACTGCAAATATAATAATTTCCACCTGTAAAAATTGCTATGATTGACAAAAACACTAAAAATACAATACTGCAATTATATTTTGATTTCATAGATTTTCATCTTCTTGTTTTATTGTCTTTTTGTACCATGTATTAATCTGATTTTTCATATTAAAGATGGCTGCTTGAGCATTATCACCCTTCAACATTCCAATAATACATGAATGTGTCATATCCCATATTGGAAATTCAAAATTATCATCTGATCCTAATACACTATAACCATTTGTAAGATAAGAACCTATCGATTGAATTGATGTATCTTCTGCTAATTTATTTTGTTTTAATGGACTAAATGAACTTTGGCTATCAACAAATTTCCATAGAATATCTTTTTGTGTGAGATATTCTGCAAATTGCTTAGCTTCTTTTAAATGTTGACTATCAGCATTTATACTAATACGAGTATCTATATTAATTACCAAAACATTTCCATTTTTTAAAATAGGGTAGGGATGAACTTCAAATTTAAATTTTGGTTTTAAGTTTCGTAAACGTGGAACAGCCCATACACCAGTTAACATAAAAGGTTGATTTCCCTTAGAGAATAAAACTATATCATCTTTAGTTTTGGTTATATTGATTGCTTCATTTGAGTTAACCCAGCCATATTTTAACATTTTTTCTACTAATTCAAAACCAGGACGGAGAGTTTCAGCTAAGTCAGCATTTCCAGTGTTAAAGTTTTCAATTTCATGGGCAGTATTATCTTTTTGATAGAGAGGAAGTAAAGATTTTGCTAGAACAATTGTCTTTAAGGAAATATCATTGTTGGCAATTATTGGTGTAATTCCTTGTGCAACAAAATAATTACAGATTTTTTCAAATTCCATAATATTTTCTGGTATTTTTTGTCCATGTTTTTTTAAAAGATCTAAATTGCAATATAGACCGAAAGCGGATATAGAAGTAGGTAAATAATCTATTATCCCATTTGCAGACATTTGGCTCTTTGCAAGATTACTAAAATTTTTTAATGTAGATAAATCTGAAAGATCTGCTAATTTTTTTTGACTTCTAAATTCAAGAGTTCTTTCATGGTCTACCATAAAAATATCATCTCCATTACCTGTTTTCATTCTTTTTTCTAAAATATCAAAATATTCAGGGCTTTTAATACCATCATAAGAGATTAATATATTTGGATATTTATCCATATAACCATGAAGAGCTTCTTCAATTGCAGTTACATTAAGAGCTTCATATTTAAAACCAAAAAAAGTTAGGTTAATTTTAGGCTGAATCTCTTTTGAATTTTTATTAAAAGTAGCTTTTTTTTCAGAGCATCCATTTAATATTCCCATTGCTAAAATAGAGATGATGAAAATTAAGATGATATATTTTTGTTTTTTCATGCTACTTTCCTCTCTTTAAGATTATTTAGTAAAAAGTGAATTTTTTATGCCATATTTCAGTTTTTATTGAGTTAAAATTGATTTTGATACTATTCATATTTTATCATAGTCTAATAACACTGTCTATTTTATTTTGATTTTATTATAGATGTTTTATACCTTAATATCTAAATAATAGTGAGTATTGATTTGACAGTTTTTAGAATTAACAATATGATAAAAGAAAATAAAAATAGGAAAAATATTATGAAAAAAATATTTATAATAAACTTGTTAAAGATAATATTATTAAATCCATTTATAAGAAAAATAATAAATAAATTTGAAATAAAAAAATAAGGAGTATTAACTCCCTATTTTATATTTTCTTTTCTAAATAAATCATATCTATACATTGTACTCCATCATCATAGATTGGAATATCATAGTTATCAATAAAGAAATTTTTTATTTTATGAGATATTTTAAATCCACATTTTTCATAAAATTCTATTCCATTATCAGCAGTTCCTACTAATATAGAAAGGTATTTTTCTTTATAATATTCGCAGATAAGGGCAATGAGTTTTTTCCCATAACCTTTTCTATGCATAGTTTCACAAACTGCCAGATTTTTTATTTCACATTTATGTTTATCTATTTCAATGACAGCACATTGACCTAAGACTTTTTCATTTTCAGTAAGATAAAATACTTCACAATCATTGAGATATTTATCTATAGCTTTTTCTTCTGGATCAGCCAACAGCAGGAGATCAATATATTTTTTCTTATTATCTGTTAGCTTTTTTAATTGCAGCATTATATATCACCTGAACATAGATTATTATTGATAGTATACATATTAAACCAGACTTTTTCTTTTGAAATCAGTCATAGTATGACCAAGTTTTTCTATCATTTCTTCAACACTATTTTTTTTATCAACAATAGCTTTAAGTTCTGCATCAGTCATACCTACAAGTTGTACAAATTGTAATAATCCATTAGGAGTATTTATCTCTCCAACTTCATCTGGAACAGTTACAAAACCTGTAATATTAGATATTGATTTAGAATCCATACCAGTTTTCTGCCCAGTATAGATATATTCAAAAGGCTGAAATATATCTCCATTTTCAAAAGTTATTCTTCCAAGAGTTTGTAAGATTCCACATATGCAATTTAATTCTTCTTCTTTATTTTTTAGAGAAGCTTTTTTTAATTTTAATGTAAGTTCAAAGCCATATCCACTATAATCGAAGTCTTCAGATTCTTTATCATACAGTTCAGAAAGCCCATAAGTGACAAAATGGTAGTAATCTCCTCCATCATAGATACTTATACCATCTAAAGGATCTTCTCCTCCTAGGCGCCAAGATATCATAGGGGCATAGTGAAGGGGATCAGTTTGCTCAGGATAAAGTTTTTCAAAGGCTCTAGTAATAGCATCCCATCCAGAAGTCTCTATATATTCTTTTTTCATTTTCTTCCCTCCTGTAAAAATATATATTAAATAGTTTTTTCTATATTTTGATTATTCTACCAAAGTATACCATGTATACTGTATTTGAGCAAAATATTTATTACCAGTTTATTATTAAAGGTAAATCAGGTCTAAAATCTTTTTCTTTTTTGTATGCTCCTTTGTCAAAAGTAAGTTTGAGATAATTTTCATTGTCTTTTATTAAAAGAAGATTATCTATATTATTTATTATTTTAGCTGCTTCAGAAAATTCATTTTTCTGGTTAATATATACTTCTATATTAGTTACTTCTTTCAATGGAAGTTTATGTTTCATATTTTCTTTATTTTCTATAGGATATTTATCCTGCCTTTCAACGAAAGAAAGATAAAAAAACATAGGTTCACTAAGAGGAGTATTATCAGCAACCTGTATTTTTAAAAAATTAGGAAGGTATAAAGGATGATAATCCCATACAGGAAAAGTAACTTTTATATTTTTTTCTTTTGTAGGCCTGAGTCCAATTCCAAAAGGGGATATATTTGCATCGAATTTACTGCATCTTTCAAAAAGTCTCATAGGTTTAGTAAGGGCACTCTTTACTTCATCTAAGTTTTCTATCCATAATAATTCAAGCATAAAATTATGAAAGAAAAATCTTCTATTAGCAGTTCCCTGCCCAGGATGAGTATTTGAAGTTCCTTCTGTCAAACCAAATTCTTTTAATAATTCACCAGCAGGTGCTTTGTAATCGGTACAAATATAGATATGGTCAACTTCCATTCCTGTTACCTCCTTTTATTTTACTTCAGCACTTAAATCTGTTATCATTTTGCTATTAAGTGCTTCTCTTGTAAAATCCTCTATAAATGGTCCAACTATATATGAATGTTCTCCTAAGGTAACAGTTCCGCTAAAGAGAATTTTATCCTTCCAATGGGTACTTCCCTCGACAAAAAATCTATATGTTCCATCTGAAACAGGATTTTCGTTTTGATCAGTACAATCCCAAAGATATGTAAGAAAACTGCTTTTAGGAGTAGCTCCAGAAATGGAGTCTATCTTTTCTTTAGAATAATTCTTTACATTTGAACGTTCTACCCAAGTTGAGAGGGCTTCTTTTCTCTTTGAATAACCATCAACAGCAGTAAATCTTGTAACAAAGATATTTTTTATCAATTCTCCATTTTCATTTTCAATCCATATAGCAAATTGGTTTGAAGCAAGTTTAAATTGTTTTTCATATTTAAAGGAGATAAGAACTTTTTTTTGTTGAATATTTTCAGAAAAAATATTAGTAAAAATAAATAAAAAAGCTAATATAAAAAACAATTTTAAATTCATTGAGTATCTCCTTTTTATGTAAGTATTCTTAATTGTACATTAAAGTATATACTGTATAAAAATATTTTACAAACTATTTTTAAATAAAAAAATGCCTCATAATTTATGAGACATTTCTCTTATTAAATTTAAATTAATTATTTGTTTTTTATCATGATATCAAGGATAACATCATCAGTTATTTTCATACCAACTTGTCCAAGAGTTCCTACATTTTTAATAGTAGCCTCAATATTTCTTCCAACAATTCCTTCACCAAATTCAAATTTTCTATTTTTGCTTGAAGCATAATAACCATCAAATGCAGCAGCAACACCACTTGCTATTTTAGTAGCACAAGAACTCTTTGCTCCATCGCATACTACTCCAGAAAGAGTTGCAAGAGTTGTTTCAATAGCAGAATCTATTTGAGCTGGAGAGAATCCAGAAAGGAAAGATATAGCTCCTGCTACTCCTCCGCTTGCACATACAGCTCCACAGTAAGCAGATAATCTTCCTATATTGCTTTTAATATGTATAGTTGTCATATGAGAGAAGAAAAGACCTCTGATTAATTGTTCATATGGAATATTTTTCAATTCACAGAATTTTATAACAGGAAGAGAACAAGTCATTCCTTGGTTTCCACTTCCACTTGTAGTCATAACAGGAAGAGAACAACCATTCATTCTAGCATCACTTCCAGCACTGGCAAAACTTGCCATATTGTTTCTTAAATCATTTCCATAAACTCCTTCTTCCATACCCTCTTTCATTAATTTACCAATAGAAAGACCATAATAGTTTGAAAGACCTTCTTTAGCTATAGCAGTATTGTAATCTATAACCTGTTTGAAGATTGGCTCTATGAGAGAAAGCTCAATATTTTTAGCTAAATCATGGATAAGTTCTACACTAAGAAAAGTTCTGTCAGTCATAACATCTGCTGAAGTACAGTCATCACAAAGACAACCTTTTACCTCTTCTCCATTTTTTGTAATTTTTGTGATATTAGTATGATAATTTTGAATTTCAACAGAAGCAGAATCATTTCCATAAGTACCTTCTAATCTAATGTAAAGTTTTACATCACTATCATTAAGAAAAACATTTATTCTATTTTCATCAAGATATTTTTGAACTTCAGGAAGACGGGCAGTATCAACATGAGATATTACCATAAGTTCTCTTTCACATTGTCCTAAAATTGCTCCCATAGCAACAGAAGCCTCTATTCCTACCATTCCATTAGAATTAGGAATTTTTACACTTTTAACATTTTTTACAATATTTCCAGAAAGATAAGCATTTATTTTTTCAGGTATATTTCCTAATACACTTGTAAGTTTGCTAGCTGCGTAAGCTATTGCTATTGGTTCAGTACAACCTTCAGCAGGAACTATTTCCTCTGCTAAAATACTCATTATTTTTTCAATTGTTTTTTCCATGATTTTTTCCTCCCATGATAATTTTAAATTTAATTAAAATAATATATCCTAAGTTTAATTTATATATATCTAACTTTGCTTCCTACTTTTAAATTAGGCAGACTTTTCTCACTATCATAATAAGCAAAAATTATGCCAATAAAAAAATCTCTCAATTAGTATTATAGCTATAAAATGAGAGAATTTTATTTTTTTCAAAATGAAAAAATTTTCAAAATGAAAATAAAATATATGCATTTTTTTCATTTTGAAAAAAATAAAAAATGAGAGTATAATAACTACATTAGAAAAAAGGAGGAATAAAATGAAAGAAAAAATTTTAGAGAGTATATGGGGAGCTATTTATTTAACAGTTTTAATTTTGCCATTATTTTGTTTTGCAGGAAATGTTATAATTATATTAATAGATGAATTAAAATTTACAAAAATTTTAAGAGTAACAAGGATAAAAAATTTATTGTTTATTCTTAATTATAATAGATCAAAAGCTGTAAAGAATACTATAATTTATTATGGATTCTTTATATGTATGTTTTTTTATTTGATGATTTGTTTAAAGATGAAGAGCTATCCTTATATTGCAATTATTGAATTTATTTGGATTAATTCTAAAATATTATATAAAATTTTTCCTGATATTGATAAAAAAGTAATACAATTAATTTTATTAGTATCATTAATAGTATTAATAATATTAGGAACAGGAAGTTCTAATACAGGAGAAATATTAAAGTTATTTTTTGAATCTTTAAAAATAATAAAATAGAAAAAAGGATTTAGAAATTATCTAAATCCTTTTTAGTTATACTATCTTAGTTGTCCAGTCTTCTACATTCCATATATCAGTGACTACATCCATATAAAAATCAGGTTCATGACTTACTAAAAGTACAGTTCCTTTAAATTCTTTTATAGCTTTTTTCAATTCTTCTTTAGCATCTATATCCAGATGATTAGTAGGCTCATCCATTACCAATAGATTTATATCTCTAAGCATCAGCTTACATATTCGAACTTTTGCATTTTCTCCTCCAGAAAGTACCTGCATCTGACTTGTAATATGATCAGTAGTCAGCCCGCATCTGGCAAGAGCAGCCCTTACTTCTCTATTTGTCATACTTGGGTATTCATTCCATATTTCATCTAAAGCAGTAACATTAGTAGATTTTTCCTCCTGTTCAAAATATCCTATTTCAAGGAATTGCCCATGTTCAACTTCTCCAGATACTGGTTTTATAATACCCAGAAGTGTTTTTAATAGAGTAGATTTTCCCAGTCCATTAACTCCTTTTATAGCTATTTTTTGGTTGCGCTCTACTGTAAAATTTAGAGGTTTTGTCAAAGGCTCATCATAACCTATTACAAGATTTACAGCAGTAATAACCTCACGGCTTGGAGTACGAGCAGGTAAAAATTCAAATGAAGGTTTTATTTTTTCTTTAGCTATTTCAATTATATCCATTTTATCTAATTTTTTCTGACGATCTTTTGCCAGATTTGTAGTAGCTACTCTAGCTTTATTTCGTGCAATAAAATCTTTAAGATGAGCTATTTCTTTCTGCTGTTTTTTAAATGCCTGTTCTATCTGTCTTTTTTTCAATTCATACATTTCTCTGAATTGATAATAATCTCCAGAATAACGAGTAAGTACAGCGTTTTCAACATGATATATTACATTTACAACATCATTTAAAAATGGAATATCATGAGAAACAAGAATAAAAGCATTTTCATAGTTTTGAAGAAAGTTTTTTAACCAGATAATATGGTTTTCATCAAGGAAATTGGTAGGCTCATCCAATATTAATATCATTGGATTTTCCAATAAAACTTTTGCAAGAAGTATTTTTGCTCTCTGCCCACCAGATAACTCAGAAACATCACGATCAAGACCAATATCAACAAGTCCAAGACCACTTGCATACTCTTCTATTTTAGAGTCTAATGAATAAAAATCACCACTTTCCAATATACTTTGAATTTCTCCAGCATCTTCTATAAGAACTTCCATTTCTTCAGGGGTACAGTCAGTCATTTTATCATAAGCAGCTATCATTTCTTTTTCTAGTTCATACATATGAGAAAAAGCTGAACGAAGAATATCACGAATAGTTTTACCTTTTTCAAGGGTACTGTATTGATCAAGATATCCAGTTGTAATATGGTTGCACCAAGTTATTTTTCCCTCATCAGGAAGAAGTTTTCCAGTAATTATATTTAAAAAAGTAGTTTTTCCCTCTCCATTGGCTCCTACCAGTCCAATATGCTCTCCTTTTAGAAGACGGAAAGATGCATCTTCAAGGATTTTCCTTGATCCAAATCCATGACTAACATTGCTTACATCTAAGATACTCATAAAAATTAATTTCTCCTTTATATATAAATTTTTTATTTTTAATATCAATATTATTAGTATATCAGAAAAAATATATTTGATATAGAGAAAAAAGAAAATAGATGCACTATTTTTTAATTTTATCAATATAAAGAGAGATCCTTCACAAAGGATCTCTCTATTTCTATTGATTTTTTAAAATAAATTCAGCTATTTTAATAAGTTTTGAGCTATTTTTATCAAAAAAGTATGTATAGCTGGAGCAAAATCTATTTTCTAAAATTCCTTGTTCACTTATTTGCTTATGTCTTCTGCATCCACCTCGACATAATTTCAAGTATCTGCATATTTTACATTTATCATTTGTATTTATAGAAGTTTTTAAAAACTCTTTTTCTATATCAGTTTTGAATAATTCTTCAATAGAAGTATCGTTTATATTTCCAAGTCTATATTCATCTAAGACATAAAAATCACAGGGATACATACTTCCATCTGCTTCTATGATACCATTTAAATTACAGTGTCCCACCATGTCACAAGCTTCTGGTTCCTGTCCAAGAACCATTCTTATGAGGTTATCAAAATATCTTACACTTACTTTTTTACCCGAGATAATATCTTTGTACCATTCATCAAAAGTTTCATCAAGAAATTTTCCATAGTCATTAGCAGTCAGAGAGAAATTCTCTTCTCCACCTTCAAAGCTATCTAAGCAAGGAATAAATTGGAAATATCTGAATCCATTATTTTTAAAGAAGTTATAGATAAGTCTTCCGTTTTCAGCAGCAGCCTTATTAACTACACATAAAATATTAAATTCCACTCCATATTTTGAGAAATCTTTGGCAGTTTTTAAAATTTTTCTGAAAGTTCCATTTCCTTGAGCATCAAGTCGGAATTTATCATGAATTTCTTTATTTCCATCAATTGATAAACCTATAAGATAATTATATTTTTTAAATAATGATATCCAGTCCTTGTTTATCAGAGTACCATTTGTTTGAAGAGAAAAATTTACATTTATATTATTGATGTTATATTTTTCAACAAAATTATGAAATTTTCTAAAAAAATCAATACCTGAACAAGTAGGTTCTCCACCTTGAAAAGCAAAATTAAGAGAATTTTCAGCAGTCTGAAAAGCATTTTTAACCATATTTTCAAGAGTAGTATCATTCATTATTCCATAATTTGGTATCTTCCTGTTATCTGCTACATCGTGGTAAAAGCAATATCTGCATCTAAGATTACAGCTGCTTGAAGCAGGTTTTATTAGAAGATTTAGATTTTTCATAGATTCCTCCATTACTTTATATTATATTTTTTCATTTTTCTATATAGAGTAGTAAGACCAATATTCATCTTATCAGCTATATATTTTTTACTTTCAGTATTATCACCATATTTTTTTAAAGATTTTTCTATATAGATTTTTTCTATTTTTTCAAAATCTTCCAGTTCTGATTTATCATTAATCAGTAATTCATCTATAGATGAGGAAATATTGTCACAGTGATGAAGAATATTTTCAGGAAGAAGATCTGAAGAAATCACTCCATTGCTTCCACTCATATTTATCATAAGCTCCATGACATTTTCCAGTTCTCTTACATTTCCAGGCCATTCATAGTTGATAAGAGCTCTTTTTACATCCTCATCTATTGAATGAACATATTTGTCTGAAAGTCTGTTATATTTATCTATCAAGCTGTTGATAATAGGGAGGATATCTTCCTTTCTCTCTCTCAATGGAAGAAGCTTGATAGGAATTACATTCAATCTATAGTATAAATCTCCTCTGAATTTTTGTTCCATTATTTTTTTTTCTAAATCTATATTAGTAGCAGCAATTATTTTTATATCTAAATCAATACTTTTGTTTGATCCTATACGTTCTATCTTCTTTTCTTGAATTACTCTTAATATTTTAGCTTGAAGGTAAAGGGGCATATCCCCTATTTCATCGAGGAAAATGACTCCAGTATTGGCCAGTTCAAATTTTCCCATACGTCCATTTTGACTGGCTCCAGTAAATGCTCCTTTTACATATCCAAAAAGTTCACTTTCCAGAAGAGTATCTGGAATAGCAGAACAATTTATCACAACAAAAGGTTTGTTTCTTCTGTTGCCATGTGAATGCAGAGAACGAGCCACCAGTTCTTTACCAGTTCCGCTTTCTCCTGTAATAAGGACAGTGGAATTTGTATTAGCTATTTTTTGAATATTTTCTTTGAGAGATTGAGTAGCAGCAGAGGTTCCATAAATATTTTCTAAAGTAATCATATTGTCACTGCTTGTCATTTCAAGAATATTTCTACTGATTTTTTTTACATCTTCAAAAACAAAAGCGTTACTTCTTGTTTTATTGAAAGACTTTAAAGGGATAATTTTTCCAGCAACATTATATTCTTCATTTTCTATTACCATATTGAAAACTTCTTCATTCATAAGATAGTCATTCTGACTGACAAGTTTCATAGTTTTTCCTAAAACATCTGATTTAAGTTTTAATTTGGCTGAGGCGATATTGTTTATTTTAATAATAACATCATTACAGTCACTGATTATAACACCTTTGCTGATATTGTCAATTATTGTATTTAAAGTAGATTCTCTGTCTTTCTGCATAAGATTTTCTTGATATTCATAGAATTTTATTCCTATAAATTCAGCAATTTGTTTTGTAAAATTCAGATAAGAATCAATATCAGAAAGTATCTTTTTTTTCTGCTCATCATTGAAACAGACAAGTCCAATGACACCTACTATCTCATCACGACAATAAATAGGAGTAGCTATTTCAAGTTTTTCCCTGCATTTATTTTTATCCAGACATTCAGTGCATAAATCATGTTGTCTTGGGTTTTCAATTATATTTGTTTTTCCAGTTTCAAGTGAGTTCTTATATACACTTCCTAAAGCATATACACCTTCAATATTTTTATAAAGGCCAGTTCCAGTAACCCTTACCATATTTTTATCAACTATACCAACATCAACATTTATAAGGCTTGATATAGCACTGGCATATTTTTTTACATGTTCTTTTATATCTAACAGGGATATTTCCATAACTCCCCCTTTCTTTTATAAATCATATACATAAACTTCAATATTTTTAGAAATAATTGTTTTAAAAATAATATCTTCAATAACTTTCCAACTTCCTCCTGCAAAACCACATCCTATTCTCGGCATATGTATAGAAGCATCTAATTCAACAGCTTTTTGTGCTGTTTTTTCTAAACATATTTCAAGAGCCTCATATCTGATAGGAGGTACACCGCTTTTTGATATGATATCATGCTGGGCAATCATATTGGCCACTGCTATAGTAGGAGTAACTTTTACAAACTGGACATTGCCGAGAGAAAAGTCATTTCCTTCTTTACGCCATATGAGATATTCAATTTCAGGGGCCATCCATCTGGCAGAAAGAGCGACAACAAAACCTCTTCCCCATACTCCTATGTCATTACATATATGAGTGATGATAATATTTCCTCTTGCCTGAGGATATACCGCATCTCCTTTTAAATAATGTATTTTATTCATAATCTCTCCTTGTGATGGATATTGTTGAAAATTCTGTACTTTATTCAATATCTATATTATAATTCAAATATGAGGAAAATGCAAAAAATAAAGAGCAGGAGGTAGCATATGAAAAATTTTAAAGAAATCAAAGCTGAAGAAATAAACGAAAATACTTTTGAGATGATAGGCAAGAAGTGGATGCTCATAACTGCTAAGAAAAAAAGTGGGGAAGTAAATACTATGACAGCTTCATGGGGAGGGCTTGGAGTTCTTTGGAGAAAGAATGTAGCCTTTATTTTTATTCGTCCTCAACGTTTTACTAAAGGTTTTGTAGATGAAGCTGAAAGATTTTCACTTACTTTTTTTGATGAAAGTTACAGAAAACAGTTAGGTTATTTAGGAACAGTTTCTGGTAAAAATGAAAATAAAATAGAAAAAGCAGGATTAACTATAGAACATGAAAAGGAAACCCCTATATTTAAAGAAGCTGAAACAGTTATTGTATGTAGAAAACTTTATGCTCAACCTTTAGAAGAACAATTTTTTATAGATAAAGATTCAGATAAAGAGTGTTATCCAGATAAGGATTACCATATAATGTATGTAGGTGAAATAGAAAAAGTACTTGTAAAAGAATAATGGGCGATAAATAATAAAGAGAGCAGCATTTGAAGCTGTTCTCTTTTATTTTAAATTAAAATCTTATTTTTTATAATTATTGACACAATTTATTATTAAGTTAATTTATTTCTAAATAACCAGACAGCAAGAGGTAAAGTCACTGCTGCAACTATAGCCATAGGTATAAAATTGTGAGCAATCTGAGCTAAGCTGCTGCCTTCCAGATAGATTCTTCTTATAGCTTCTACTCCAAAACGCATTGGATTGGCATAAGTAGCAATTTGAAGAATTCTAGGCATATTATGTATGGGAGTTGCCAGTCCAGATAGTAAAACCATTGGCATAATAAGAACAAAAGTATATACCATAACTTGCTGCATATTATTTGAAACAGCTGAAATAGATAACCCTATTCCAATGCAGCTGGTCATAAATATAAAAACAGTAAAATATAGTGTAAATAGTGAGCCACTCATAGGAATTTTAAACCAAAACATACAGATGACTATGATAAAAGTTACTTGCAGCATTCCTATAATCATTGGAGGAACAGCTTTACCTATTAAAATTTCAGTTGAGGAAAGAGGAGTAACCAACAATTGATCAAAAGTTCCCTGCTCCCTTTCTCTAGCAACAGATAAACCTGCAAGCATTAATGTTTGTATCAAACTTAAAGTTGCTATCATTCCAGGAAGAAAACTCCATCTTGTTATGAGATTAGGATTATACCATGCTCTTGTTTTTACATTTATCAGCTGTTTTCCCCCATTTCTTTCACTGTTAAATTCTCCAACAATTTCATTGACATATCCTGATGCAACAGCTGCTGTCATAGTATTACGGCCATCTGTAATTACCTGAATTGAAGCTGTTTCCCCTTTTGTTAATTTTTTTTCAAAATCAGAATCAATGCTTATTACTAACATTGCTTTATCAGAATCAATACTTTGAGCTATTTCATTAGCATTCATCAAAGTTTGTACTCGTTTAAAAACATTTGTTCCATCAAGTTTTGAAATAAATTCAGCAGAAGTTTTACTTTTACTGTTATCAAGATAAGCATAAGGAACTTTATCAAGATTATATGTTGCTGCATATCCAAATAAAAAACTCTGGATAATAACTGGAATGAAAAGTACTGTTCTTGTAGCTGGATCTTTCAAAGTAGTCAAAAGTTCTTTTTTACATATACTTTTTAATTTTAATAAAAATGTCATAAAATTATTCATACATCATCTACTCCTATTCAAGGCTTTTTTTAGTTACTTTCAATGCTAAAGAAATAAAGAATATTGCATAAAAAAACAATATCAAGCAGTTTTTATAAATCAAATGCCAGTTATTTCCAGCAAGAAAAAGAGATTTAAGCAGTTCTAAATAATAGGTTGCAGGCAATATTTGCCCAACATTACGAATAAAAGCAGGGACACTGCGTAAATCATATAAAAATCCTGTTAGCATCATAGCAGGTAAAAAGCTTACAAGTAAAGCTAGTTGACTGGCTAGAAATTGATTTTTTGTAATAGAAGATATGGTAAGGCCCATTCCCAGAGTTACAAGTAAATAAAGCATGGAACATAATATTATAATAGCTAAGGAACCATAGATAGGGACCTCAAATAGAAAATGTGCTGCTATAAGACAAAAAAGAAATCCAATCATAGCTACACTAAAATATGGAACCATTTTTGATAATAATATTTCTAATGGTCTTACAGGTGAAATAAATAAAGATTCTAATGTACCGCGTTCCCATTCTCGGGCCATAACAAGAGAAGTTAAAAAAACTCCAACAATAGTTATTATAAGGACTATGAGTCCAGGAATAAAATACCAGATACTTGAATTTGCATCATTAAACCACATTCTATTTTCAATAGTTATACTTCCAATAGTAGAATCATTTATAAATTTAGATTTATTTAAGGTTTCCCATTGCTTTATAGAGCCTTCAACATATCCTTTTACAAGTGTAGAAGTACTAGAGTCCACTCCATATAGAATTAATTGTACTGAACTTTCCTGTCTGTACAGACTTTCTGAAAAGTCAGAGGGAATTCTCAAAATTGCATCAACATTCCGTTCATCCATCATTTTCTCTGCTTCATGCATAGATGTTACATAAGTTGGTGAGAAATATTCTGATCCATTTAAAAAACTTAAAACATCATAAGTCGTAGGTGAAGTATCTTCAAGAACTACTGCTATAGGAACGTTTTTTACATCAAGTGATACTCCATAACCTATGATAAAGATCAAAAGAATAGGTAAAAATATTCCAATTAAGATACTGCTGTTATCACGAATTAATTGACGAAATTCTTTGGTTATCATTGCAGTAAGACGTCGTATAAAATCATTTTTACTCATAAGTTTCTCCTTAAATAGTCTATTACATCTTTGAACGGTTTTGTTCAACTATTTCAATAAAAGCATCATTCATTGTTTTTATATTTTCACCAGCATTTTTTCGTACTTCTTCAGGAGTACCAATTACCAGCATTTTTCCCTGATCTTGTATCATAATACGATCACAGTATTCTGCTTCTTCCATAAAGTGTGTAGTAATAATTATTGTAGTCCCTTCTGCAGCCAGAGCAGTTATCTGACGCCAGAAAGTACGTCTTGCCAAAGGGTCAATTCCGCTAGTGGGTTCATCAAGAAAAAGAATTTTAGGCTCATGCAGAAGTGCGACAGCCATTGATAAACGTTGTTTAAATCCACCAGGAAGCTCTCCACTAGGTTTAGTTTCCTGACCTGTAAGGCCAAATTGTTCTTTTACTTCTTCCATTCTATTTTCTAATTTTTCTCCTTTTAATCCATAAACACCACCAAAAAATATTAAATTTTCTTCTACAGTTAAAGTTGAATATAAGGAAAATTTTTGAGCAACATATCCAATATTTGCTCTGGCATAAGTTCTTGATTTTCGCAGATTGACACCAGCTACAGATAAAAAACCGCTTGTTGCAGGAAGTAAACCACACAGCATTCTGAAAGTAGTTGTTTTTCCTGCTCCATTTGGACCTAATAACCCAAATATTTCTCCTTTATATACCTGGAAAGAAGTATTACTGACAGCTGTAAAATCTCCAAATTTTCGAACAAGATTTTTTACTTCTATATCTACTTGTTTTGATATATCAAATTTATCTGGAAATTTTATAGAAAAGGTTTTTTCAGCTTTTATATATTTTTTTTCATAGTCATGCAGTAAAATCATAAAGCCATCTTCTAAAGTAGAATTGACTTTTTGGATCTGCAGATTGGATTCAATCTCTTTTATATTATTGAAAGCTTCATCTGATTGAGTAATAAATCTTACTTCTCCTCCTTCTGGAACAGCATCAACAATATTTTTTTTATCATCAAGTAATTTTGTCTGCAGGATACGAGAAGGTATTCCAGCTGGAGGCTGAATTTTAAAGCATCTGTTTTCTCCTATTAAAGATAGTTCTTTTGGAGTTCCCATAGCTAATATACTGCTTTTATGTATTACTATTACTTTATGGCAAAGCTCTGCTTCGTCCATATAAGCTGTATTTACAAGAACTGTAAGTTTTTCTTCTTTAACAAGTTTTTGCAGAATTTCCCATAGCTCCCTTCTGGAAAGAGGGTCAACACCTACTGTTGGCTCATCCAATAATAGAAGTTCTGGAGAACGAACCAATGTACAGGCTAATCCTAGTTTTTGCTTCATTCCTCCAGATAATTTTCCTGCCTGTCTTTTTGTAAATTCTTCTAATCCTGTCATTTTTAAAAGCTGGTCAAATCGATCTTCACGTATTTCTTTAGGAACTCCATATAAATCAGCATAAAGATTAAGATTTTCCTGAATGCTTAAATCTTCATAAAGTCCAAAGCGCTGGGGCATATAGCTTATTCTATTTTGAATTTCCTGTGGATTTTCTTTTGTATTTATTCCAAGTACTGTTATATTTCCTTCACTTGGCATCATAAGACCGCATATTAAACGCATAAAAGTTGTTTTTCCTGCTCCGTCAGGACCAATTAATGCAGTGAGCTTTCCTGCTGGAATTTCTATATTAATATTTGTAAGTGCATCTATTTTTTTCTTTCCAGGTTTAACAATAAAATGCTTGTATAAATTTTCTGCAATAACTATATTTTCATCATTCATAAAAATTACTCCTTGGTATTGATGCTGTTAGTATCAATTTTTACTGTGGCTGGCATACCCATACGTAATATATCTTTATTATCATTTACATAAATTCTGATTTCATATAGTAAAGAAGTTCTTAATTCTGCAGTTTGAACTGTTTTAGGTGTAAATTCAGCAACTGGAGAGATAAAACCAACTTGTCCATTTATTTGCTTATTAGGATAACTGTCAATAGAAACTGCAGCATTCATTCCTGGTTTAACAAAACCAAGCTGCGTTTCCTGAATATATGCTCGTACCCATTTCTTATCATTTAAAGCTAAGAGATATGTAGGACGTTGTGGAGAAGCCATATCTCCTGGTTCTTGTAATCGTGAACGTACAACAGCATCACTTGGTGATATTAACTGAGCTTGGCTTAATAAATATTCCTGTATTGCTAATTCTGCTTTTAATGTCTTAAGCTGAGCCTCTGCTTCTGCAATATCTTCTTCACGAGGACCAATATTTGCTAATTGATATCCTTCATATGCTTCTTTTACTTGTGCTGCAGTTATTTTAACTCTTAATTCAGCATCATCTTTTTCTTGCTTGCTTATTGAACGGCCAGCAGATTTATTATAAGCATTTTGAATTCTCTGTAATTGTGTTTTTGCATTTTTTGCTTCTGCCTCTGCTGCATTTAGTTGTGCTAATTTCTGTGATATTTCTTCAGGTCTTGAACCATTTTTTAAACGTAATACTACATTTTCCTGTGCTTCTATTTCAGCTTTATTTTTTTCTATTTGGAGGTTTAAACTTTTTGTGTCTAAAGCTGCGAGTAGGTCTCCTTTTTTCACAACATCTCCTTCTTCTGCATACATTTTATCTATTCTTTCATTTGCATTAAAAGCTAAAGCAATTTGCCTGATATCAACATTTCCATATAATATTATATTTTCATCTTTATTTATTTTTTTATATATCCATCCTCCAGTAAAAAGAACTATAATAATAACTATCAATAAGATTATTATATTTTTATTTTTCAAATTTGAAAGGATTTTTTCTTTATTCATTTTTTTAACCTCCCGATAAAAACTCTATGTTTAAAAAGCTATTTTATATTTGTTTGTTCTTGAGTTAGCGGCTTCCAACCACCACCTAATGCTTTAAATAAACCAACCAAATTTGAAATTTTCTGTCCTTTACTTGTTGCATATTGATCCTGCAAAGAAAGTAAAGCTCTCTGTGCATCAAGAACATTTTGAAAATCAACTAATCCATTGTTATATTTTTCTTGTGCTATTTCTAAAGCAAGTGATGCTGTTTGCACTCCTTCTTTTAAAGAAATATTTTTTTCTGTTTCTTGGTTTATTGCTGTCAAAGCATTTCTTACTTCAGCTACAGCATTTAAAATAGTATTTTCATAGGCAGCAAGGTACTGTTCTTCTTTCGCAGATTGAACTTCGATATTTTTTCTTATGGCACCTGCATGGAAAATAGGCAGAGTAATCTGAGGGCCAATTGAAAATCCTTTACTTGCACCTGATAACAGTGAACCACTGCTGACACTTTCTAAGCCTATTGACCCAAATAATATTAATTTGGGTTTTAAATCAGCCTTTGCTGATTTAGTACGGGCAATCTGAGCTTCTAGTTGGTACTCAGCTGCTTGTATATCAGGTCTTTGTCTTAAAGTTTCAGCAGGAATTCCCACATAAATCATTTCATCTATATTTGGAAGTTCCTTTTTTTCTATTAGAGTTTTTTCAAGGCTGCCAGGCAGTTGTCCTGTAAGTACTGCCAAATTATTTAATGTTTCTTCTATACTTATTTTGATAGTAGGGATAGTAGATTTAGTTTGGCTTGCAGTATACTTAGCTTGATTTAGTGCCAGTTCATCTATTAATCCAGTATTATATTTTGACTGTAGTAATTGAACTGTGTTCTCCTGTAAATTCAGATTGGCTTCAGCTAGTGATAATCGTTCTTGCAAAGTTCTCAAAGACAGGTAATTGATAGCTACTTCTGATGTTAAAGTTACCCATGCTGAATGAAGCTGGGCATGCTGTGTTTGTAAGTCAGCTGCAGCAGCTTCTACTTTATACTGGTTTCCACCAAAAATATCAATTTCCCAAGAAGCATCTATTCCTAATTTATAGACACTGGCTATTCCACTTTGGCTTGGAGAGTTATCAGAAGTTTTTTTTCTTTCCCAGCTGTTATTGTTATCAAGCCATGGCAATAATTCTGCTTGGCTTATTCCTAATGCAGCTCTTGCTTCTTTCACTTTTGCTCTCACTTCTTGTAAATTTTTATTATTATTTAAAGATAAATTTATAAGTTGTGTGAGCGTTTCATCTTCCAAGATTCCCCACCAATTAGATAATACATCTAAAGAAATATTTTTTTGAATTCCATTACTAGAATATGAGTTTTCATACTTTGATGATAATTCTGTCCATTTGTATTGATTTAATTCTGCTTGCTTTTCTGATGTAGTAACTTGAGAATTATTACAAGAAGCAGTTAATAAAATTATTGATACTAAATAAAGAGTTTTATTATATAGCTTTTTCATAAATCCACCTTCCATTTTGAGTTAAAATGCAATACAATTTATATTTTTATAGATTGTTATAATATCAGGCTTTTTTCTTTTTTTAAAATATAAAAAAAGAAAAATATTTCTTCTTTAACCAAGGTATTTTATATTATTCTATTTAAATATTGTTTTCCTTTTTAATACTTTTTCTATTGTACTTTTTTGTATTTTTATAATTTAATAACTGACATACATATTATATCTTTATAGAAAAGAAGAATAAATATATGAGAGATATAGGAAAAAGGAGATTAATAATATTTCTAAAATTAAAAGTAGGAAATAAAATAAAGCCTTCTCTTTGATTAGAGAAGGCAAATAAATTATTTTTTTTCAGTTTCATCTTTAATTTCGGCTTTTTCAGCTTGAGATTTAATAACTTCGATGGTATTATGGGCAGCTTGTTTAGTTTTGTACATTTCACTTGTAAGGATAATTTCATGATTGTTTCCATAACCATTAAAATAAAATTGTTCATTTTTAGCTTTTAAAATCTTAAAATACATAAATATACCTCCTTAAGTTAAATAAATATAGTAGCAACCTTATGTCTTGTTTACTAAATAAATTATTAAAATCCTTTTTTATTTAATAAAAATTATAATTAAAATAAAGAAGAACAGCAAAATAAAATAATTATAGAAAAAAGAAGAATAGTTTAGGTTTTTCTGGTAAAATATATATTATTTAGGAATAAGGGGGCAGAAGATGAGTAAAAATATAGATTTGCATATGCATTCTTTATATAGTGATGATGGGGAATTCTCACCAGAAGAGATAATTAAAATAGGAAAAAGAGAAGGAATGGAGATAATGGCTTTGACAGATCATGACTCTGTAAAAGGAGTAGATGAAATGATAAAGTATGGAAAAGAAGCAGGAATAAAAGTAATAAGCGGAGTGGAAATAGATTGTGTATATAAAGGCATAAATCTTCATATGCTTGGATATGGAATAGATTATAAAAGAAAAGAATTTCTTGAGATAGAAGAAGAAATATTTGAAAAAGAAATGGCAATAGCTAAAACTAAAATAGAAAGATTAAAAGGAAATACAGATTTAATAGTAGATGAGGAAAAAATATTTGAAATAGCTGGTGGAAATATTATTACTGGGGAGATAATTGGAGAAGTAGTCCTTGGAGAGAAAAAAAATAGAAATAACTCATTATTAGAAGAATACTTTAATAATGGGGCAAAGAGTGATATGCCTTTTGTACATTTTTATTGGGATTTTTTTTCACAGGGGAAAATAGCTTATGTTCCTATTGAGTTCAGGTCGATGACTGAGATAGTAAATTTGATAAAAGAAAGTGGCGGTTTAGCTGTACTAGCTCATCCAGGAAATAATTTTAAGAATTATTTAGAAATAGTGGAAGATATAATAGAAGAAGGGATAGATGGAATTGAAGTATTTAGTACATACCATTCTCAAGAGCAGATAGAATATTTTTATAACAAAGCTGAAAAAAATAATCTTCTTATGACATTTGGCAGTGACTTTCATGGAAAGAATAAACCTCATATAAGGCTAAAAGGGTATCCAGTTCCTGAAAAATATGAAGGAATGAAAGAGAAATTAGTAAGAGATTTTATAGAAAGATTGAAATAGTAAAAAAAAGAGGCTGATTAAGAATTAAGATAATCAGTTTCTTTTTTTATTATATTTTGTTAAACCATGTTAAATGGAGTGATTCAGATTATAATATGGCAAGAAACAATAGTCTGATAGCAAGAAAATATGGAAATAAGATATCTATTCTGAGCAGAAGCCTGATATTTGCAAGTGGGGACAGAATGGAATAATACAAAAAGATTGAATAATTTGAAATAAGAAAAAATACCTTAAAAACATACAAATAAACTGCAGGGCGCAAATATGTATAAAAGCGGCCTTTTTTTATTTTAAATTACACCAATTATAATCTTTAAATTTGAAAAAGTCAAGAAATTATACTCGAGCTAAAAAATGTCTTTTAAAAAATGGACCCTTTAAAAATAAATACATTTCCCTTTTTAAAGTTCGCTTTTATACATAAAGAGGAACAAATTTTTTTTATGAATTAGAGATATATACAGGAGGGGAAATGTTAGGGAAAGTAATGCAAGCAATAAAAAGAGAGAATAAAAAAGGAAGTATAAATATTACACTAAGTGTAGTAATAGGATTTTTATTATCCTGTACCTCGATTTTTGGATTAAATATTACTGAAGAGTCAAGTGGAGAAATAAAATTTGATGGTTCTGGATATGATGAAATATTGCCTTTGTATAAAGAAAATACTTTTGAAAATAATATGTATACTAATAATATGGATATAGGTGAAATAAGTTTAAATGGAGTTAAAAATTCACAAATTAGTGTATGCAATAATGGAACTTTATTAGAAAAAAAAATAGGCATAGATATTAAAGATTCTGAAATAGGAAATATATATAATACAGGGGAAATATCAACTAAAAATTATGGAATTAAAATTTCTTCATCTACAATGAATAATATTGATAATAAAGGTTTAATAATTAATGAAAGTAAGAATAGTAGTATTATGAATATGAACTCTATAATGAATGATATATTAAATAAAGGGATAATATTTAACAGCAGCAATTTAACACAGGGAGTTGGGATATGGAATTATACTTCTTCTATAAAAAATATAAATAATAATGGATTGATAATAACAGTATTATCAAATTTAACTGGGAGTAACTATGGAATATCAAATACTGGAATAGTCTCTAAAATAAATAATACAGGTCTCATAAAAGGTATAGGCGGGGCAACAGGATATGGAATTTATAATGGAAAATCATCTGAAATGTCAGAAATAAATAATGTTGGTTTATTTGAGGAACAAACTTCTATAGCCAATTTTTATGGAAAAATAGGAAAAATAGATAATTTTGGAACAATGACAGGAAGTAAATATGGAGTTCTTAATACAGGAGCTGGATCAACAATAGCTGAAAATAAAATAGATAAAATAAATAATGTAGGGTTTATATCTGTAGCTAATGATAGTGGAAGTTATATACCAAATGGTATATCTAATCAAACTGCAACAATAGGAAGCGTAAAAAACAATGGAATAATATCAGTGATTGTAAACAGTGATAAAGGAAGAGGATATGGAATACATAATATGGGAGAACTTTCAGAATTTGAAAATACAGGTTCTATAATAGCGAGAGGCAAAATAGCAGGAGTAGGAATAAATAATCAATTGAGAGTATTTCCAAGCATAAAAAATAGTGGAATTATAGCGGGAATTTCTCCAAATAGTTCAGCAGCAACCTCTGATATATTTAGTGCTGGAGTATATAGTAAGGATTCAAGCGAATTAAAAATAGATAATACAGGAGTTATATATGGTAGTGATTCAGCTATTTTAGCAGAAAAGGCTGCTGTAAACATAAATAATTTTGGATTAATAGTTAGTACAAAAGGTAAAAAAATAATATCTTCAAAAAGTGAAACTCTCAATAATAAAGGAATAGTATTTAAAGCTAAGGTGGATAGTGGATATATAATAACAGAGAGATATGATGGAACAGGTAAAATAGATGTAACAGAAAATTCTGGAATAAGAGAAATGACTGTGCTGAATGCTGAAATAAAGGGAGATAATGCAAATTCAACAGGGACAGAAAGCTTTTTGGGAAAAAATTATGAGAATCATATATTAAATGGAATAACAAATACATTGAAAATATCAGGAAAAAGTAATAAAGTAAAAGGTTCTGTAATAAATGGTTATACAACATCTGTTAAATTTGATGGCTCTACAGATAATTCTTTAAGTATATCGGGATCAACAGTTAATGGAGGAATAGCAGAAAATACAGCAGCAATATTAGGAGGGAATGGTTCAGATGAACTTATACTGGATATCGAAGAAGTAATTTACAAAAGTGGAACCCAAAAAATAAATACGATTATTAATGGAAATGTTGATTTGGGAGACGGGAATAATACCTTAATATTAAAAAATGGAACTACAATAAATGGCGAAATAAAATTGGGATCAGGAGATGATATTTTAACACTAGAAGAAAATAATATTATTAATGGTAATATAAATATAATGAAAGGGAATAATGAAGTTACGATAAAAGAAAATAATATTGTTAATGGAAATATAAGTCTAGGAACTGAAAGTGATACTTTAATATTAGATAAAAACAATATTGTTAATGGAAATATTAGTTTAAATTCAGGAGACGATAATTTAATAATTGGAAATGGGAATGTGATTAATGGAATTCTTGATGGTGGGGATGGAAATAAGGATGTTCTTACTTTTGGGAAGACAGGTAATACAATACTTCTAGCAAAAGATACTGAAAAAATATTAATTTTTAATGATATATCAGAATTTGAAACTATTGATATAAATACAGATGTAACTTTTTTTGAAAAAACTATTGATGATAGTGGAAAGTTAACAGAGCTGAAAGTGACAGGAGCAGGAACTATTAACATACAATCAGGAGGAAATCTTACTCTTAGAGTAAATGGAATGGATAGAAATAAAGATGATAAGATAAAAGGTCATGCACTCTATGAAAATATAGGAAAAATTATTTCTCAAGGAACTGGAACTCTTACTTTAGCTGTATATGGATTAGGAGAGAAAGAAATAATTGATTTTAAAGATAATGATTTAAGTCAATTGAAAAATGAAAACATTAAACTTACTTCAAAACTTCATGGAGTTGCAAATATTAATAATGGATTAATAGAAATTGTAGTTAAGGAAAATCTTCCTAGTAACAATATAAAAATCGAAAATTACATTGAACTAAACAAGATATTTAACAGTGTAAAAGTTTCAGGTCAAATGAATAAATTTCCAGAAGTGAAAGAGGATGACTATAAAAACTTTCTTTCCTATTTAGCAGAAATATATACATTGAGTCCATCTTCATATTCTTCTGAATTATCAAGAAAATCAATGGGAATGTTCAGAGATATAGCTGTAGAAAATCAGTTTAAAGCTGATACAGGAAAATGGATGATATATGGTGGACTTACTCATATAGATG
>ERZ773144.1053-NODE-1053-length-26116-cov-6.093128_pt1 | contig 26116 bp, 21 predicted proteins | sample MGYA00580849_ERZ773144 | MGnify/ENA primary metagenome ERZ773144 (study PRJEB29015, sample SAMEA2737861) | human gut metagenome | biome: human gut; feature: human-associated habitat; material: faeces | place: China | collected 2012 ...
CATAATAATTATACAATATTTTGCTGAAATAAGCTATAAGAGAGTAAAAAAAGCCATTTGTGATATCTTTTTATTTATTTTATTTTTATTCCAATAATTAAAGCTATATCCATAGTTTGAGTTATACTAAGCTGCATGCCTCGCAATTCGCTATAGTTATCAGATACTCTTATATTTTCTATTACACAATTGGAAAAATCAATTCCCTTCAAAGGTGTTTTAAAAAAGTCAGCATTAGAAAAATTTACATTGTTTAATTTAATTTTTTTCATTTTCATTTCAGAGAGAAATCCATAATTAAAAAAACTATCTTTAATATTCATATTTTCCCAAAGAGAATTAGAATAATTTCCATAAAAAAAAGAACTTTTATTTATGTCGATGGATTTAAATATGCTTTGGCTGAAATCACAGCCATCACCATTACAATCATTTATAATATTTGACTTCCAATAAGAGGAAATAAATTTACAATTTTTAAAAATGCATTTATTCATTTCTATATTATAAAAAGATGAATTACTAAAATCACAATTTTTAAATTTACATTCTTGGAATATACTCTTTTCAAAGTCTATTCTTTTTATTTGAATACCAGAAATTTCTTCTTGAAAATATTCTCCGCAAACTGGAATTTCTTCTTCAATAGCTTTAAATATATCCTGTTCTAACATATAATAACTCCTTTTTTATCTAGTTATTTACTCAGTTTATTATACCATAAAAAAAGAGACTGACCATAGGTCAGTCTCAAAAATACTTAGATATTAAATCTTTATTATTTTTTTTCAGAAGCAAAGTCCATAGAAGCAAGTCTATTATATTGTCTCCATCTTCTTTGAGCTTCAAATTTATTCAATTCAAATAGTTCTTTAGCATGAGCTGGGTTAGCTTTAGAAAGAGTAGCATATCTTACTTCTCCTAATAAGTACTCTTCATATTTATCCCAGTTAGGTTCTTTAGAATCTATTTGTAATGGATTTTTACCTTCTGCTTCAAGAGCTGGGTTGTATCTAAAAATTGGCCAGTATCCGCATTCAGTAGCAAGTTTCATCTCGTTTTGAACTTTAGACATACCTTTCTTCAATCCATGGTTGATACAAGGAGCATAAGCTATGATTAGAGATGGTCCATTGTATGCTTCAGCTTCTTTAAGAGCTTTTAGGTATTGTTGTTGGTTTGCACCCATACAAACTTGTGCAACATAAATATGTCCATAAGACATAGCTATAGCAGCAAGATCTTTTTTCTTAACTGATTTACCAGCAGCAGCGAATTTTGCAATTGCTCCTGTAGGTGTTGATTTAGAAGCTTGTCCTCCAGTATTAGAGTAAACTTCTGTATCTAGTACTACTATGTTTATATCTTCTTTAGAAGCTAAAACGTGGTCAACTCCACCATAACCGATGTCATATGCCCAACCGTCTCCTCCAAAGATCCATTGAGATTTTTTGATTAAATATTGTTTTAAACTTAAGATTTCTTTACAGATTTCGCAGTCTTTTCCTTCAAGAGCAGCAATTATTTTAGCAGAAACTTCTTGAGTTTTAGCAGCTGATGATCTGTTTGCAATCCATTCTTTGAATAGTTCAGCAACTTCTGCTGGAACTTTATCCATGTTTTCTTCCATTATGTTTTGAAGTCTGTCTCTCATAGTTTCAACAGCTACATGCATTCCCATTCCAAACTCAGCATTGTCTTCAAATAGAGAAGAAGCCCATGATGGTCCATGACCATTTTTATTAGTTGTATATGGAGTAGCAGGAGCAGATCCACTGTATATTGAAGAACATCCAGTAGCATTAGCTATCATCATTCTATCTCCAAATAATTGAGTGATTGCTTTAAGGTATGGAGTTTCTCCACATCCTGGACAAGCACCATGGAATTCAAATAATGGTTGAGCAAATTGAGAACCTTTTACAGTATCTTTAGACATTAAGTCACTTCTATATTCAACATTGTTGAATAGGTATCCAGCTTTTCTGTCTTCTCCAGCTTCTAGAGAATCAGCAATAGGTTTCATAACTAGAGCTTTTTCTTTAGCAGGACATGTATTAGCACAAGATCCACATCCAGTACAATCTAGAGCAGAAACTTGCATTCTATATTCAAATCCTTCTAATCCTTTTCCAATTGGTTTTATAGTTTTTAACTCAAGTGGAGAAGCAGCTTTTTCTTCAGCAGTCATTAAGAATGGTCTTAAAACTGCGTGAGGACAAACATATGAACATTGGTTACATTGGATACAGTTTTCAGCAATCCATACAGGTACATGAACTGCAATTCCTCTTTTTTCGAAAGCAGAAGTACCGTTTTCAAAAGTACCATCTTCATATCCATCAAATGCAGATACTGGTAAGTCGTATCCTTTTATAGCATTAACCGGTTTAGCAATTCTTTCTACAAATTTTTCAGTTTTAGTCATTTCGCTGCTGCAAGTTCCACAACAACAATTTTCATGTTCGTGTCCTGAGCAATCACAAGTAACATCAAGATCAGCCCAAGCTGGATCTACTGGAACTTCGATTAATCCTTCTGCTCCTTTATCGATAGCGTTATAGTTCATTTGAACGATATCGTCACCTTTTTTAGCATAAGATTTTTTAGCATAATCTTTCATATATTGTTGAGCTTCTTCAAATGGGATAATATCAGCTAGTTTGAAGAAAGCAGCCTGCATGATTGTATTAGTTCTTTGTCCTAATCCGATTTCTTCAGCTAGAGCAGTAGCATTGATTATGAATAATCTAGCACCATTTTTAGCTAAGTCTCTTTTAACTTTAGCTGGAATTTCATTTACAGCTTCTTCTGGAGTCCAGATACAGTTGATCAAGAAAGATCCACCTTTTCTGATTCCTGAAGTCATATCATAAAGATGTAAGTAAGCTGGTACTGAACAAGCAACGAAACTAGGATTAGAAATTAAGTAACTTGCTTTGATAGGAGTTTTTCCAAATCTTAAGTGAGATCTAGTAACTCCTCCTGATTTTTTAGAGTCATATGCAAAGTATCCTTGAGCATATAAATCAGTTTTGTCTCCAATAATTTTTATAGAGTTTTTGTTAGCTCCAACTGTACCGTCAGCTCCAAGTCCAAAGAATAGGCATTCTTTAACATCTGGACTAGTAACAGATATAGGTGCTCCAACTTCTAATGAAGTGAAAGTAACGTCATCAACGATACCAACAGTAAATTTATTTTTAGGTTGATCTAATTTTAAGTTTTCAAATACTGCAACTACTTGAGCAGGTGTAGTATCTTTAGAAGATAGTCCATATCTTCCTCCAACAATTATTGGAGCATTTTCTTTTCCATAGAAAATAGATTGGATGTCTTGTAGTAAAGGTTCTCCAACTGATCCAGGTTCTTTAGTTCTGTCTAATACAGCTATTTTCTTAACTGTTTTAGGTAATACATCAAAGAAATATTTTTCAGAGAATGGTCTGAATAAGTGTACAGAAACTAATCCAACTTTTTCTCCTTTAGCATTTAAATAATCAATTGTTTCTTCAGATATAGGGCAGATAGATCCCATAGCAATAATAATTCTTTCTGCATCTGGAGCTCCATAGTAATTGAAAGGTTTATAATCTCTTCCAGTTACTTTAGAGATTTCAGCCATGTAGTGAGCAACTACATCAGGTACTGCATCATAAAATTTATTTTGAGCTTCTCTAGCTTGGAAATAAATGTCATCATTTTCAGCAGTTCCTCTAGTTACTGGATGCTCAGGGTTAAGAGCTCTTTCTCTGAAAGCTTGAACTTCGTTCATATCTATTAAGTTTTTGAAAACTTCATAGTCCATAACTTCTACTTTTTGAATTTCATGAGAAGTTCTGAATCCATCAAAGAAGTGCATAAAAGGAATTCTTGTTTTAATAGCTGCTAAGTGAGCTACTCCTGCAAGGTCCATAACTTCTTGAACTGAGTTAGTTGCTAACATAGCAAATCCAGTTTGTCTAGCAGCATATATATCTTGGTGATCTCCAAAGATAGATAATGCTTGAGCTGATAGTGCTCTTGCTGATACATGGATAACTCCTGGAAGAAGTTCTCCAGCTATTTTATACATGTTAGGTATTTTTAGTAATAATCCTTGAGAAGCAGTATAAGTTGTTGTTAATGCTCCTGCTTGTAAAGACCCGTGTACAGTTCCAGCAGCTCCTGCTTCTGATTGCATTTCCACTACTTTTACTGGTACTCCGAAAATATTTTTCATTCCTTTTGAAGCCCATTCATCTGTGTATTCTGCCATTGGAGATGATGGAGTGATTGGGTAGATTCCAGCTACTTCTGTGAACGCATATGAAGCGTACGCAGCAGCTTGGTTACCGTCCATAGTCTGCATTTTTTTAACCATTACAATATCCTCCTATAATTTTAAAGTATTTTAAAAAAATTACTCTACTATATATTTTAAATCATTATTAAAATTTGTCAATTATAAATTCACTTTTTTTTGATATTTTTTAACAAATTATTTTCCTACAACAATTTTATAAGTATCTCTAGCTATTACAAGCTCTTCATTTGTAGGTATTTTATAAACTAAAACTTTAGAATCTTCAGTAGAAAGTTTTACATTTCCTTTTTTTCTAACAGAGTTAACTTCTTTATCAATTTTTGCTCCCATAAATTCAAGTCCACTGATTACAGCTTCTCTTATTCCAGCAGCATTTTCTCCAATTCCTCCAGCAAAGCAGATAGCATCTACTCCACCCATAGCAGCAGCATAAGCTCCTATGTAAGATTTGATTTTATAGATGAACATTTCTTCAGCAAGTATAGCTCTTTCATCTCCTTCAGCTACACCATTTTCCATATCTCTGCAGTCAGAAGATTTTCCATAGATTCCCAATATTCCAGATTCTTTGTTTAATCTGTTATCCATTTCTTTATCAGTTAATCCTCTTTTATTTTTGATAAATAGAACAGCAGCAGGGTCGATATCTCCACATCTAGTTCCCATCATAAGTCCTTGTAAAGGAGTAAGTCCCATTGAAGTGTCTACACATTTTCCATCTACTACAGCAGACATAGATGCACCATTTCCCAAATGGCAAACAATAATTTTTGAATGTTCAGGATTTCCCATGATTTCTCTCATAGTTTCAGAAACATAAAGATGAGATGTTCCATGGAATCCATATTTTCTAACTTTTAGTTCTTTATAATCTTCATATGGTAAAGCATACATATATGCTTTAGCTGGCATTGTTTGATGGAATGCAGTATCAAAAACTCCTACATTAGGTTTACCAGGCATAAGAGCCATACATGTTCTAACACCCATTAAGTTAGCTGGGTTATGTAAAGGTGCAAGATCATTGTTTTCTTCAACAGCTTTCATAACTTCTTCATTTAATAATACAGATGAAGCAAATGTTTCTCCACCATGAACCATTCTATGTCCAATAGCTCCAACTTCTTCAACAGAAGCAATAACTCCATGTTCTTTATCAACTATAGCATTAATTACTAATTCTAATGCTTCTTTATGAGTAGGCATAGGTTTTTTTATTTCAATTTCAAAATCTTTAGCAGGTACTTCATACTCCATTCTAGAACCATCTATTCCAATTCTTTCACAAAGTCCTTTTGCAAATACTTCTTTAGTTTCTGGATTCATTAATTGATATTTTAATGATGAACTTCCACAGTTTATTACTAAAACTTTCATTATACGTTTAACCTCCAAGATTATATTTTTTATTATTATTCAGCTGCTTGAACTGCTGTAATTGCTACTAGGTTTACGATGTCATCTACTGAACATCCTCTTGATAAGTCATTGATAGGAGATGCAAGTCCTTGAATTAATGGACCATATGCATTAGCACCAGCCAATCTTTGAACTAATTTGTATCCAATATTTCCAGCTGCAAGGTTAGGGAACACTAATATATTAGCACTTCCTGCCACTTTAGATTCAGGACATTTTTTCATTGCTACTGATTTAACGATAGCAGCATCAGCTTGGATTTCAGCTTCATAAGGGAATGTAACTCCTCTTTCTTTTAGAATATTTCCAGCTTCTTTTACTACATCAATATCAGGATGATTTGCAGAACCTTTAGTTGAGAAAGTCATTAAAGCAACTTTTCCTTCCATACCTACTACATTTTTAGCAGTAATAACTGAAGCTTCAGCAATATCTGCCAATTGTTCAGAAGTTGGAACTGGGATAACTGAACAATCTCCAAATAGTAAAACTTCACCATAAGTTTCTTGTCTTTCTGTAAGTTCCATAACAAACATAGAAGAAACAGTTTTTATTCCAGGTTTAGTTCCAATGATTTGTAATCCAGCTCTTAATACATCAGCTGTAGGTGAATCTGATCCAGATACCATAGCATCAGCATCTTTTAATTTTACCATCATAGCACCATAGAAGTTAGGGTCAGTAGACATAATTTCTTTAGCTTTTTCAAAAGTCATTCCTTTTTTTGCTCTTAATTCAGCAAATTTAGTTGCATATTCGTCTAATTTTGGAGAATTAGCGATCTCAATAATATCTACACCTTTTAGAGATATTCCTAAATCATTAGCAACTCTTTCCATATCTGCTCTAATTCCTAAAACAACAGGTTTAGCAACTCCTAATTCAACTATTTTAGCTGCAGCAGTAACTACTCTTTCATCTTCTCCTTCTGGTAATACAACTGTTTTACCAACTGTTCTTGCTTTTTCTCTTATTTTAACCAAAAAACTCAAAACAATCACTTCCTTAATATTATTTATTTTTTAGATTTTTATCTTTCATGTTCACAGGACATACTTATCCCTTAAGTGTTAAATATATACTAACAAATTTTAACTATAATTACAATTATTTTTGGAAAACATATACAAAATAAAAGTATAGTATTAGTCAAATATAGCTTGTATATATTCTTTTGCATCAAACTTCCTTAAATCTTCAATTTTTTCGCCTACTCCTATAAACTTAATTGGTTTTTTAATTTCTTCAGATATACTGAACACAATCCCCCCTTTAGCAGTTCCGTCTAATTTAGTTATTATGAAACCAGTTAAATCAGTTACTTCATTGAAAACTTTTGCTTGTGAAAGTCCATTCTGACCAGTGGTACCATCTATTACTAGAATAGCTTCATAATGCTGATCACCTAATTTTTTCTTAATGATATTGTGGATTTTTTCTAATTCCTTCATTAAGTTGTTTTTATTATGAAGCCTTCCAGCAGTATCTATGATAGCTATATCTGCTCCTCTTGATTCAGCAGCAGTAAGTGTATCAAAGACAACAGCTCCAGGATCAGAACCTTGAGTACTTTTTACTATTTCAGCACCAGATCTTTTTGCCCATTCCTCTAATTGTTCAATTGCAGCAGCTCTAAATGTATCTCCAGCACCTAAAATAACTTTTTTACCATCTTTTATAAATTTAGAAGCAAGTTTACCAATGGTAGTAGTTTTTCCTACTCCATTTACACCAACCACAAGAATAACATTAAGTTTACCCTCTTCTATTACTATATCATTTCCTTCTTTAATAAGGAATCCTTCCATAACTTCTTTTAAAACAGGATAAATATCTTTAGGATCCTTTATACCCCTTTTTTTAACTTCTTTTTCTAAAGCACCAACTATTTTGACTGTCATATCCATGCCAATATCTGACTGAATTAAAATATCTTCTAATTCTTCATACATTTCAAAGTCTATTACGCTTCTCCCTAAAATAAAAGATTTTAATTTTCCAAATAATCCTTCTCTGGATTTGAAAAGTTTATCTTTGAGGGAAGTAAAAAAACCTTTGTTTTCCTCTTCTTTTTTTATTTCTGGATCTTTTTCAGAAATAATTTCTTCTCTTTCCTCAAAAATAGTTTTAGATATTTCATCTTTTATTTCAACTTCTGTTTTCTCTTTATTATCTTCAAGAATTTCAGAGATTTCGACACCAGCAACAGTAACATTGCTTTTATCTTCTTCATTCTTATCTTTTTTAAAAAGTTTGCTGAAAAAACTCATTTATTATGTCCTCCTAAAAATAACTTCTTTTCATTAATTTTACCATACTTTATACAGTTTTTCAATTTAAAAGAGTGAAAATGAATCTGAATGTGAGCATTTTTCTTTCTTTGCACAATGAAATAAAAAAATAACACTGGCTATAAAAAATTAATTTCATAGAACAGTGTTATTTTTAATATTATAATTTAGTTAATATATCTCTTACAGCCAGTATACCCATTACAGCAGCTATATTTAATCCACTTCCATAACCAGAGCTATCTCCAGCAGCATAGAGTCCTTTGATGCTAGTTTCCATGTCCTTACTTATTTCTATTCTAGTACTTCTAAATTTTATTTCTGGAAAATAAAGCAGAAGATCCCCAGAAGCAAATCCAGGAGTAATTTTATCAAGTACTTCAATGAATTCCATTATATTATCTAAAAGTCTTTGAGGACAAGCTAAAGCTATATCACCAGCTACATAATCTTCAGTAGTAGGGATTATATTCAATCTTGAAAGTTTTTCATCAGTTGATCTTCTTCCGGCTTTTAAATCTATATAAGATTGAACTAAAAGTTTACCACCAGTAAGCATAGATGACATTTTAGCTATTGCAGTTGCATATTCAAAAGGCTGATTAAATGGTTCAGTAAATTTTTTAGTACACAATAAGGCAAGGTTTGTATTAGTAGATTTTCTATCTTTATAAGCATGACCGTTTGCAAGAACAAAATCATCTTCGTATTTTTCAGCAGCAATAAATCCACTTGGATTGCTGCAGAAAGTTCTCATTTTATCTCTATAGTTTCTAGAATAATAAATCATTTTTGCTTCATAAAAATTTTCATTGATTTCTTTCATAATAATATCAGGAATTTCAGCTCTTACTCCAATATCAATAGCACCATTTTCATATTTTATATTATGCTCTTTGCATAAATCCATCATCTTTTGGGCACCACTTCTTCCCATTCCAATGACCACATTATCAGAATAATACTCCTCTTTTTTTCCTTTATGAGTTACAGTTACTCCTTTGATTTTTCCATTCTCAATAATAAGGCTATCTATTTCTCTTTCAGTGGCAAATTCTATACCTTTTTCAATTAAATAATCTATGAGCTGAGTGTATAACTTTCTTGAACCATCAGTTCCAAGATGCATAGTAGGTGTATCAACAAGCTGAATTCCATTTTCAATACATCCTCTTTTTATTTTTTCCATAACTGAATTATAATTCATCCCTGCTGGTTTTTCATTAAATCCAAATTTTTTATATATGTTTACTACATACTGAATAGTATCATTAACTATTTTTTTTCCTGTTACATTATGTACATCTCCTCCAACTCTATAATCCATGTTGAATTTTGAGTCAGAAAAAGCTCCAGCACCACTTACTCCATAAATTATTGAACAAGTAGGGCAATTTATACATTTCCCAAGAGTTTCTTTTGGACATACCCTTTGTTTGAGCATTCTCCCTTTATCAATAATAAGAACCTTAGCTCCATCTTTTTTTTCAACAGCTTCATAAGCACCAAATACTCCAGCTTGTCCACCACCTAAAAAGATAATGTCATATTTCACTATTTTAACCTCCAGCACAATTCTTTTTTAATGTTCACACCAGTTCATGTTTTGTGAAAAAACATTGAATGGCAGGTTGGCATGAATTTCTCCAGTACGACCTGAGTAATCATAATTCCATCCACCTATATTTGTTCCATTCCTAAAATCATCAGTATTATAAATTTCATTGCTGCTGTTTACTCTTTCATTTTCTGGTGTTTTAGGAATACTGTTTCTTCCGTATATTTCTGCAAATGAAATAACTTCTCCAGTAGGAGCTTTAAAATCTAAAAGCTTAAGATTATCCTTTACTCCCTCTTTGGTTAAATCAGGATAATCTTTAGTTAAAGTATAATATTTTTCAAGAGCTATTCTAAGTTCTCTTAAATTTTTTAGAGTAGCTTCTGCCCTTCTTGCTTCTTTTAAATCATTAATATTATAGATACCTATTAGTATTATAACTGCTATTCCCAGTATAATAGTACCAGTTCCTAGCATTACTTTCCAATCAATATTTTTCTTCATTGCTGTTCCTTATCTTTTGGGTTTAATAAAAGCATTTCTTACAATTATTCCAGCTTCTTTAGGAAGAGTCACTTCAATCTCCAATGGCCCTCTTTTTACAGATATCCATCCTAGTCCCTTAAATACTAATTCTTCTCCAGCTTGTACTTTTACTTTTTTCTTTATCATTTCTAACTTTTTATATTGAGGTCTGCAATTATCACATGGCGGATAAAGCAGATCTTTTCTGTCAGAAGATAAAAGTTCTTTTAATTTTTCTGTATTTGTTTCATGGAAAGTTACATCTTTCGCAGCATAAAGAGAGAAAATAGGCATAGTATCATCTTCATTTAAAACCTTAAACCACAATAATTCTCCAATTAAAAGAGCTCTGCCTTTTTTTACTTTAAAAGTTTTTCTGGATATTTCACCTGAAGGAACCATTTTTAAGTTGCATTCTTCACATACTAGATCTGAAATACGTCCTTCTGGAATAAGTCCAGGAGTATCAACTAATACAATATTTGTATGAGGGATCTGGTTTTTTACACTTTTAAGTGTAGTACCTGGATATTTAGAAACAGTTACTTTTTTAGCTCCTAAGAGTCTATTGACAATACTTGATTTTCCAACATTAGTGACACCAAGAACTATTGCTTCTACTCCATCAGGAAAGAAATGCTTTATTTTTTTAAATATACCGTTTATTCCATAACCATTTTTACTGCTCACAATTGCGATGTCAAGAGGAGCTATTCCTTCTTCTGCTAGTCTGTCTTTTACCCAGTCAGATACTTCAGAGGGATGTTTATCATCAGGAATAAGATCCAATTTATTAATAACTACAATAGAATCCATTTCTCTTAGAACATCAAGTATTTCATCATCAAAAGAACCTTCAAAATCTATTATATCAAATACTGCTATAGCTAATTTAGAGTATTGCATAGCTTCCTGTACTTCTTTTCTATAGTCATCTTTGTTCAATCTTACAGGCATATATTTACCATAATTCTTTATTTTGAAACATCTTTGACAGTAATGTTCACCATTTTCTTGAAGTTTTCCTTCAGGTAAATATCCATTTTTATTAGCATCTTCACTTTGTAATTCGATTCCACATCCAATACATTTTTTGCCCATACACATCTCTCCTTAACTTAGTACATCATAAACTATATTTAAATTGGTATAAATACACATTTCACCAGCTATTTCCATAGCTTCAACTGCTATTTCTTCAGCAGACATTTCTTTATTATTCCTTATAAGAGCTCTAGCCGCAGCATAAGCATAATTCCCTCCACTGCCAATAGCTGCTACATCTCCATCTGGTTCTATAACATCTCCATTACCTGAAAGAATTAAAATCATATTTTTATCAGCTACAATAAGCATAGCATCCAAAACTCTTAAAGCTTTGTCAGTTCTCCAATCTTTTGCAAGCTCAACAGAGGCTTTTTTTAAGTTACCTCCAAATTCATCCAATTTGTTTTCAAATTTATCCATCAATGCAAAAGCATCAGCAGCAGCTCCAGCAAATCCAGCTAAAACTTCATAATCGCCAATTTTACGTATTTTTTTTGCATTACCTTTAAATACTACTTCTCCAAAAGTGACTTGTCCATCACCAGCAACAGCAACTTTTCCATCTTTTTTTACTGCTATAATTGTAGTAGCTCTTATCATAATGTTTCACTCCTCTAACTCTGATTTATAAAGTCAAATGGTATTTTATATAAAATTTCTTGATATATTTTTGTACTCTCTATTGTAACATGTCCCATAAGTTCTTGCAAAAAATTAAGACTCATTCCTTTGGCTAAAAGATGTACAGCAAAAGTATGTCTAAAGGTATAAGGACTTATTTCTCTTGTAATACCAGCCTTTGCAGCATATCTATCAACAATTCTTCTCAGAGATCTGTCACTTAATCTATTTCCTGAACCATTTACAAAAAGAATGCTGGAGTTATACTTATCATTGTATTTTTCTTTTTTAGCTTCAACATATCTTTTAAAGTATTCTCGAGTTCTTTGACTGAAAAAAACAGTCCTGTTTGTTTTTCCATTAGAAACTAAAAGAGTTCTGTTATCAAGATCAAAAACCTGTTCTCCTATTCCAAGCATTTCAGTAGAAGTTATTCCACTTGAATAAAGCAGTTCAAATATAAGTCTGTCTCTTAAACCATTAGTATTATCTATATTGACTACATCTCTAAGTCTATTTATTTCCTCTAAGGTAAGTATATCTGGTTTTTCTGCCTCAAATGAAGGAGAATTGATTATTTCAATAGGATTATTTTTAATAAGGTTATTTTTTATCAAATATTTAAAAAAAGATCTTAAAGATGAAAGTTTTCTATTAATTGATCTTTTTCCTACCTCATTTTTTTGAAGTTCTATAATAAACCCTCTAAGCATAACAGGGGTTATTTTTGAAGCATTTTCAGTTTTTTCTACATTTTTTAAATATTCACTAAGCTGGGAAAGATCTTTTTTTAGAGATTTAATAGTATTAAGACTTTTATTTTCACCAAATTCAGCAAAATACAAAAAATCTTTTATATTTTTTTCTATATTTTCCATCTTTTCTCCCTGTATATCTGACATCTTTATATATTATAGCCTATATTAGAAAATATTTCTATGCCAGTTCATTTATTTTATTTTCTAAATACTCTAAAGCTACTTTTGAAATGGTATTATACCTTTCTTTTTTATCTTTTATTCTTATTCCATCAAGAGATTTTATGATTCCAAAATTAGGCCCCATAGGTTGAAAATTTTTCTTTTCTTCAGTAATATATTTTATTATTGCTCCAATAGCACTTCTATCATCTAAAATAAAAGGAGCCTTTTCCAATAATTTATGAGCTATGTTGATGGCAGCTATAGCTCCAGTAGATATAGAAGAAACATAACCTTCACTTCCTGTTATCTGCCCAGCAAAATATATATTGTCATTTGTTTTTAATTTTAATGTTTCATCTAATAATTTTGATGAGTCTATGAATGTATTTCTGTGCATAACACCATATCTTATGAATTCGGCATTTTCAAGTCCAGGAATCATAGAAAAAACTCTTTTTTGTTCTCCCCATTTTAAGTTAGTCTGGAATCCTACTATATTATATAATTTTCCATCTTTGTCATCCTGTCTAAGTTGTACAACAGCATAATCCATTTTATCAGTTTTAGGATTAATAAGTCCTTTAGGTTTTAAAGGTCCAAATACAAGGGTTCTTTCTCCAGTCATAGCTATCCTTTCAACAGGCATACATGCTTCAAAAAGTTTTTCTTCCTCAAATTTTTTTAAAGGAGCTCTTTCAGCTGTGATTAAAGCATTATAAAAAGCATAGTATTCTTCTTTATTCATTGGGCAGTTTATATATTCTCCCTCTCCTTTGCCATAACGAGATTGACGATAAGCTTTTTCCATATTAATAGATTCTAAAGTTACAATAGGAGCAGCAGCATCATAAAAATAAAGATGTTCACTATGAGTGAGTTCAGCTATTTTTTTTGATAATACTTCAGATGTAAGAGGGCCAGAAGCAATGAGCATTATTTTATTTTCAGGTATTTCAGTAAATTCTTCATCAATTATTTCTATATTTTCCATATTTTTTAGATATTCAGTAACTTCTATTGAAAAACCATCTCTGTCTACAGCTAGAGCCTGTCCAGCAGGGACTCTGTTTTTATCAGCTATTTTTATAAGAAGGGAATCGAGTTTTCTTAGCTCTTCTTTCATAAGACCAGAAGCATTGGCAAGATTATCTCCACCTAAAGAATTGCTGCAGACAAGTTCAGCAAAATACTCTTTTTTATGTGCTTCTGTCATTTTTTTTGATTTCATTTCATAAAGCTTTACTTTTATTCCTCTTTTAGCAAGTTGATATGCAGCTTCACATCCAGCTAACCCAGCTCCAACTATAATAACTTCTTTATTGTTCATTGTTTCTCCTCTAAAATTTATTTCCAAACTCAAAGAGCTCACCCCTAAGGGTGAGTTCTTTTATTTTTTATTATCTATTTTTTTTATATTTTTACATTCAGGGTATCCTGTACAGGCAAGAAATTTTCCCCATCTACCTCTGCTGATTTTAAATGGTCTTCCACATTTTTCACATTTGCCAGCTGCTTTTAATATTTTTTCTTCTTCATCAGTAATCTTTTTTAATTCTGCTTTAAGTTGTACTACTCCATCTTTTTCTATTATTTGATTGTTAGCCAGCATTTTTCTAATTTCAGTAGGCAGAGGAGTTCTTATGTTATCTTCAGCAAATTTTTCACTTTCCAGATAACTTCCAAATCTACCAAACTTTAAAAGATACATTGAACCATTATCAGTATATACATCAGTAGGTCTTCCTTTTTTAGCTTTTACTATTTCTTCTACTTTTTCTTTTACAAATATTTTACCATTTTTTATATCTTCAGCAGGTATTTCCACACCTTTAAGGGATATTTTTTCTTTACAGTCATCAGATTCATTTGGACAGGCAAGATATCTTCCAAATCTGCCTGTTTTCAGAATCATGTTACCCTTTCCACAAGGACATGGAACATCAGATTCAATTGTTCTTGACATTTCTTCTTCAACTGTTATTTTAAATTTATCTATATAATGTTTAAGCTCTTTGTAGAATACTGAAAGAAGATTTACCCAATCTTTTTCTCCTTCAGCAACTTCATCAAGCTGATTTTCAAGTTCAGCAGTAAATTTAACATTCATTATATTAGGGAAATTTTCATCAAGTTTATCTTTTATTTCGTAGCCTAGCGCAGTAGGACTGAAACTTTTCCCTTCAACTACAACATATTCTCTTTTTTTCAAAGTTTCTATAATAGTAGCATATGTAGAAGGTCTTCCAATTCCTTCAGCTTCTAACTTTTTAACCAAAGAAGATTCAGTAAATCTTGAAGGTGGTTTAGTGAAGTCTTCTTTAATAAGAAGTTTTTCTAATTTAAGAATATCCCCTTCTTTTATAGTTGGAAATTCTCCAAGAGGAAGATCTTCTTCTTCTTTAAATATCTTATAATATCCATCAAATATTATTTTATTGATAGTTCCTCTAAAATCGAACTTTTCATAATTGCATATTATTTCAAATTGCTCATATTTCATTGGAGCAAGCTGTGATATAAGAAATCTATCCCAGATAAGCTTATATAGTTTATGCTGGTCTTTATCTAAAGTGTTTTTTAGATTGTCTGGAGTTAAGGCAATATCAGTAGGTCTGATAGCTTCATGGGCATCTTGTATTTTCTGTTTACTTTTAACAGTTTTTTGTACTCCCAGATATTCTTTTCCAAAATTTTCAAGAATATATTTTTTTGCCATTTCTACAGCATCTTCAGATATTCTTGTAGAGTCAGTTCTCATATATGTTATAAGTCCTTTATGATTTCCATCTATATCAATACCTTCATATAAACCTTGAGCTACTCTCATAGTTTTAGAAGCTGAAAAACCTAAATAAGATGAAGCTAGCTGTTGAAGAGTACTAGTTTTTAAAGGTAATGGAGAATTTTTACTTTTTTTAGTAACTTTAGCTTCTGTTACAGTAAAATCTTTTTTTTCTATTTTTTTTATTTCTTTAACAATTTTTTCATCAGTAAGTTTATCAAATTTTTTGTTATCTATCCTATATAAAGAAAGCTTTAATTTATTTAAAAACTCTCCCTTTACTTCCCAAAATTTAACTGGAATGAATTTTTTTATTTCATCTTCTAAATCGCAGATAAGCTTTAGAGCAACTGACTGAACTCTTCCAGCAGAAGTATTTGAAGAAATACTTTTCCATAGCAAAGAACTTATGCCATATCCCACCAATCTATCAAGTATTCTTCTAGCCTGCTGAGCATTTACCTTATCCATATCAATTTTTCTAGCATGAGATATAGAATCTTTGATAGCTGTTTCAGTTATTTCATTAAATTCTATTCTATTACTGTCTTTTTCATCAAGTTTTAAAGCATGAGCTATATGCCATGCAATAGCTTCCCCTTCTCTATCAGGGTCGGAAGCAAGATATATTTTATCAGATTTTTTTGCAAGATCCTTTAAATTTTTTATTACATCTCCTTTTCCTTTTATAGTAGAATAAGAAGGTTGGAAATTATTATCCACATCTACACCAAGTTTACTTTTAGGAAGATCTCTTACATGACCAAAAGAAGCAACTACATGGAATTTTTTTCCTAAGATTTTCTCTATTGTTTTAGCCTTAGCTGGGGATTCAACTATAACTAAATTCTTTTTAACCAAATTTTTCACCCCTATTCAAATTCAAATTTTTGTTTACTATATTTCCGTTTCATTTTACTAAAAAATAATAAAAAAAGCAACAAACAATTATATTTTAGTTTTTTCTTCTGTATTTTCCACCTGGAATACTTACTATGGCATGCTTTATTTCAAGGTCCATAAGTATGGATAAAATCTCACTTGCTTTAAGTGAAGAACCTAAAATAAGCTCATCTAAATTTTTTTCTTTTTCAAGTAAAGAAAATATTTTTTCTTCATAAGAAGTAAGATTTAAGTTATTATTTTTATTATTTTTTATTTCCCATCCATATTCTGTAATTATGTCTTTTATATCTGTTGTAAGTTTTGCCTGACTATTTTTTATAAGATTATTGCATCCTTCTGATGAAGGAGAAAAGATATCTCCTGGAACAGCAAATACCTCCCTTCCTTCTTCTAAAGCTAATTCAGCAGTGATTAAACTGCCACCTTTTTTTTGACTTTCTATTACAAGAATTCCTCTGGATAGACCAACTATTATTCTGTTTCTCATAGGGAAATTATATCCAATAGGTTCTGTTCCTAATGGATACTCACTAATTATTAATCCAGATTTTTCTATATTTTCCCAAAGTATTCTATTTTCTTTTGGATAAATAATATCAAGACCACTGCCAACTACTGCAATAGTTTTACCAGATTTATCTAAAGTTTTTTTATGACAGATACTGTCTATTCCAAGAGCCAGTCCACTAACAGTAGTTATTTCATTATTTACAAGATCTTCAGTCATTTTTTCACAGGTTATTTTTCCATAAATAGTAGCTTTTCTTGTACCAACTACTCCTATTCTTCTAGTTTCAATAAGAGAAATATTACCTTTATAATATAAGAAAACAGGAGGTTGGCTTATATTTTTTAACTCTTCTGGATAATTGCTGCTTTTTAAACTTAGTACTTTTACTTTGTTTTTCTTTAAATTTTCTATTTCTTTATCAAGAGATAAAGTCTTGGAGTTAATAATTTTTTTATACTCTCCATCATCAATATTAAAATATTTTTTTAGCTGAAATTCATCTAATTTAAATATATCCAAGTATTCCTTAAAAGCTGACATTAAATTACGGATAACACTGTCTTTGACACCTGCTGCCCTTAATTTATACCATTCCAAATAAGCTCACCTCTATTTTATTTTTGCATAAACTTTTACCAGAAGTTCTCTTATTATTTTAGAACCAGGGTATAGACTTCTTCCTTTTTCAAGAATATTTCTTGCATCTGTATAATTTTCAGTTGCCATATATATATCCCCCATACCAGCATATACATATTCGTCCTGTCTGTAATTCAAATATTGTTTAAAATCACTTAAAGCGTTGTCATAATTTTGAAGATTTCTATTAGCTATTCCCCTTCCAAGATAAGCCTCATAAAATGAAGAATCTATATTTAAAGCTTCATTATACAATGAAATGGCTTCTTCATTTCTGCCAAGAAATCTTGCTGCAGTTGCTGCTCCAAAAACATTTCTTATATCAGTTTTATCTAAAGAAAATACTTTTCTTGCACGATCATACTGATTCATTCTGAAATATTGATTTGCTAATTGAAAAATTACTTCTGTATTTCCATTTACAGATTCTATATAATTTCTTAGTTCTTCCTCAAATTGATTATTTAATCTTTTTAACCTTCCTCTATCTCTTTCAGCATCCATTTTAGCATCTATACTTCTCAAAGCCTCATTTCTATATTCATATATAGGTGTAATTTCTTCTGAAAAAGCTAAAGCTGCAGATAAGAGTATAAATATACTAATAAGTATCTTTTTCATTTTTTATCTCCTTTACTAATCCTTTTATTAAACCATCAGCCATTTTAATATCAATTTCGTCATCTATTGATAAATCACTAGTTTTTTTTATTGAAGTTCCATTTTTACTTACAACACTATATCCTCTTTTTAATGTTTCAAGAGGATTTAAATTAACTATTTTATTTATTTTATTGTTTAAATTATTTTGAAGATTTTGTATATGACGTTCAAATGCTTTCTTTAAAAGATTTTCTTTTTCAATTATTTCTTGATTCTTTTCTTCGATATTTCTATTGAAATTTTTTATATAGTAATTATTTTCTCTTTTTTCTAATTCTCTTTTTAAAATTTCTATATAATTTCTCATGAGAGATTTTAAATATCTGTTTCTGTCCTCTATAGATTCTAAAGTTTTTATTCGTTCAGGAACAGATAACTCTACAGCTTGAGTAGGAGTAGCTGCTCTTGCATCTGCTGTGAGATCACTAAGCAGGTAATCTATTTCATGTCCTACAGCAGATATAATAGGCTTTTCAGAATTATAAAAAGCAAGAGCTACTTCTTTCTCATTAAAGGACCACAAGTCTTCTATACTTCCTCCGCCTCTTCCAGCTATTATTAAATCAATATCTTTTATTTTATTTAAGGTTTTTATCCCTTTTATAATTTCTTCTTTTGCCCCAATTCCTTGTACTTTGGCAGGATAAACATAAATATTTATTGTATTATCTCTTTTCTTAATAGTTTTTATTATATCTTGTATAGCTGCTCCAGTATAAGCAGTAACTACCCCAATATTTTTGGGAAATTTTGGGAGAGGTTTTTTATGAGAAGGATCAAAATACCCTTGATCAGCCATCTCTTTTTTTAATTTTTCAAGTTTAGCAAAAAGTTCACCTAATTCATTTTTTTTCTCAATATGCCTTACAAGTATTTGAAAATCTCCTCTATTTTCATAGAAACCAACATCTCCAAATATCTTTACAGAATCTCCATCTTTTAAATCTTCTGCAATTCTTTTGAATTTATATTTGAAAGCAGCACACTTGACTTGAGCTTCTTTGTCTTTTAGATTGAAATACAAATGACCACTTTTATAATAAGTTACACCTGACATTTCTCCTTCAAGAAAAAATTCCCTTAAATCGCTGTTTTCCTCTAAATAATTTTTTACTTTTTTGTTAAATTCGCTTACACTATAAGTTCTTTCTTCAAACATTAAAAACTCCTTGGTTAAAAATCTAATAACAGTTTTTTAAGTTTAGTCATTTCATCTCTTTTTATAATAGCATTTTCAAAATCTAATTCTTTAGAAAGTTTTGCTATTTGTTTCTGAAGTTTTATTATTTCTTTTTCAATATCTTTTCTAGATGTAAATGTTTTCTTAGACTTATCTTCAGTTTCATTGATATCTAATCCATAATCAAGATTGATTAAATCCTCACTGATTTCTTTAACAATAGTTTTAGGATCTATATTATTAAATACATTATATTCGTTTTGTATTTTTCTTCTTCTATTAGTTTCATCAATAGCCTGTTTCATAGAATCAGTCATGATATCTCCATAGAGGATAACCCGTCCTTCTATATTTCTAGCAGCTCTACCTATTGTCTGCACTAAAGATCTTCTGCTTCTTAAAAAACCTTCTTTATCTGCCTCTAATATAGCAACTAGAGAAACCTCAGGTATATCCAATCCCTCTCTTAATAAGTTAATTCCAACTAGAGCATCAAATTCGCCTTTTCTCAATCCTTTAATTATATCTATTCTCTCTAATGTATCTATATCAGAGTGCATATATTTCACTCTTACACCAAATCCAAGATAATATTCAGTAAGCTCTTCAGCCATTTTTTTAGTAAGAGTAGTAACTAAAACTCTTTCTTTTCTATCAGCTCTTATTCTTATTTCTTCTAATAGATCGTCCACCTGATTTTTAGTTGGTCTTACTTCTATTACAGGATCAAGTATTCCAGTGGGTCTTATAAGCTGTTCTGCAATATGTCCATGTGAAGCTTCCATTTCAAAATCTCCAGGAGTTGCTGAGACAAATACTGACTGATCAGAGATTTTTCTAAATTCTTCAAATTTTAAAGGCCTGTTGTCAAGAGCAGCTTTTAATCTGAATCCATTTTCAACAAGAGCTGTTTTTCTTGCTCTATCTCCATTATACATTCCTCTTATTTGTGGAATAGATATATGAGATTCATCTATAAATATAAGGAAGTCTTTTGGAAAATATTCAAGAAGGGTATCAGGAGTTTCCCCCTCTTTTTTTCCAGAAAGATATCTTGAATAATTTTCGATACCTTTGCAGTACCCAATTTCTCTTATCATTTCCATATCATATTCTGTTCTTTGTTTCAATCTTTGAGCCTCAAGAAGTTTTCCTCTTTTTTCAAAAGCTTCTACCTCTATTTTTAAATCTTTTTGTATTTCAGCAAGAATTCTTTCATTATCGCCATCTGCAGTAAGGTATTGAGTGGCAGGGTAAAGTACTATTCTTTCTAGATTTTTTCTTATTTTTTGTCCAGTAAGAGTATTTATTTCAGATATTTCTTCCAGATCATCTCCCCAATATTCAAGTCTGTACCCAGTTTCCATATAAGATGGATAGATATCTATAACATCACCTTTTATTCTAAATTTTCCTCTTTCAAAAGCTATGTCATTTCTTTCATATCTTATACTTATAAGTCTTTCAATAAGTTCTTTTCTATCTATTCCTGTCTGTCTGTCAATTGGTATAGTCATTTTTCTATATGTTTCAGCAGATCCCAATCCATATATGGCAGAAACGGAAGCTACTATTATTACATCTCTTCTATTCATAAGAGCAGCAGTTGCAGCATGTCTTAATTTTTCTATTTCATCATTAATAGAAGAGTCTTTCTCTATATATGTATCAGTAGTGACTATATAAGCTTCTGGCTGGTAATAATCATAATATGATACGAAATACTCCACAGCATTATCAGGAAAAAAACTTTTATATTCTGAATAAAGTTGAGCTGCTAATGTTTTATTGGGAGCAAGTATCAAAGCAGGTCTTTGTGTTTTTTCAATGATATTGGCCACAGTAAAAGTTTTCCCTGAACCAGTAACCCCAAGAAGTACTTGATCTTTTACTCCATTATTTATATTATCAGTTATTTTTTTTATTGCCTCTGGCTGATCTCCAGTAGGGCTATATTTTGAATGTATTTTAAACATATCATACCTACCTTTATTAATTCCTATTTTTAATTATACCATAAACTTTTTCTATATCTATCTTTTTTTATTAATATACCTTTTATTTTTTATTTTGTATTTCAAATAATTTTATTTTAAAATATATTGAAAATATTTTTAATAAGTGATATAATCAATTATAAATTTTTAGGAGGTAGAGTATGGAAGTTTTTATACATCATATATATGAATATCAAAAAGGAATTAGAAACCTTATATTACACACTACAGATAAAAAAAATATTGAAATTATAAAAGAAAAATTAAATTCTGAAAATATAGACTATATAATATATCCTTTAGGAAAACAGAGAATAAATGTATTTTTTGGAGCAAAGGAGTGTGTAGAAGTAATAAAGAATATAAATAAACTTTCTTTAACAGCCTATACTCCTGAAGAAGATTTTATATTGGGAATAATGCTTGGATATGACAGAAAAAAACAATGTGAAAGATTTTTAAAATTTAAAGAGAAAGCAATAAGTGCATAAAAAAGGAAACTACTAAAGCAGTTTCCTTTTTTATATAATTTATCTGTACATATTTTAAATTTTCTTATTTTATATAATGATATTTTTGTTTTGATATATTTTATAATACTTATTAAATTTTTACATATTCTGTTCTACTTTTTCTTTTTTAAAGCTGATACTATAGAGAGAACAGTTAAAATTAAAAATACTATAGTTATTGGTCTAGTGTATAAGAAACTATATGATCCCTCATACATTAAAACAGCTTTTCTTAAATTAGTTTCAAGCATTGGTCCTAAAATTACAGCTAAAACTATTGGAGAACTAGGCATTTTTATTTTTGACATTATATATCCAATTATTCCAAAAATAAAAGTAACTCCTACATCAAATAAGCTATTATTCATAGAATATGATCCAATAGTTGAAAGAATTAATATAGCTGGAATCATTAAAGTTTTAGGAATTTCAACAATTCTGCTATAGAATTTTATACCTGCTAATCCTATAAATAATAAAAGAATATTTCCAATTATCATAGAACTAAATAATCCATAAACAATTTCAGGATTTTGTTCAAAAAGTAGTGGACCTGGAGTTAATCCTTGAATTATAAGTGCTCCTAAAAGAACAGCAGCAACAGCATCTCCAGGCACTCCAAGAGTAAGCAGTGGAACCAATGCTCCTCCAGTTACTCCATTATTACCAGATTCAGGAGCAGAGATACCAATAAGACTTCCTTCTCCAAATTTCTCATTTTTATTACTTCTTTTAGCTTCATTGTAACATACAAAGGCAGCAATATCAGCACCAGCACCAGGAATAGACCCTATAAAAGTTCCAATAGCTCCACATTTAAGTATAGTTGGAAGACAATGTTTTATTTCTTTCCAGTTCATATAGTTTTTATCCATAACAATATCTGTTTTTATTTCTTTTTCTCCTACTAAAGTTTCTATTTGATTAAAAACTTCTGATACAGCAAATAATCCTATAAGAACAGGGATAACTGAAAATCCATTAAGAAGATCTACTACACCAAAGGTAAATCTGGGATAGCTTGTTATAGCGTCCATACCAAAACAAGATATTAATAATCCTATCATACCTGCAATTATTCCTTTTAAAAAGTTTTCAGCAGATATACTTGCAATGATAGTGAGTCCAAACAAAGCTAAAGCAAAGTATTCAGGAGCAGAAAATCTCAAAGCAAATTTTGCTAGTACAGGTGATATAGTAATAAGAGCCAGACAACTGATAAGACCACCTAAAGCTGAGGCAATAGTAGATGCACTGAGAGCTTTTGCAGGATATCCTTTTTTTACTAAAGCATAACCATCAAAACAGGTAGCAGCAGATGCTGGTGTTCCAGGAGTATTTAAAAGGATAGCTGAAATAGATCCACCATAAATAGCTCCTATATATATTCCTACAAGCATGATAAGACCAGTAACTGCATCCATACCAAATGTAAAAGGAAGAAGAATAGCAACTCCCATTGTTGCAGTAAGTCCTGGAAGAGCTCCAATAACAATTCCACCAGTTACTCCCAGAATTAGATAAAATAGATTACCTAACAACAGAGCTGTAGATAAACCTTGTATTAAATGACTAAACATTTTATGTTTCCCCCTCTATTTTAAATTAGATGAATAATCCTGTAGGTAAAGATACTTTAAAAGCATAAGTAAATAATAAGTACAAAGCTACAGGAAATATTACTGCAAATATTATGTTTAATATCTTAGATTTGCTCTTTAAAATAGTTATTACAACAAAAGCAAAGATTATAGTAGATATTAAATAACCAATTCTATCTATAAGAAATACATATACTGCAAAAGTAAAAATTACCATGAAAGTATATTTCATATTTGGATTATAAATACTTTTTTTATCTTTATTTCTTATACTTCCTATAAAAAGCATAGCAGATAGTATAAATAAAATAATTGCAATAATTTTAGGAAAGAAATCAGGACCTAGTCCAGAATCTCCTATAAAAGCCATATTAAATTGAGTAGATAAATAAAAAATAAAAGCACTAACTATACATAAAAATGCAGAAAAAATAGTTTCTAACAAAATTAATCCCCCTTTTATAAAAAAGGTTACTAATAAACATAGTAACCTTTTCATACATTAATTTAAGAATTTTATATGACTATTTTAAAGATTTTACTATTGAGTCTATTGTGGCAGTATCATCTATTATAAATGTTTCAAAGTCTTTTCCATTTAGATATTTGATTCCAAATGTAGAATTGTTCATAAAATCTTTAAAGTCATCTGATTCAACAGATTTTTTAATAGCAGCATCAAGAGCAGCAACTATTTCAGGTGATGTTCCTTTAGGTACTGCAATACCTCTCCAAGTACCAGAAACAACATCATGCCCTAATTCTTTTAATGTAGCAACATCTGGAAGGCTTTCAATTCTAGCATCAGCCATGATTCCTAAAGCTCTCAATTGACCAGCTTTTAATTGCCCAATAGCTTCTCCTGGTCCCATTAAAGAGAAATCAGCATGTTTTCCTAATAATGCTGGGATAACTTCTCCAGCTCCATTATATGGAATATGATTAAATTTTACGCCAGCTTCATTTTCTATAGCTAAAGCATAAAAATTAGGTTTAGCTGTACTTGCAAATTTTATTTTTTCAGGATTTGCTTTCGCATCTGCCAAAAGTTCATCTAAAGTTTGGTATTTAGAATCTTTTTCAACTAAAACAACAGCAGGATCCATGTTTACTAAAGATACTAATTCAAAATCTTTATAGCTAATAGGAGAAAGGTTCATTAAAGGTAATGAAACAATTTCTCTAGTTATCATTGTAATTGTATAACCATCTTTCTTTTGAGTAGCTCCAAAAGTCATTCCTACAGCTCCAGCACCTCCAGTTTTATTAACTATAACTACTGAAGTTCCAAGTTCTTTTTCCATAAGACTACCTAATTTTCTAGCAACTGCATCTGTTCCACCACCAGCACTGAATGGTACAATCATATTGATATTTTTACTAGGATAAGCTTTAGCAAAGGCACAAGCAGCCATTAAAGTGAAAATAATCATCATAAGTTTTTTTCTCATAAATCTGTCCTCCTCAGTTTTACTAATATGACAAAATTTTTATTATTTATAATTGTATACACTGTATTGAAATAGAAAATTTTGTTACATTAGATTTCTTTTTATATTATTTTTTATTAAATATCTTATAATCTATTTATAACTCAATATTACTAAAAAGTACAATAAAAAAATAAAGAAAAAATTTCATATATGAAACAAAAATTAATAAACCTATATAAAACTTTATCAAAATAACAGAATAACTATTAAAAAAGCATAAAAAAGTTAGTTCCATATATGGAAAAATATAGTATAATATATTATAGATTTTTGAATAAATAACTCATTTTGATGAATTAATTATAGAGAATTATAATATAAATAGGGGGGAGATATGGAAAGTGAAAAAAAAGTTCCTGCAATAGAAAAAGCAGATAAGATATTTAAATATCTTTATTATAAAGAATCAGCTACACAAGCAGATATTTCAAAAGATTTAGAAATACCTAAGGCAACAACAAACAGACTTTTATCAGTTCTAACAGAACTTAAATATTTAAATTTAGAAGGAAGAGAATACAAAATAGGAGAAAAATTTTATTTTTTTTCAAATAAGCATGAAAGATATACTCTTATAAAAAATATTGCATATCCATATTTGGAAGAATTATCTTTAAAGTTTAAGGAAACCTTTAAAATAAGCGTTTTGGATGAAGATAAAATAAGAAGCATAGGAAAAGTGGAGAGCAGTGATTTTATCAAAATATCAGTTTCTGAAAATGCAATATTTCCATTACATGCAGGAGCAGCAAGTAAACTTTTAATATGTCAGCTAAGTGAGAACAGATTAAATAAACTTTTAGAAAGAACTCTCCCTAAATATACTGAAAATACTATAACTGATAGGGAAGAATTAAAAAGAGAACTTCTTAAAATAAACATAAATAAACTTTCTTTTGATAATATGGAGCATTCAGTAAATATAAGAGCTGTAGCAGTTCCTATACTGGATAGTAAAAATAGAATAGTAGCTGCTGTGAGCTGTCCATGTTTTCCAGATTCTTTGACAGATGAGAGAGCATTGAAGATAGCTGAGTCTATGAGAAAATCATGTGAAGAAATTTCTAAAAGATTAGAGTATTTTAATAAATAGATTTTAATATATTGAGTTAAAGATGGTTTAAAATTTTATTAAATTTAAA
>ERZ773144.1069-NODE-1069-length-25783-cov-18.621230_pt1 | contig 25783 bp, 30 predicted proteins | sample MGYA00580849_ERZ773144 | MGnify/ENA primary metagenome ERZ773144 (study PRJEB29015, sample SAMEA2737861) | human gut metagenome | biome: human gut; feature: human-associated habitat; material: faeces | place: China | collected 2012 ...
AATCATAGGCATCCATAACCGTCCCCCTTTCCACAGTTTTAATCATTTTAAATTGTATTTGCTTTCTGCCAGTGACAAAAATGCATAATTTTGCCCTTGTTAGTGAGCAAAACCCCCGTTGACTACGTTATTGTTATAGGAGGGGGTGCAGATATGCGATTATGGGGAAGATTAACATTATTGTTAGTAGCATTGCTTTTGATAGGCGCATATATTCAACCAGAATATAAAATACATAGCATTTTTAGTGGAAGTGGGGGAAATACAAGGGAGACAGAACTACTTGTTATTGTGTATAAACCATGGGATACTGATGGAACCGTATCCAGAATCGTAAAGCAGCATAATAAGATGAACGGGACACCTAACCGGTTGACAATGCATCTATATCACAGTCAGTATGCGCTGAATCATGGACGGGCATATTATACCGTCACATTTGAATATAACGAGAATGAAGTAACACCAGTACCAAAGGCATGGTGACACGGGGTTCAGATGGAGGATATTTTTTATTATAGTAAAGCTGAAAAAAAGTTAAATTATATATTTATATTTTTATAATTATATGATAAAATATAAAAGAGGAGATTTAACGATGGAAAGTAAATTGTCACCTATGGAATATAAGTTTATGGAATTTATATGGAAACATCCAAATGGCGTATATAGTAATGAAATATATGAAGTATTTCCTCAGACATTAGGAACAAAAGGGGCAGTTCTATTTCATATAAAAGAAAAGGGGTTTGTTTCTATGCAACAAAAGGGTAAACAGACCTTGTATATCCCCTTAATTTCAAAACGGGAGTACGATAAAGCAGTTGTTGAAAAGCAGATAAAAAAGAAGTTCGGTAACAGTAAACTTGAAAATCTCATTGCAACTCTATGTGGAAAGGAAAAGTTGACAAGCAAACAGGTGGATAAATTATACGATTTAATTGAAGAACTCAAAGAGGATAATGATGAGTAATTTAGTTGGATTGATATTTATTATGTCAGTAGTAGCCAGTGTGATTTTTGGGATTGTTCTTTTACTTGAATATATCTATCAGACAGAATATGTTGAGTATGTATATTTTATAATGAAGGTGGTTTTAATTATTTATGCGGTTCCAGTATGTATTATGGTCCTAATGATTTTTATGAACAGCATGAAATATACCATTAGAAATATAGCTGGCATTGATGTAGTGAATGTAAAAAATATTCGCATGTACAGTATAGATATGTTATCACAAAAGACCTCAATTATAATGTTGCTATTTGGAACGTGGTTAATGGGTACTATATTGACTTTTTTTCATTCATTTGTTAAGGGACAAAGATTACTAAAGCAATTGATTTGTAATTCAGATAAAATCATATCTAAAGAGGTACAGGATTTAGAACTGAAATTGAGACTGGAATTAGGGGCAAAGAAAGTTCCGGAATTATACAAGTCCAATATAGTAAATGCACCATTCTTGACCGGGATTATTAAGCCTCGAATTATTTTTCCTAATAAGCAATTTTGTACAGAAGAATGGGAAATGATGTTAAGGCATGAGTTAATGCATCTTAAAAAAAATGATTTGCTATTCAAAATGTTTATTGGAATTATACAGAGTGTGCATTGGTTTAACCCAGTCATATATTATTATAAAAGGATGTTTTTCAATTTTTGTGAATATGCATGTGATAAACGTGCAACAGAATTTTTTAATAAGGAACAGAGGTCAAGATACGCTAGGCTTATTGTGGGTTTGTCAGAATCAGAGTTTGAATATAAGCAGGTAACAGCATTTACTGATACAAATTATAAAGTACTTGAAAGGAGAGTAAAAGAAATTATGAGAATACCTAAAAAGGAAAAGAGTGCATTACTAATTGGAACTCTGGCAGCGTTCATGGCTATATGTCCAATTGTAACATATGCTTCAGTAACAGGTGTAATGGGCATTCAATCGGAATTGGTTAGAAGTGAAGTACATAGGGGAATGCAAGAGGATTATGGAATAGGGCAAGTGACGGAGATAAACGAGATTTTAAAAGATAATGCTGGTGTAATGGTGGCTTTGTCAAATCCTAGAGGGATTAATAATATTGATATATATGTGCCGGCAACAGGAGTAAGTATTTTTAATACGCTCTCATTGAAATCGGGACAAAAAGTATCATTTTCATTAGCATCTGATAAATCGTCAGATAGTTTTTCGTTTAGTATAGCAAATTCTGCAGGAAAGGGAAAACGGTATACGGCCAGTGATGGGGTTGTATCTGGTTCATATACTGTTCCTAGTACGGGGGATTATAAAATTTATATAGATGGGTATAACTACGGCGGTGATGATATTCATGTAACCGGAATGATAAGAATAGAATAAGCTTTTGCTAATTTTATTAGTTAATACAAAACATCAGTTTATTGTAACTCAATTGGCTGATGTTTTGTGTTTTTATTTATATATTAAGAGTCATAAAAAATATTTTTATATTTTTATAAAATTCATAAAAATGTAATTGATAATTTCATATGAATTTGATATAATATAGCCAAATAATAAACGGTTTAAAAGCAGGTGGAAGATATGAGCAGAAAGAGTGTTGTTTTTAAACAGATAGTGATTCCATATACTGTCCTGTTTATTCCTATCGTAATGGATTATGTAATAAAGGGATTGAGCAAAAATGCCTTTAGTATACTAGCTATTTATAAAGTGATTAATTTTATCATGTATTTAGTATGCGGAATTTTAATTTCAGAACTAATAAGAATTAGTTTAAAGTACCAAGATAGGCTCTCTACAATGGTTATTGTTTTTAATGTTATTGCATTGTTGCTGATTTACAGGTTTATACCTTTGGAATTTTTAAATAATCAAAGTTTAAATATTTTACTAATTGGATGTCATATTTATGTGGCTATCTATATTATTCAAAAAAGGAGAGAATAACATTAACAAAAAAGAGAGGGGAAAGAAATGAAAAAAAGAAGGTTATTGAGTTTGGTAGTAGCATGTGTAACTGCAGTTAATCTTTTATGTTTACCGGCATATGCGGCACCACAGGTAAAAGGGTTTGAAAGTGTGTCTGAGATTATTGGACAAAATGCTTATCAAGCAAAACCGGGCGAAGGGTATGATTCCATTTTAGAAAATGCTAAAACGAGTTCAGCACCGGTAGGGTCAGCTGTTATAACAAATAACGATGGGACAGAACATCGTGTGGTTGATGTATATGCGGCCGATACATCAGCAACATTTAGAAGTAATGATAATGAATATAGTATAACATACATTGCTTCTGTGAAAGCAGATGACCTCCCATTTTCGGACCTATACAGGGACCCGACATTGAGCGCTACTTTCTATATGACAGTTTTCTATGCTAAAAATTTGGACAATTATATAAAAATGACTAAGATAACCGGCCGGATTGACAGGCATCAATCAGGGTTACAGATTACAAACCAGAAACTTGTATACCGGCAGATGAGTGCATATGTAGGCGTTGAAGAATTTAATACATATAATCCATCTGGTGATAGTTTTACCTGCAGCACTGGTTTTAGAAATTATGTACCAGACGTTACTGGGGCAACACAGGTTTTTGGAGCAACATGGACAGCAACATTAACTAAGGGTGGAAGTTCCTGGGGAATTGAATTTATGAATCACAAGTATTTATGATGTGTTTATTCGGAATACGGTTACTGATATATTATCCGGCCATACCAAATAATGTTATTCTCTTTTAAGGTTTAAGAAAAGATAGTCAAATGAAATTGCTTAACTTATAGTTTTAAAGGAGTCCGTAAAAGTATACTTTTGCGGACTCTTGTTTTTGGGGGAATAATGCGTCTGTTAAAGCATAAAAATCATTTTACAAACGTCTGCTATATGATAGAATACATTTACGAACACATGAGAGAGGCGGGCAAAGATGGAACAAAATTATATGGTATATGGATACGACCGGGTAAGCACAAAGGAACAGAACCCGGGGCGAGGGATAAGAGCCATTGAGGATTTCTGTAAAAGTTGGGGACTTAAGCTGCAAAAGATATATATAGATAAGATGACGGGGAAAACCTTTGAACGGCCACGTTATACCGTATTAAAAGAGGACGTACTACGTCCTGGGGATTGGGTGATAATCCCCGAAGTTGACCGCCTGGGACGTACCAAAGGCGGAATCCTTCAAGAACTAAAATGTCTGGCCGAAAGAGGTATACGGGTGATGATATTGGAGTTACCAACAACTTTAATGGACCTATCTAATTTGGGGGATGCGCTTGCAAAAATGATGGTCGAGACAATTAATAACCTACTTATCGAAATGTATGCGACTTTGGCCGAGGCTGAAATGCAGAAGCGAGAGAAACGCCAACGGGAAGGAATCGAAAATATGAAAGTGGAAGGGCGTTGGCATGAATATGGTAGGCCACGGATAAAACGCCCCCAGGGATGGGATGCGGTCATGAAGCGTTGGAAGTCTGGAGAGATTAAGGCCACTACGGCCATGAAGGAACTAGGATTAACTAAGACTACATTTTATAAGTTGGTGAAAGAGGAAAAGACATATTGCACAAAAAAATAGAGGTTTTTTGGCCTGCAGCAGCCCCGCATCCGGCCTGGCCAGGGCTGCTGCAGCTGCTTTTTTTACTCTAAACATTGTGCATTTTGTATAAAATGGTGTATAAAGCGTTTGCATCTGTTCCGCTGGATATGGAAGGGTACTAATTTTCTAAGGTTTCAATTTGTTCTGCTTTATCTGACTGGCTTTTTAATTCCTGTTCTAAATCCTTATGTTTTCTAAGCAAATCACGGTATTCTTGTTCCTGGCAAAAGTTTATTTCATGTTGTATAAAAAGTTTATATGCCAAATATAGGGAACAAGTGGTTAAAACTGAAATGATGTTTAGAAGTATGGCAATCTTAAAGTTACGATTATCTTGCGTAGTCATGGTGATGACCTCCTTTTTTAATCAATTATACCGACTATTATCGGTATATTCAAGCACCATTCCGGCAATTATAGTTATACAAGAGGTGAAAATATGTATAGTTATGAGCCGTTATGGGATACAATGCGTAAGAAGAATAAAACCACATATTGGTTAATGCAAAATGGGATTCTAAGTAAAACCATTTATAACCTACAGCATAATAAAAATGTTACTGTTTTGACATTAGAAAAGCTGTGCACTATACTGAATTGTTCAGTGGAAGAAGTGGTAAAAATCGTACCAGATAGAAATATATAAGAGGTCCATTAAAGGAACCCTTAAGCCAGGCCATATTTTATTTATGGCCTGGTTGGTTTTTAGTTGTCCAACGGTTCAAAGAGTTAGGCTTGCGCTTCGGATACAGATTTTGCTTTCTTTTTTTCTTTCAGTTTCTTTTTCATGTTAAGTGCTTCTTTTTTTAGTTTCGTGTGTGCCCTGTATAAGCTGTTAAAATCCAGGTTTAAGTCAGAGTGAAGTGCCCGTAAGTCCATGTATTTAAAGCTTACATACAGAGTGGAAGTGATTAGGATTGAGACAAGACATAGTAGGGTGGCAATCTTAAAATTGCGGTTATCTTTCATATCCATTTTTTTGGCCTCCTTTATATAAATTATTTTTCATATAAATTATAGTGAAATATTGCACTATATGCAAGTGTTAAGTTCATCATCTATAGTGGATACAGAGGTGTGATATTATGTTTAACTATGGCCCATTATGGAAAACGATGGAAGAAAAGAACGTAACAACATATAGGCTGATACAAGAGGGGATTGATGCAAAAATAATTCATAACCTTAAACATGATATCAGCGTGACAGTGTACACGTTAGATAAGATATGTAATATCCTGGGCTGTACCGTGGACCAGGTTGTCGAGATAAAGCAGAATAAATCATGAGAAAGTCCCTGGCGAACCAGAGACTTTATTTTTTGCGAAAATCCATTTTTTTATGTTTGGCCATCAATCAATGCAAGGCTAAAATCTATGTCCTTAAAGTCTTTGTCAGACATTGCAGCCACTTTCATTGCGGTATCGGTGGCAAGCTGTTTCATTGCTTCGTCATCAATGTAAGGTATTACCGCTTGTATGGCTGCAGCTGTTGTGTCCCTGTCAGTGTCAAGGTATAAGGCAATAATACTGGTTTCATCTGTTGTCAATAACATGTTGGATTCTCCTTTCATCTTGCAAGTTCGGTTATCTGCTGTTTATCTGGTTTCTTTGGGGATTCAGCTTTATGCTGTGCATCCTTCAAGCGGTCTTTCATTGGGGATTTTTTAGGGGTCTTTTCCTGCACTAATTCATGCAGACTAGCGTCTATCCGGTCTATCAGTTCGCACGATTGTTTACGGATGGTTTCAAGATTGTTCTGCAGCTCCCCCAATTCTTTGCTGCTGCTCCATGATGCCAGATAGGGAAAGGAATAGTCCGAGGTATCAATACCATAGTGGGAACATACCACATAGGCCACACTTTCAGCAACCACTTCCTTTTCCTCCCGGGAGGGAGAACCGGGCTTGTCCGGCCCATGTAAATCAGCGTGCGTTATTTCATGTATGGCCGTCTTGACGGTCTGGGCCTGGCTCATACCGGATTTTATTCCGATTTTATGTTCTATAGGGTTAGAATAGCCTTTGGAACCTCCTTCTATGTGTTCAATGTGTATGGGAAAGGGGGATACCTGGGAAAGTGCTGAAAACAGTGTATCATAGTTATCAACGGTATTTGATAATTCCATGGTAAGTTTTGGAAGTGGTTCCCCATCCGTCTGTGATACGTCAAATACATTGACCGGTACAAAATTTGGGATTTCTACCGTGACTTTTTCCATGATGGTCTTTCCAGCTGCATCCGTCATCTGTTGGCCGTGTTCATTTAATTTTGGCTGTAATTTGGTTATCTTCTTTTTGCTAAATCCAATGATGGATATGCCGTGCTCTCCCTTTTTTACATACCGGTTGAAATTAGTTTTCCATGCCTTAAAACCGGCCACATAGGACGCATGGGGGCATTGCATGAATATAAGAAGATTGTTCCGGGCAGAGTATGAGTGGAATTTAGACATAGTATTTAAGTAGTTCTTATAATTATCGCTTTGGAATACCTGTCGTGTTCCCTCCGCTACCTTCTGTAATAAAGCATCTGTTTTTTCCTGCATAGTACTCACCACTTGCAATCACTTCCTTTGTTAAGGTATTTGTATAGGGTAGATTTCCCAATCTGTACTATCTGAAGGATTTCCGGAATGGTGTACTGATTGGAGTAATAGAGGGACAAGGCTTTATCCATCCTCTCCTTACTTATTTGGGGACGGCCTTTGGTCTGTCCACCTGTGTTCTGGCTGGCCTGGATGGTGCGGTCCGATAAAATTAATTGGTTTACCTCCTGTAGCCGGTTAAGTGTCTGTAAAAGGTAATTGCCATCATGTGTTCGGGTGTCTATATCATCATCCAGGGAAACGAAATACAGCCCATACTGGTATATATGTGAGGCCATGACAGTAAGCTGTTTTGTGGTCCGTCCCAGGTTATAAAGGCTATATACTATCATGGTATCCCCTACATGTAAGCGGGACAGATACTTATTAAAACCCTCATTAATATCCTTCCTGGTCCGTCCAGTCTCAATATAGAGCATGTCAACACCATAAGTCCGTATTCGTTCAATTGCTATTTGGTCTTGGGGCATACCTTTGTCGTGGAAATACCCATATATCATGTTGTTGCTCCTTTACTGTTTCGTTTTCGTATAAGCTGGGGCCTCCACATTATCCGTAAAAAGCATCAAAGGTGAATCAGTTATATAAAAACGTACTGTATCCTGTATTCCATCATGCGTAAGGGTGATACTTGATGGATATTTGATGTCGGATGAATCATGCTGCACATCAAACGTCCCCTGTTCCGTGGTGTTCCCATATGAATATATATACGTACCGTCTGAATGGAAGGTGAACGTATAATATAGACTGTCATCCGTGGGAACATCTTCCAGGCATCCGCGCCACGTACCGGGGAGAATCATATCAATTTGTGAAAACATTTCTTGCTTTTTATCGGTATTATCCGGATTATCATTCCGGATACCGGTCGTTTCTGTCACCGGCTCTGGAGAATCACATTCCGTAGGGTCCGTGAATATGATATCAGCTTTGTTATGATATACGTATGCATACACAAAGTTTTCAGCCCCCGTTATGGTGTATCCGGATTCGTTTGGGTGAATGGTTGCCGTTCCGGATTGTACGGTATCTGTTTTTGTGAACTCGTTTGGAATACCGATATCCCAGGATATTACATAGTCCCCATCTTTTAGGATTACATCCTGTATTTTATAGGTCCGGGTCTGTGATTCCATCCCCTTATAAGTCATGGTGTAATCCGTGGCCGTGAAAGTCATATCTGTATTACCATTGTCACTTATCCATGTGCCGGTTGTAAGTATCTGTTGTGCAGCACCAATGGCAAGCGATTGTGCAGCAGCATCATTTGATAATATGGATTCCTGGGGGGCGGTTTCCGGCTGGTCACGATAATAGCAATGTGAGTACTTGCCATTGTCGAATAGCAGCATATCTTTTCCGGCCTCCGTGACCATGTGCAGCTCCTTTTGTTCTCCGTACTGGTCCTTGAGTATGACCACATCCCCGGATAGCTCATATGTTCCAGGGGTTAGCCAGTCAGATGATTTATATTTCCCATCCATCATCGTTAATGTGTCGTAATCTTTCCTGTTGCTGTACCATACACCGGTTACATTAAAGCGTGCAGCTGGGGCCGTGGTTTCCTGGCCTGTTGTATCAGCTACCGTGGATATCGGTCCGGAATCCGCAGCAGCGGAACGTCCGTCCGTCTGGCCCAGGTGGTAGGCCACCACAATAATTGCCAGGATAATGATGGTTGTGCTTACGATGATAGCAAGTCTTTTTACATTCATGTTCTATCTCCTTAATATTGTGGAATACCATACCCCACTATGGATACGCTATTGATATTGTATTCCTTCAAGCGTACTTGGTTACTGCTGTTTCCCTCCACGGTATATACGGTTGAACCGTCACAATATCGGACGATTCCCACATGGTCCGAATAGCCATCCTGTTGCCAATCAAAGAATATGATTTCACCCGGGTTTGGGGCATATCCCCGTGGCTGCCATTGTCCATGCGATTGAAACCAGGGGATACCTTTGTATTGACAGGCTGTGAAAAACGGGATTATATCTGCATCTATATACCCACACTGATTCGCACACCAGCTGACAAAACAGGCGCACCAGCTGACACGGCTATTGAAACCAGCCCAACGCCAATAGGGTTCCCCTCCAACCTGGCCGACCTGTGACATTGCTACCTCTACAATGTCGGTGCTCCCGGTTCCGGAAGCTCCGCCGGTTCCTCCAAGGTTTTCTATGTAAAAGGATGGACAATAATATTCCCCCTTTTTTTGGTATTCAATATGTACCCCATATGTCCCATGGCCATCATGCAGTTGTCCGGTTGTGCCAATCGGCGCCCCTTTGGTCACATCCTGCCCCCTTGATACCAGGACGTTTCCCAGGTTGCTATATGTAACCGCCCTATCTCCATTACTGATAGTCACATACCGGACATAAGCGCCAGTACCAGCAGCGGATACACGGCCATATAGTCCGCTAAGGACTTGCGTTCCGGAAGATGCAGCCAAATCAACACCGTTATGCATGGATTTACTTAAAACAGGGACATACCAGCCATAACGCTGGGACATAAAGGCCGTATTGCTAAAAGGAGAACCAATTTCCTGCAGCGTGGTATATTGTCCGGCCTCCTTTAGTGCCTCCATTTTTCCTTGTTCATCTTCGGTTAGCAGAGAATTTATGTTTTCATATAGGTAAGAATCGAAATTCTTTGTGCTTACATTGATATCTAAGTGATATACGTATTCTGTCCAGTCGGAATCCCCATCTGAATGCTGTATTTCTTCTGTCCATTCATGGGTCCCAACGGTATATAGACTACCATGGATGGAATCTACTTCCCCTTTGACTGTAGTCCCACCAAATAGGCCATATATGGGGCCATCCAATTTATAGTCATCATATTTGCAATCGAAGTATAGTAATATGTTGTCAGCATTGGTAAGTATGGTTATATTGTCCGGGGTAGTCTCATAGCCGTTCACATAATAGTGAAATTCATCTATCCAGGAATATTCCCACCGGTGCGGATAACTCCTTATTTCTTCGGTCAATGCAGCATCTTTTTCCGTGATGTATGTATATGTCTTTGTCAGTTCTCTTTCATCAGCTTTTAGTGTGATGGTTGGAATGATGGTCGCGACACATGATATGATTGCAAGTAACAGACCCACGGCCAGCACGGCAGCAATGCTTATAAGAGTTCCTTTTATGACCGCAGGATTGGAAAAGATTCGTTTGATTGAACCAAAGCCGTTCTGCATGGCCTGGGCCGTTGATTGTAATGTATGTTGCACGGCAGCAGCATTTTCTTTTGCTTTCCATATGCCATGTATACCGGCTTTAGTACTAAAATAAGTATCCTTTGTTTTGACCACGGCCTGTATACCCAGGTCGTCCGAACCGTCAAATTCTTCCACAGTCTGGCTTATATCCTGCTGCAAGGTCGTACTAATGGACTGCCCGGCCTCCCTTATGTTTTTCGCAGCCAAGGACCTTATCTTTTGGGCTGTTTGCGACCGGCTTAATGTTCCGGTTCTCATATCTTTTATTAACTGCTTTCTGTCCGCAGCATGTTTCTTTAAAGCATACCGGCCAGCAGCAACGCTATGTTTTGCAAGCCGGTATGTATGTTTTGCAGCGCCCTTGGAAGTCCGGTCCTCCAGTTCCCCCTGGTTCATGGCAGAAAATGCCACATCCTCCAGGATGGGCGAGCTTTGCCCTCTCTGCTCCCCTTCCAGGCCGTTAGCATCCATATACCGAAAACTGTTTCGGACAATCCCCCTCATGCGGTTCTCTGTCTTTGACCGGATAATGCCACCTGTTTTCCCAGGTACATCCGGTTTCCGGATGAAGGAGGCGGTTCCATGGTTGTCCTGGTCATCCGTCCGGCTCTCGTAGGTGTTTTCTTGTTCCATCCCGTAAGCAGCTTTCTTTTCTAAATGGACAGTACGCCGTTCCAAGGTTATTTCATCCTTGTTTAAACGTTCCCGGTCAGATATCTTGCAGGGGATTGTCTTTTCTGGTTTCTCTGTAGATGGTACTTCCCTATCGAAAGGGATTTCATTGCTATTCTTGATTAATTCTTTCATACGGCCTTATCATGTTCGCTTGTTTCCTCAATCTTCGTTGTCATCATCTTGTATAGCTGGGTATCTTTTGGAAAACGGTCCACAAAGGGGATGACGGACTTTCCAGCGAACATGAGGCCATGGCCGGGTTCCGTATTGGTGATAAAGCGTAGCTGCTCCTGGCTGATATTCAGTAAATTTGCAAGTTCTACCCGGTCCGGCTGTGACTGATTCAACATTAAAATAAAGTCAGAGTTAGACAACATACGCCGTGCAAGGTCACTTAAAAGCAAGGTTTCCACGTTCTGGGTGATACCGGTCGGGATTGCTCCCCATTTCCTGGCCCTGGACCACAGTTCAAAAAAGTAATTGGCTGCATACTCGTTAGTAAGTATAAGCTGTATTTCATCAATGTATATCCATGTACGTTTTCCATATTTCCGGTTCATTGTGATGCGGTTCCAAATCTGGTCCAATACAATAAGCATACCCAGGGTGCGCAGCTGCTTACCCAGGTCCCGGATATCATATACAACAAGCCGTTTGCTTATATTAACGTTTGTGGGGTGTGAGAACGTGGATAGGCTACCCTTGATATACAATTCCAGGGATAGGGCAATTGCTTTTGCCTCCGGTTCATCCATGCTGCATAAGATATCATAATAATCATTCAAGGTTGGCAATGGGTTCTTTCCCGGGTTGTTAAAATATGGCATATAGGTCAAGCTGCAGGCCCGGTCAATCAATGAGCGTTGCGTGGCGGTCAGCCCATATTTCCCGCCTATCAGAACTTCCATTAAGGACAAGATAAATTCCTGCTTAAGCACAAGTGGGTCATCATCATCGGAATAATCCATGGTAACGTCCATGGGGCTGATATGGTCCTTACTCCCCGCGGATATATGTACTATCTCCCCATCAAAGTTAAGGGCAACGTTTGTGTATTCCCGTTCCGGGTCTATGATAATCACTTCAGACTTGGGGTCTGATAACAGTACCCCTATGGCCTCACGTTTGGCTGCAAAACTCTTGCCCCCTCCCGGGGTGCCAAGGATAAAAGCGTTGGGGGCCTTAAGCCCTTTACGGTCAAACAGAATAAGGTTTCTCGATAGAGCATTGATACCGTAATACATCCCCCCATTTTCAAACAGTTCCTGGGTCGTAAATGGAATGAATATGGCTGTTCCGGCCGTGGTCATTGTCCGCTTTATCATTACATGATTTTTTCCAATAGGCAAACAGCTGTTTAGTCCTTCTTCTTGCAGATAGTCCAGAAACCCCATTTTACATGTGTTCTTACGGGCCGTTGCCATTATCTGATATACATTATCATTCAAGGAGTCTATGTCATCCGCATAGGTACTAATTAGCATCGTCATCCGGAACATGCGTTGATTGCGGTTCTGAAGGTCATTTAAAAGGTCCTGGGCTTGTTCCAGGCTATATTTAAGCTCATATGGCAGCATCTCCGGGTCGTATCCGGATTTTAGTGCCTTTTTCTGTTCGTCTATCTTCTGTTGTTCCATGAAGGAGATTTTTTGTTTTACCAGGGCCAGGGCCTTGTCCTGCTCCACGCTGTTTATGTGTAGTGTTATGGTCATATCAATAGGCAGGTCGGATAACTGGGATAAAAGCCGGTCGGATAGGTCAGCCGGTAAATCCTTAAGAAAAATAATCTGTCCCACCTTATCACCGAAGCAGTACAGCCGTCTGGCGGAAAAGTCGAAGCTGTCCGGGCATATAAAATTTCTGGTGTCAAGGCTGCTTTCTATCAGATAATCATAGTCAAAGGTAAAGGGTTCTCCAGGCCGTAGCATGGAATGCATGATATTAAGGCGTTCTTTACCAGACAACACCTGTGTATCACATCCAAGGGACTTGAAAAGACTTAATAGGTCACTTTCATACCGCCCCATGGCCTGTATTGCGCTGCTATAGTCTGGACATTGGGCTGAAAAGGTAATATACTTTTCACGCAGCATTCCGTTTTGCCCCTCCTGGATGCGCTCTGATAACATGCGGTTCATTTCTTTTCTGTACAGGTCCAGGCTGTCTCCTTGCAGCTTATAGAACATGTTTCTTTGAAAATCTTCTTGATTCACCTTCGTATTGACAATGGATATCTGCAAGTGTAAATTTGGTTCAAAATAATTAAGAACCTCACAGTATCTTAAAAATGTGTCCTCCTGCTCAATCCGTTTCGCAATCTGATAATTGATATCCGATATCCGGAAACTTTTACTATATAGGCCGGGTTCCACCTCGCAGATTCCATCCTCAAACATGCGCTTATAACGCAGTGTTCTCTGTGCCGAGTCCGGGGCAGCCTCCTTTTTTAGTCGCTTTTTTAAATCGGCGTTTTGACGTTCTGTACTCTTGTCTAGCTGCTTTAATTTTTCTCTTTGCCTCCTGGCACTTTCTTTTGCGGCTTTTCGTTGTAATCTTAAAGAGGTCGGCTTCTCTCCTGTTCCGCTCCTGTTTCCGTTCTCCACGGCTGTATTTTCTTCCGGCTGCTGTGCCGGTTTTCTTCTCAACACGTTTAACATACTTACCCTCTTTCCCTGTCTGGCCGATTGTATCAACTTCCAGGACAGTCCGATATTTCCGCCGGCTGATTCCGGTATAGTGCTTTACAAGTAGCTTAAAATACTGCTCCGCAGTGAATCCATTAATCCTTACAAATCCCAGGGCCATGATAGGCATACATTCTAAAATTATCACATAACTGGCCGAATCCATTGTGAAGCCTAATTTTTTAGTCATGATATACCCTGTAGCGACCGATAATAGGGCGGATACCAATGCACATATCAGCTGACGTATGGACATGCCGAATAGTATCTTTTCCTGGTACTCGTTAATATCCTTATGTATCTTTGTTTCTAACGACAATCCTTTTTTCCTCCTTCCCGGGCTGCTGCTGCAGTACAAGACTTATGCAGCACTGCAGATACTTCTGGCCCACCGGCCGGACATAAACACGGCCAACACCAAAACAATGGCATAGCCTAAAATGGCACTAAGCTGTGCCAGCAGTGCATAAAAGTCCGTTCCGTCCGTGGACAGGAATCCGGAATTGAATATGACCGGAAAAAATGATAGGACCATGAAAAGCAGCATCCCTTGTATGCTCACAGCAGCAAAGGACTTTAGAAAGTTCTTGCCTATCTGTGATAATTCCTCATGTGGGATGGTTGCTATCGGTATAGGGGACACAGCAAAATAAGCGTACAACTCAATAAACCTAGCAATGACAATGATATTTGCAAATACCACGGCCAGGAATATAACCAGAAAAGCCACAAAACACAATATCAGTACAATAAGTTTGCTCCAAAATCCCAAGGCATCCACGATTGGCTGTATGGTATCCAGGGCGATCCCCTCCCCCATTGTCTCCCGGCCCAGGATACCGGCAACCCCATTGGTTAAATACGTACTGGCACTGTAAATTGCATTCATGATTAGGGCTGTACTCTCTACCGCTATCTTACATAAGGATAGCTTGACTATGGCCTTAAATACTGCCTCCACTCCCATTGTGCCGGTTGTTCCCATGCTTTCCGCTCTCACTGCTATCTTGTATATCTCCATGACCATAAAGAAGGCCAGAACCGTATAAGCCACCGGCAGACATACGTCTGTCATTATCTCATTGCTATAATGGTATAAATCTGGCATAAAAGAACTAAGTGAACCAGTAAGTGGACTCCCGTTCGCTGATAGACCATTTATCCAGTAATTCACCCATGCCAGAACCTCCATGATTGCATCTGTCATGTTATCGCCTTTCTAAAAATGGCCGTTTTTTGGACGGCCATTTTCATACATATTATTTAACGACATTGTTAAACAGGGCCGTTACAGCTATGATAAGGCCACCGCCAATTAACTGCCATATTCCGGATTGCAATGCAGGACCGTTCTTATCCTTGAGTCCGCCGGCAAAAACAATCACCCCCCAAAGCAGCCACAGACCGCCCCCAATTACTGTAAATTTTGTAATCAATTCAAGCGCTTGGTTTAATAATTCCATACTCGTTTTCCTCTCTTTCGTTAAATGCTTTTATAAATTACCGTGCCGGTTCCGGCACAATGGCTAAACTAATGCGTTTAGTTCCGATACGTCTATGGTTATCTCCTGTACTTCCTTTATGTCCTGCAAAAATTTCTGTGCCTGCTGCACTCCTAATTTTGTAATGTCGTACCGCTCCACCTTTGCTGAATCCGCTATCATATTGTACCGTTTATGCTTTTTAGGATTGTATTTATCGCTAAGGAAGGGAGGTACACCAGTAATGCTCACAATGCATTGTGTCCGTTTGATACGCCCTATTTCCGATGGGTCAATCAAATACCGGCCCTGTACCTGGTTATTCAGCGTATAACTCCCATTACTGCCCTTATTTTCGTTATACGTCTGTACATCAATGGTGGTTTTTCCTATCTGCTCCGCAATTGTCTTTGTGGTTTTTTCGGACTTTCCCCCCAGGAATACCATGGTATCGCAACAATCTATAATCGTATCCGCAGCCTCTTTGTACATTTGATGCAGCTGTGACAATGACTGTAAATAAAGGCTACAGAAAATTTTCCTGCTACGAATAGTCGAAATCAGATGTTCAAACCCATTGATACGCCCAATGTTATAAAATTCATCGAGCACACAAGCCACCGGCACCGGCAGTTCTCCGCCGTAAACGTCATCCGCTTTCGTACATAGCAGGTGGAACATTTGATAAAACATCATTGCAATGACAAAATTATAAGTTGTGTCTGTATCGCTCATGATAACAAAGAGGGCTGTTTTCCGGTCCCCTATCTCATCTAAACGCAACTCGTCAAATTCCATGATATCCCTCAATTCCTGGATATCAAAAGGGGCTAACCGTGCAGCACATGAAATTAATACGGACTTTGTTGTCTTTCCAGCAGCAAGCTTAAATTTCTTGTATTGGCGTACCGGAAAACAATCCCCCTTTTCAGTCTCCAGGTCCTCAAAAAGTATGTCTATGGGGTTTTTGTAATCCTCGTCATCTTCCCTGGTGGCCGACAAATCCAACATGTCAATCATAGTCAATAGGTTTCGGTCCTCCGGCAATGCCTCATAATACAGATAACCTATGATAGCCGTATACCATAGCCGTTCTGCTTTAATCCAGAAGTCCTCCCCGGATTTATCCCCGGTTCCCTTTGTATTTTCAATCAGTACAGACACCACCTGTAAAATGTCCTTTTCACTGTGTATGTAGGACAAAGGATTATAGTGCAGGCTCTTTGAAAAATTGACTGTGTTAAAGCTCCGCACCTCATATCCGGCATTTAAAAACATATGCCCCACATCCGGCAGCAGGGTCCCTTTTGGGTCTGACGCCACTACGGACGAATTTAGCTGCATCAAATTTGGCTTAATTACTCCGTAGGTTTTCCCCGAACCGGAACCGCCCACCACAACCACATTCTTGTTCCGGTCATATTCAAAGTTGGCTGCTTTTTCCAGGTTTAAATATTCTGTCTGGGATAAAATTATATTCTTTTCTGGGTCCCGGTTACGAAGATATTTACGGTCCTGTTCCGTCCCCCACTTCGCACTTCCGTATTCCTCACCCTTCCGGTAGTTTTTACCGTTCCCCATGTTGTATAGGACACATAACCAGACGGCCAACACGGCCAGTCCCCCGGTTGCCAGGCATGGGGGAGACATTGAAACCAACAGCGGATTGGCTGCAATGTCACCGGCCAGCTGGTCCATAACATCGGTGATACGTTCCAGCCAGGCTCCTTGCAAAGATTGATACAACAAGGCAGACCTGTCTCCCAGGTAAAACAGTACAACGGATATTATTGCCAGGAATATAATCCCTTTCCTGTTCACCGTTCCACCTCCTTGCTTTTCTTTGGTCCGGTTGGCCTTGTCATAGCCTTTGATTTTTCAATTGCTTTTGCCAGTAGCATTCTAATTGGCTTTTTTTTCGGCTGCTGACGTTGGTTCAGACACTTCTGCATCCCCTTATACACCCGGTCCACATCCTGGGCCTTGAAGTACAGTGACACTTTTTCCTTCCCATCACGCAACACGGCAAAATCAACGCCATATTGGTTCAGCTGCTTTTTTATGTCCCGAAGTTCACCGGCTGGCAGCTCCACACATTCCAGCTGCTTTCCTTGCCGGTCCAGTTTTTTAATATCCATCTGTCCGTTGCGGTCTGCTGCTGTTTCACGCCGTTTTATAAGCTGTTTCATCACTTGATACAGCAATTTTGCGGTTATCTGTCCACCTTCAATGCTGACCGATACGGCCTGTTGGTCCAGTTCTGTCCCCTGTGGCATCATTTTACTCCCCCCTTCCACTTCCATTTTGTGGAATAGTATTTACGTACCGGCATAATAACTGCCCCCTCCCCTGTATGTCAATACCTGTTACAAAACTTGTCGAAAATTTGTGAAAATTTTGTCAATGTGACTTTTGCAACGTTTTTTCCGTTTTTTTTCCTCGATTTATTTTCGACATTTTTCGATTTTTTTTCTACACGACTTCAAACGGCCTTTTTTACCCTGGCAAATGGATGATTATGGTCAATCAGCTCCCCACCCCAACCCCCCAACCCCCTTTCTCCCCCAAAGGGGGCTTTGATTTCCTGGCTAATCCATCCCCTGTCCACAGGTTGGCAAAAGCCGGTTCCGTCTGGCCCTTTCCCGGGCCGTAATTGTACCCAGCAAAAGGGAATCTATCAAGGTTTGGATTGCATCCAAAATAATTGCTTTGCAATTATTCAAGCCCTTGACAGCTTCCCTCCTGCTGGGTAAAGTGTGGTCAACGGGAAAGGAGGGGTATGCCTTTTCATGGCACATATAGTATTATAGTACTACAATCATTTAATTGTTTGGTACTATTTCTGTTTAAGTACTTTGCTGTTTTAGTATTGTAATACTATAATACTATCCATTTGCCTTGTATTTACGTGTTTTTTTAAGCAAGGTTGTAATCATTTAATATTAATTTATCAAATGATTTTAGTACTATATTATTGTATTATTTTAGTATTAAAATCGTTTTCGTTATTCAATATTGAGTTGATTTTTATTCGATTTTCGTTTAAAATAGTAGTATTGAATACGATTTTAGGAGGAATACCATGATTGAAAATTACATGCTGTACCCGGCCACTATTACTCAGCTGGTCCAGGAATTGCGCCGGGCCTGTGATGACTATAACGCAAGGCGTATCACTAACAATGATTTCCGGGAGCTGGTACTATACTATGCTCAGGAACATCCGGAAAAAATTTTTGCCGGTGATGATTATAACCCCACCTTGCAAATAAAGTTGGGAAAGAAGCGTATGACAATGCTAGAGAAAATGTTAGAAGGATATCAATTCAAAATCAGTTGACAATACGTCAAGGAGCTAAAAGCATATGACAAAACAGACCGACAATCTAAGTGATAATCTGGCCGACCTGCTACATGTCCAGGGTATCAATTGCAAAGGGTTTGGACTCGTCCCTAAATATGTCATGATGGACAAGGACCTTACCCTGGAGGCAAAAACTATATATGCTTATTTCTGCAGCTATGCCGGTCAAGGGGATTGCGCATTTCCACTGGTAGGGACCATAACAGGCCACCTTAAAGTGAATAAGGACACTTATTATAAGCACCTTAAGATGCTGTGTCAGCAAGGGTATCTCATGATATCGCAGGAGCGGAATAAATCTGGAATCTTTGCCAGGAACATATACACTATCGTTTCTAACCCAAAAAAGTTTTCAGATATCCAGGAACATACAGACCCTAAAAAAGATATGGCATATAGCCGTATTCGGTTCGGTGGGCTAAAATCCTATGGGTACGGCACCATACCTAAGGCCGTCATGATAGACTTAAGACTAGACATTAAGGCTAAAGGAATTTATGCCTATTTCTGTAGTCTGACGGGTTCCGGAAACAATGCGTTTCCATCCGTTCCACGGATTCTAGGCGATTTAAAGATAGGCCGTCAAGCATATTACAAGTATTATGGACAACTGGTCAGCTGCAATTATATCGTGTCCCTACAGCGTTCCACAGCGGGCAAATATGGCGTGAATGACTATTATTTAGTGGACACCCCAACAGATAAAGCCCAGGCCCTAGAAATGGCTGCTGTTGCGTTTAAACCGTGTGATGATTTTTCGGACACGGTTGGAAATGCCAAGGAGATACCGTGTGATGATTTTTCGGATACGGATATTTCGGATACCGTTTTTCCGGATGCGGATTCTTCGGATGCCGTTTTTTCGGACATATATAATAAACAGTTTGATAATATAAACAATTATCAATATAATCAATCCATCTATCATCATCCGGCAACGCCGGAACCAGATGGACAGATGGATATAAGAGAATTACTTACGGACCATAAAATACCGTATACATACAAAACAGAGCCAATGAAAATGCATGAGTCCATAAAGTATCTGGTTGATTTTGAAGAATTATATCCATCTTACACGGATGACCTGGAACGTAGTATATACACGACTTTTGTGGATGCACTCACAGAAATGTGCTGCGCTGATATTATCAAACTCAATGGGGCTAACATCACATATGCAATGATAATAGATAAACTTAATATGGCCTTGAAGGATTCAACCGGCCGACTTAATCTAATAGATTTAATGACAGCAGCCACCTGTGATTTTGGAAGGGCCATCAAGACAAAACGTATCACCCATCATGTACGTTATATGCAATCATGTATATGGTCCGTGCTACAATGCCGTGACCTTGCCATGTTGGGGGCTATGAGTAGGACATAGAATGGTTTGTGATTGTAGTATTAAAGTATTACAGTATTTGAATACTATAATACTTTAATACTATAGTACTATGCAATTATAATATTGAGATACTAAAAAAATAAAATCACAAAAATGCTAAAGCGTATAGTGGTAAGCAATTAAAAACATATAGTACTAAACAATTATAATCACATAGTACTAAAAAATTATAATTATATAGTACTATAATCACACGGTACTAAACAATTATATTACTATATTAGCTTGATATTTTGTGATTATAATAGTATAATACTAACATACTATAATATTGAATGATTATAAAATACGAAGGGAGAGCGAAACACATATGAGCAGAGTAGTTGTGGTGGCAAATCAAAAGGGTGGAGTTGCTAAGTCAACAACAGCAGGAGCTATGGCAGCAGGATTAAAGCAAAGGGGGTATAGTGTACTCGCTGTAGATATGGACCCCCAGGGTAATCTGTCCTATAGCGTGGGGGCTGAACAATATGAGTGTATGACAATATACAATGTCATGCGTAGGGAGTGCGAGATAGGGGAGGCCATACAAAAGTTAGATTGTTTCGATATCGTTCCAGCCAATATTATGTTGGCCGGTGCAGAGCAAGAGCTATCCCAAACCGGAAAAGAGCACCGGCTAAGGGAATCACTTGAACCGGTCCGGGCTAACTATGATTTTATTGTCATTGATACACCGCCATCCCTGGGAGTGCTGACGATTAACGGACTTACCGCAGCGGATGAAATCATAGTACCCACCACGGCCAGCATATTTGCTGCTGCTGGTATGTCCCAGCTTGATACAACAATCAAAAACGTAAAACGGTATTGTAATCATGATGTATTTGTTCGTGGGATACTGATAACAAAATTTGGACGTGGTAACATCCATGAAAGTTTGAGCGAACTTACAGAAACGATGGGGAACCACATGAACGCCCCAGTATTCAAAATTAAGATACGCAATAGGGTTGGTGTTGAGGAGGCCCAGGCTAATAAACAGGACCTTTTTACCTATGACGAAAAGATGGTACGTAATATGGGATATGATGAATTTGTGAGTGAATATTTAGATATGCTTAAGGAGGGAAAATAAACATGCCAAGGAAACCAAAATTTGACGCTAATGCAGCATTTAATAGTATTATAGTTCCTTCAGAGGAAACCACTGCTGGGGATGACGGTGGCGCAAAGGCAGCAACGGAACCCACCAAAGAGGCAGGTAATGTTAAGGAGGTTCCGCGCGAGAAAGATAAATTAGTCCAGAAAGCGTATTATATTACCCAGGACCAATACAGGGCCTTAAAGGTGAGGGCAGCCATGATGGACGTTGATATGTCGCAGATTGTCCGGGATGCGCTTGACCAGTATTTGGGGGGAGCAATAGATTTGCAGAAAAACATGGATGAAGGAAACATTTTATTTCAAATGAAAAAAGAACCATGGTCATGAACCGGGGAGGGAAAAGATGGAGCTTGAAAGGTTTACGGAGGAATTAGGAAAATTAGGAGCAGATATTAGACGGCTGCTGCAGCTATCACAGTATACAGATTACAATGATTTAAGCGGTTTACACGCAGACCGGAAGAACGCAGAGCATTTGTTATTATTGAGTGAGTATCGGGGCGTATGTGATAGACTGGAATGGATAAATGATACATTAGAGTACCTCAATCGGCCAATTGCGGAAACCGGGGTATTGCATCGGAATGAAAGGAAACGCTATGAGATTAAGGGAGGAAGAGAGTGGAGCTGTGGCCATATAATTGAATTTTTATGTAATGATGATTGTCACAGCTATTACAATGAGGAAACCGATGATTATGAGAACGTGCCTTATTGGGCGGTATCCAGCGTGGAACACAATGGGGATGATTATTATATAGTCAGATATCCTAAGATACAGCTTGAAGGGTTGACAGTACGGGTAAGGAAAGCAAGGTGATTCAATGGAGGATAGGGCCTATTATTTGGATGAAATCAAAATCAATGGGTTTGAGCCAACGCCAGAATATAAAGAGGTTATGCAGCGTCAAAGAGAAGGAAAGTTGACCGATAAGGATAGGGAGATTTTAGTTAATCGTGGGTATAAAATGAAACAGGAAAAGAGGTGAAAGGGATGCAAGGAATGTCAAAACGACAGGCATGGGATTATGCTTTTGGCATGATAGGAATTGATGGGTTAGTTCCATCAGATGAATTGCGCCAAATGGCTGAAAAAGAGATTGAAGGAACGATGACGTTAGAAGAAATCCAACGGCAGCTTGACAGCCGGTACAGGAGGTATCCGGATGCATGACCCATACTTATATGAGGGGACAGAAGTCTTACGGAATAAATTAGGAATTAGGGATAAGGCAGAACTTGAAAAGGCCGAAGGGGACTATACAAGTTTTCGCCTCCGTTCCATCCTGGATGACCCAGTGTTGGGGGACTATGATTTTAAGCACTTTTGCAGATATCACGAAACCATATTCCAGGATGTATATGATTGGGCCGGTATTCCAAGGACTATTGATATAGAAAAGGCAGAAAGGGCATTAGGGGGCTGGTCCATCGAATATGCGAAGGCTGATACCATCCAGGTTGAGTGCAGCGAGGCACTAGGCCATATGCGTGATATTCAGTGGGATAAACTGGATATAGATGGTAAGGCGAAGGCATTTTCTGATAGTCTGGCAAGGCTATGGAAGGTTCACTCTTTTAGAGAGGGAAATACACGGACAACGGTAACATTTGTATGTCAATTTTACGAAAGTAAAGGCTATTCTATAGATAGAACACTGTTTGAAAAAAACAGTACATATGTGCGTGATGCTTTAGTAGCATATAATGCAGTTTTTGAAGATGTGGGAGACATGTCACGTCCAGAATTTCTCCGTAATATTGTTAGAGATGCAATCGAGCGTGGAGGCAAAAAAAACATAAAGTCTGCTATAAAGAATGCGGAAAGCAAGGCGCAGGAGAACCAGAGAATGAAAGGTAAAACAAAAGAAAAGCGTGAGATAAACAGAGACATATAATAATATCATTCATCCGGTTTATATTACAGACCGGGTGAATGATATTTAAACTCAATTGCTGTCATTTTTATTGGTTGCCAGAATCGACTTAACCGGGTCCAGTGCAACGAGTTTAGACAATAAGGTTTCATAGTCTTTTGGTTCAACATCTTCACAGTTGAAATACTTTTCAGATAGTGCACCTATCTCAATCAAACGGCGTGTACGTGCCTTACGTGCCTTTTCTTTTTCCTTTGCCTCTATTTCTTTTTTCTGTTTGGCGAGCTGCTGTATTTTTTTTTCTATATCCTCAATTCTATCCATTCCGGTTTTTCTTACAGCCATTTTTTAATTCCTCCTAATAAAATTGATATATGATAGTTTATCATACATCAATATGGCATACAAGCCATTTTTTTGTGGCTAATTTCTTTGATTAACCATATCAACATTTCTGACAAATCAAACCATTGTAAACTAGGCTATTGTATAGTATAATTGTTAGGAATATATGTGGCATATCCCGTAAGGGCGCACTTATAGACCATCCTTCGGACGGTCTGTGCGCTCTCCGAGGGGTCCTACGGACAGTAAGGGCAGAAATGCATTCATAAGGGGAAGATATGGCAATCTATCATTTAAATGCAAAACTAATTGGAAGAAGTAAGGGACGGTCCGCTGTTGGCGCTGCTGCATACCGTAGTGGGAGTATCATTACTAACGAGTATGACGGAATCACACATGATTATAGTAGGAAAAAGGGTATACTATATTCGGAGGTCATATTATGCGATAATGCGCCGGTAATTTATAAAGATAGGTCGCAATTGTGGAACGCTGTTGAACTGACTGAAAAGGATAGTAAGGCACAACTGTCACGGGAATTAGAAATTGCATTGCCAAATGAATTGAATTTGGAAAGACAAATATTGCTAGTACAGAAATATATAAATAAAAACTTAACTTCGGAAGGTATGTGTGCAGATTTTTCCATCCATGATAAGGGGGATGGAAACCCCCACGTTCATATCATGCTAACAGTTAGGCCGATAGATGAACATGGTAAATTTGAGTCAAAACGTGAGAAAGTATATTTATGTAAAAATGCTGATGGGGAGGAACGGGGATTTACTGCAAGAGAGCTTGCTAATATGGAATCCTCAATATGGCAAAAGCAATTGCCATATTACAAAAATGGAAATCCAAAGTCCAGGCCGGTATACCTTACAAAACGTGAATATGAATCTGACACTAGATATATGGAATATCAGCGTATTAAAGGAAAGAATAATCCTAAGAAATCAAAAGATGACCGTGTAAATCCAATGATAGAAAAGTGGAATAGTGTGGATACATTGCGGAAATGGAGAAGTGCATGGGCTAATATATGCAATCAAGAGTTGGAACAAAATGGATTCAATGAAAGGATAGACCATAGAAGTTATATCGCACAGGGGAGGACGGATATTCCATCTATCCATATTGGTGTAGCAGCATTGCAGATGGAACGCCGTGGAATAAAGAGCGATAGAGGGAATATCCATCGTGATATTAAACAACGCAATGCAGAGTTAAGATTGATTACAAATAAGCTGCTGGAATTGCATCGCTTAAGAAATTCAGATGGCAATATCATACGTTCAGATATAAAGAATGTGAAGGCCGTTCCGGAAGGGTTGAAGCGTTGGAAACAGACTAAGGCACAGAATGAAAGTTTTAAGGAATATGTGCAGCGAAAGACTGGAATTGAGCAGAAATCTAAAGATGAAATGCTGTCTAAGTCATCAAGGCAGGATAAACTAACCCGGGTTGAAGAACTGTCTGAACTATATGGATATATGGAACAGGAAAAAATTTTTTCTTTACCAGATTGTGATTCCAGGGAACGGCAGTTATTAGGTGAAAAAAGGGAACTGATAGCCCAGGAAAAAGAGTTGCAGGAAAAGGTAAAACAATATGGTATCGTGTTGGATTATTTGATTACATATAATACATATCTTCCTATCCATGAGGAAGGGAAAAGAGTGAGTCTGTTTAATCGGCGTAAATTTGAAAAGGAACATGCAAAGGAACTGGAATCATTTAACGAGGCAGGTATCCGTTTGAAAGAGGCTGGAATCAATACAGATATCAAGCCGGATAAGCTGGAAGGATTGATAAAAGATAAGGGAAAAGAGATTGAAATAATACAGGGTAAGGCTAAATGTGTTGATATGCATATATCAAAAGTAAGGTCACTTAAACGACTGATAGCAAAACATAAGGTGGGGCCAGGGCATACCAAGTCCAATCTGGAACATTAAACCTTACTTTACGCCGGACGACCGGCTGCAGTCTCCGGCTGTTGTAGGAATAAAAATACTGCAACGGCCGGGAGCTGTTGCAGCATATTTTAAGATTTAAATTGTTTAAGAAATATGTTTATTATTTCCAGAAGGTCCTTTTCCTGGGAAGAGGTGAGTCCATCAAGCGTGATAGTAGTACGGTTTTCCAGGCCAAGGATATAATCAGTTGAGGTATGATATAATAGCGCAAGCTTTGTGACAACATCCGTGGAAGGATATGACGTGTTGCTTTCATAATTCGCAATCGCGGACCTGGAGAGATTAAGGCGCGTTGCAACTTGTGTTTGCGATAATTTGTGTTTTTCTCGTAATCCCTTTAGGCGTAATCCTAAATCATAGGCATCCATAACCGTCCCCCTTTCCACAGTTTTAATCATTTTAAATTG
>ERZ773144.1079-NODE-1079-length-25514-cov-8.304529_pt1 | contig 25514 bp, 32 predicted proteins | sample MGYA00580849_ERZ773144 | MGnify/ENA primary metagenome ERZ773144 (study PRJEB29015, sample SAMEA2737861) | human gut metagenome | biome: human gut; feature: human-associated habitat; material: faeces | place: China | collected 2012 ...
TTTTATATAAATGTACTTTTCTATTATAAATATAATAACTAAAAAAATGTAATTCATTTTAAGTAAATCGAATTTAAATACAAGTAGAGTTGGTCCATGTAGTTATATTATTTTAGCATTTAAAGTATTACTCATAGATAAAATATATATTAAAATAAAGTCTAAAATTAAATTTTTAATCAAAATATTTTTTGTATTCACAAAAAATATTCTATATACTATATTAAAACCATATAAAATTTTCTTTCTCCGAGATATTTTATAACTATAAAAAAACCTTTCAATTATGAGAGGTCTTTTTAACAACTAAAATAAATATATATGAAAATTGAAAAGGAGGATTTTTTATGAGAAAAAAAGTAATTAGTTTGGTAATATTATTTGCTTCTATGGTATTTTTTACTAACTGTTCATCATTAATGCCATCAAAAGAAGAAGTATTTTTTAACTCTCCATTATTAAATGAATTTGGAGAAGAAATAGCAACAAATTCTTATAAACCTAAAAGTACTGAAGATTTTAGTATAACATTTTGTGGAATTGGTATTAAGCCTAATAGTATTGATTTTGAGTTTATGTTTGCTATAAAAAATCCAAATATAAAAATAGAGTACGTAAAAATTCAAAGTGTAATTCCTAATGATGTATTAACCTTTATAGATGAAACTCAAAAAAATGGGAATTCAAATCCTAGTGTAAAAGTTTCTACTAAAATCACAAAAAAAGAAAATAACTATATATGGTCTGGAGTAGCATCAAATATACCAAATATTATATTTACACCAGATTTGGTACATAGATACTTATTTAAATTTATAATAAAGTCTGTAGGAAGAACAGAAGTAGTAATATATCAACCTTGTATATTACAAGTTGCAATTTTTAATGAAAAAAATTAAAGAATAAAAAGCCAATAGTAACAGGAAAAAATAGAAAGGGTATATTAATATTGATATTTAAAAATAGATTATAAAAAAAAATGGCTGCCAGCAGGCAGCTTTTTTATTTAGCTGTTGATATATTTTTGTTTATTATTCCAAATTCTTCTTGAGATATTGAACTTTCTTCTAAGAGTTTTTTAGCTTTTTCTAATTCTTTTTTGTATGATTTTTTTCTAAAGAATTGATATAGAAATGCTAAAGTAAAAGTATCTCCCACTAAAAGATATAATATCATAAAAATAATTACTGCTAAACTTAACCATTCATTTATATTTTTAAGATAATTTAAATTATAAGTAATAGCCCCAAGTATAACTCCAATTATAGCTCTATATATTTGAGAACATATAAAAAAATAGAAAAAAGAGTTAAAAGTATAGTACTCATCTTTTAAAAACATGCTAAAAGCTACAATTATTATAATAAAAATATTATAGTTATTAAAAGGAGTAGATATAAATACAAGCAAATTTATACTAAATATAGCAATAAAAATATTTTTGTTAATTAACCTCATAAAATCACCTTTGTTTAATAATTTTTTAATACAATATAAATCTATGATAATCCATATTGTATTTATTTTATAATAATTATATTATTTGAAATAAATTTATGTCAATATTAAAATATTGTAAGGATAAATGAGAAAAAAATAAAAAAAAGAAAGTATTTAGTTATATGGTAATATTATATGACTTTGGGGGACAAGTTAAGGAGAGAATAATTTCTCTTCTTAACTTCAAAATTTAAATAAGAATTAAAGCTATATAAAAACATTTGATTGAAATAGTTAGTTTTTAAGACTATACTTGTTGATATAAATATTTTTTGTATTCACATAAATTATTTTATATGCTATATTAAATTGTATAACAATCTTTCCCCAAGATGTTTTATAACTATAGATGGAAAAGGCCTCTTAATATGGGAGGTCTTTTCATAAAGAATTTTAAAATAAAAGAAAAATATTTATTTTATGGTAGTAGTAATTGCATAGCTCTGTAAGATTATAAGATTAAAATAAAAAGAGAGTTTCTTTTTATTTTATAATTTTTAATAAAAAAGAGTAGATTGAAGAGAGTTTTATGGAGTTGGATATTTTTTCATATAAAAATGTACCTCTTTTGGTTTTATATGAATATTTAAAAGTATGACAATGATGCTTATTTTTGGGGAAAATCCAAAAATGATTTAAATATCTTTTATATTTTATAAGATTTTTTAGAGAAGTTCAAAAGCTTTTTTTTCGACAAATTACATCACAATAATCCTTAACAAGGTCATTCCGTATTTTCCTGATGGAACCCCTATTATTATTTCATATTTTTCTGATGTAATCCTATTTCTAATTTTTATTCTAAATGTTCCAAATGGAGCGACTGTATTTATATGAATAAACTTGTAGACCTCCCAAATTGCTGTTTTTGTTGCATCATCTGCCCATTTTATTTGATAAGGTTTAAATAACTCATCTTCACTCATAGAGTCAATCATTTGATAAATACCATTTATATTTTTATCTAAAAGATTTTTAAGTTCCAATAATGATAAATGAGCATATCCAATTGAAAACCACTGATATAACTCTCCATATATTACCCATTAAGTTTTATAATAATACTTTTTTTATATTTATAAATTTTAAACTATATTTAAGGATTAATCAAAGAAAAAAATAAAATTTATTTTTGTATTTTAAATAGAGTTTTTTGATTAAAAATAAAAGTTCTATTTTTAATCAAAATTATATTTCTAAAAAATAATTAATTAGTTTATATATTAAAAATAAAAAAATTGAGATAAGGACTCATTTTTTATATGTCTCTCATGTTATTATTTGCCTTTTAAAACTGTTTCATCACTTTTTTCAAGTAAAACAAAATATAAAATCTTTTAAATTCAATTTTATGAAGTCTGGTAATATGTTTTTATAAAATTATATATTTCAAATCATGATATGATATTTAAAATCAATTCTGACTTTATAGTTTGCCTATAAAAACTTTTTCAGAACTTTTTTCGAGTATTTATTGATTAAAAAATAAAAACGCTTTAAAATCAATTTTATGAAGTCTAATGAATTTTATACAAAAATAAAAAGAGAACCATTTCTAGTTCTCTTCATCAATAATTTCTATTTCAGAAAATACTATGTCTAATATTTTCTCTAAAATATCTTTTGGAATTTGTTCTACAACTTTATGTTCTCTAGCATCTAAGTCCAATGCCTTTATATGTTCACATAATACTACTCCAGTAGTTTTAGTTCTCTCATCTAAGGGAATATGAAGTGGAAACTTATTATTAGTATTAGTTATTGGACATACTATTACTAAGTTAGTTTTTTGATTAAAAAAATTATTGCTTATTACAACAGCAGGTCTATACCCAGCTTGTTCATGTCCTGCTTGAGGATTAAAATTTATTTTTACTAAATCTCCTTGTTTTACCATGTTTCTTCCCCTACTGGTTCTCCCCAATTTATTACTTCAGCTGTGTATGTTTCATTATACCCTTCAAATAATTCCTTAATATTCTTTCTTTTTTTCTTTTCTTCAATTTTTTTTATTTTTAACTCTCCATTTTCAGTAATTAGCTCAAATTTATCATCTTCAGTCCATTTAAGAAAATCTAATATAGCTTTAGGAATACGAATTGCTTGCCCATTTCCCCATTTACATATATTTCCAGTTAATGTCATAAGAATACCTCCTTCTCACTTTGTATATACATAGTATATACTCATTTAAGAATAAAGTCAATAAAAAAAGAGCTAGTTTTTCTCCTAGCCCTTTTTACGTAAAGTTCTAATTTACATTACTAGTTGTTAAATAAATTATATCATAAATCATAAAATTTGTAAAAACTATTTATTAACTTTTTCTGCTAATGCTTTTCCTGGTTTAAATTTTACAACTTTTTTTGCAGGAACTTTCATCATCTTTCCTGTTTGTGGATTTCTAGTTTCTCTTTCTGCTCTATCAACTACTTCAAATTTTCCAAATCCTAAAAATGATATTTCATCTTTCTTTTCAAGTACTGTTTCTACTGCTGTCAAAAAAGCCTCCAGTTTTTCTTCAGCTTCTTTTTTTGTTTCAAACTTTCCAATTTCTTTGTATAAGTCTACAAATTCTTTTTTAGTCATTTAATATTCCTCCTAAGTAAATTTTATATTTATTATTATATGTTCTTAAAAACTATGGTTTTAAACTTTTAGGATTCATTGGTTTATATATATAAACATCTTCTACTACACAATCAGAGTAAATCCATTTATCCCAATTTTCTATTGCCCATTCTGTACTAATTCCCCAAACATTATTTTCAGTAGACAAAGCTTCTTTAAGAAAAAAGCAAAGTAATTGTCCTGCATGTCTTCCAGTTACACTATAAATCGAAAATTCTGTTATATTATCAAAAATCATAAAATCTACTATTTTTTCAAAAAGATATTCTCCAGGACAACGAAAAATAGTCCCTCTCCATAAAGTCTTTTTAGGATAATTAATAATTTTATATACTTTTCCCTTTTGAATTTTTTCAGTATAATCAATAAGCAATTTCAAGAATTAACCTTCTTTCTTAATTAAATTTATATTATAATAGCAATTATACTTTAAATTTTTTTAAGTAGTCAAGTTTTTAAATATTAAATATTTCATAAGTGGACAAATTCTCAATATATTTTTTTAAAATTTTTTTAATAAAGTAAAAAATACAAAATCAATCTCTTTTTTAGAAGAATCTTTTTATTTTTTATATTCTAATATATTTCAGCCGTAATTATCACAGTTTATAATAGACTTTTAAATGAGTATAAGGGTACTTTTGGGAACAAAAAATCAAAAAAAGACTTTTTTTAATAAGTCTCTCGTACACAGAATATAATTATGTTATTATTTTTTAATAAAAAAATACAATTTTCAAAAGTTGTTTTTTAGAAAAAACATTATATATGTTATTATTTTTAAAAGTTGCTTTTTAAACAAAAAATGCTATACTATAAAATATAGTTTTAGAAAGTTGTTTTTCAAAAAAATTCCTTATTTTATAAGGGATATTTTTTGAAATTTATTAAATTTATATAAAAAAGTATAATTTTTAAAAGTTGTTTTTATTAAAAAATAATAACATTGTTTTCAAAAGTTGCTTTTATATTTTAAAAAGTTGTTTATCAGTTTTTAAAAGTTATAAATGAACTTTCAAAAGTTGCTTTATAGTTTTTAAAAGTTGTTTTTATACTTTAAAAACCTTTGTTTTTATTGGATTTTATTAAGTGGAAAACTAAAGAACTTAAAACAAGAAAACTACAAACAAGGAGGTTATCTTTTGGAATGTAATATAAAAGAGCTTTTAGATATATCAAAACCTAATGATACTAGCTCTAAAAAATTAAAAGAAAAAAATAAAAATTTAGAACTTCTCGTTTTAGAAAAAGAAGATCAAAGTGAAAAAACTAATACAATCTTAAATCAACATAGTGCTTTAGTTACTTATAAAGTTCAAAAAGGAGAATACTATAAAGTTGCTGTTGAAAAAACTATATTTGCACTTCTTTTAAAAGCCCAAAATCAATTAAAAAAGAATTATAGAGAAAATTTTATAGATGTCATAAAAAGAATAACTTCACAGGACATAGATTATTTTTTAAAGAATTTATACAAAGAAAGTATAGAAATAGATATGAACAAAATAAAAAAAACAGAGTTATCAAAAGTTGCTTTTGAATCTACAATGCTTTTGGTTGAAGATATAAAAGAAAATACAGAAGATGAAATTGAACAAAGGGAATTATATAAAGAAATAGAAAATCTTGAATTAGCTAAAATAGCATATAGTCAAAAAATGATAGAAAATAAAAATTCATCTGAAGAAGGAAATTTCCTTTCTGAAATAAATATAAATAATATTTTTAAAGAGATAAGAAACTATTGTAAATTAAAGACAATTAGAAAAAATATAAATTCTAAAACTATCAATTTAACAACACTTGCTAACTCTATAAATACCAATAGTACAGTATTAAAAAGAGAATTAAAGAAAACAGTAGGAACTTATTTGGATTTTAATTATATAAAAGCTAAAAATCTTAAAACTGAAGTTAGAACTAATATGATTAGTTCAGTTAGATTTACTAAAAAAGAAAAAACTACATGGTTTACTTATCAAATTCCTAGAGAAATATTAGAATTATTATTGCTTCCAGAAGTCTATGTACCTCTAGATGAAATGGTAGTAGATAAAATTCAAGGAAATTATACTTTAAGGATGTACAGTCTTTTAAATGATCACATTAAGCGTGGAGAAATAGAACTTACAAGAGAAGAATTGTTTACATTTTTTTGTCTTCCTAAAAGCTATGAAAATAAAACTAATCTTGTTAAAAAATTTATATCCCCTGTATTAGAAGAAGTAGAAGAAACTTCTGGAATTAAAACTGATGTGGAGTTTATTCCAAAACATAATTGGGAAAGAATAAAATTTTATCCTAAGAAAGCTAAAATTATTAAACCTAAATCTCCAGCTGTAATAGAAACAATTGAAGATATCTATGACAATGAAAAAATAAAAAAACAAATAGAGAAAGCAAAAAGAAATATTTATGTCAATAAAGCTTGGAAAAAAACTACAGATAATAAGTTAAATAAAATTTTAAACGAAAATGGAGAAGAAGTTGTTTTAGAAGTATTGAAAGCTATGTATAATGGATTGAAAAATGAGATAAAAACAACTTTAGTTCAATACATTAATGGAATTTTAAAAAATTTAAAAGATAATAAAACAGAAAACATTCAAATATTTAAAACAGACGAATCAAAAACAACTTTTAAAAATAACTTAGAGAAGAAAAAAACAACTTTTGATAACTCTAAAAAGGAAAGTATAAATATAAAAGAATCAATTAATAGTTTTGAAAAATCTGATATATTAATAGCTTTTGAAAAACTTTCAGAAAAAGAAAAAACAACTTTAGAAAATTCAGCTTTGGAAATGTGTAGTAAAGAAACTGATATAGATAAATCTTTTTTATTAACTATGAAAAGAAAATCATTAACAATATATTGGAATACTTTAAAACCATATCTTGAAAAAATTTTAATAAGTGAATTAGATTAGAGAATAAATCTAATTTTTTAGATATATATTTAGAAAAGTTAATTCTAGGAAAAGTAACTTTTTAAAAGTTAAATTAATGTCAGTCTATAAAATCAAAAATAATTATAATACATTTATATTACATTTAGGAGTTGAGATGAAATCTCTTTTATAGTTACTTTTCCTAAAAGCATTTTAATATTTAAATTCTTTTTAATCAAGAAAATATTTTGAATGTATAAGCTTCATAAAATCAATATTTATTGAATAAAGAGCTTCATATAAATAATATTTTATAAAAATTTTAAATTTAATTTTAAAATTATTTAATTTTTTGATATTATAATAATAAGGAAAAACTTATAGATATAAAATTAGATTTATCCCCAATAAAAATAACTATATACAATAAGTTTTTCCTAAAAAATGAAAAAGTGAAAAGATAACCAGACAATTTATAGGTTGTCTTTTTTTATTTCAAGACTAATCCAGTCATAACCTCCTACAGCTTTATATTTTTTCTACTAATACATCCCCTTCATCAGCCGTTAATTCAAGCATAAGTATTTCAAAAATTTTTCTTTTAGTCCTAAAGGAATTTTGACTTTCTTAAAATAGAAATATGCTTTTTTAAAATTATGGGATATTTATTTAATCTTTTTTCCACATTCCGTACATACTTTGTCATGCAAAGATATTATACCACCACATTCTAAACAGTAGTATTTTTGTGAATGCATTTCCATAAGTTGTGGAATACCATGCTCCTTGACAATCTTACTGTTTTCAATAAGACTTTCGCAATATCGTTGATTATAACTTCTTTCAAGAGTTTGTATCAGCTTACACGGAAAATCACTACATTCCAAGCAGTAAGTTAAACCTTTAGATTGAACACAGTCCTTAATCTTGCATTTACAGCAATGTTTTGTTTTCCCCTTGTTCTCAGCCATACACCCCTCACAAGGTTTTGTATAGCAATGCTTATAACAAACCATGCAATTCATACCACATGGAGCAAACATTTCTGTATCAATTTTCATAGGCATTTTCATTTGGCTATTCTCTCCTTTTGCTATATCATAACTCAAGAAAGATGTCATCAATATATCACTCTTCATAAAGTTTTTTAATTTTTTCTATGGATTGTAGCATTTTTTCTTTCAAAACTGTTGGACTAATAACCTTTACCATAATTGGATTTAATACATAGTTAAGGTTTGTAGTACGGAACTCTATAATTCCCCTATATTAGTAATCTTAAAATTAAGTGCACTGAGAGCCTGTATCAAAAACTCTTTATTTTCAAGGTTAAATTCAAGCACTATTCTGTATAAAGTATTGTTCTTTTCATATATTTCATTTTCCACCATAAACGGAGGTACAGTAATTTACTGGGGAATAAAATTATTTGGCGTTATTTCGTAAGCTGATATACGATTAAGTTTGAACGATCAGAAATCCATACAAAATAGACAATAGGCATATATAAACCATTTTCTTTCTTTGAATACTAATTTGTAAGGCTTTATTGTCCTCGTTGTAGATGTTACTTCAAACCTCAATAAAATTTTTATTGAGAAAAGTGCTAGAGACATATGTGTCCCTAGCAAAAAAAAGTTAATTTTTGGGTTGACATAATACGTAAAAAGAAATATAATCTAAATATAGTAGAACTACCTAGCTGGTAACTAGGTAGTTCTTTAAAAGAATGATATTAAATCACGTTTGTATATTATTATATCATTCTTTAATTAAAAATTCAAGGAGTGATGGATATGAAAAGGTCAGAATTAAATAATTATGTGTGTAAATTATTAGAAAAAATTAAAATTAATGGTACTTATGAAGAACAATTTGAAAAATTAATGAAAATGAATGTGGGAGAGATAATTAAAAAATTGGAAAAGTGCTAGAGACACATGTGTCTCTAGCAAAAAAAATAAGGAGAAAAAATGTGGAAAAAAATAAGAGTAACAATACAATACAAAAAAGATAAAAGACTAAATTATGCAAGAATAAATTTAGGAAAAGATTATGTAGAAACATTGAAATTGAATCCAGAGGAAAAAGAAATTTTATTAGAATATAAAGATGGAATTATAACAATAGAAAAATTTGAAAATATAACAAGAGAAGAAGTAAGAACATTAGATAAAGGAAGGTTAAAGTATTTAAAAACAGTAGTAAGACTTTCTTATGAAGAAAAAAGAAATAATTATAAAATGTTAATTCCATTACCGATAGTAGCAGAAATGGAATTAGAAAAAAATAATTTTATTGAAATAAAAATAGAAAACAATCAAATAATTATGCAAGGAGTAAATATGAATAAAAAGGGAAAGATGATAGTAGTAAAAGTTAATAAAGGTGGAATAGGCAAAACATTTCTTTCTGTTCAATTAGCACATGGATTATCACTATTAGGAAAAAAAGTTTTATTACTTACTTCTGATAGTCAAAATAATATATTAGAATATACTTGTAAAGATGGGCAAGTTCCTGAATTTGAAGATGGATTAAAAGAATTTGTAAAAGGTGGAAAAGGAGAAATAATAAAATTAAGAAATAATATGTTTTTTATTCCATTAGAAAATAACAAATTTGGATCACAATTTTTGAATGAATTACCAATATTTTTAGAAAAAATGAAAGAGGAATATGATTTTGTAATAGTAGATAGTATTCCTACAATGAAATTAGATAGTACATTTGTAGCTTGTGCTGAAAAAATAATAATTCCATGTTTTGCTGATAGAGTAACAGTAGATGGAGCATTAAATGTTATAGATGAAGCAGGGATAGATAAAGTTTTAGCAATAATAGTAAATTTATACAGAAATACAGCAGTACAAAATACTTATTTAGAAAAATTAAAATCAGCAGTAAAAGGAACAAATATAATATTTCCTGAACCTGTAAAAGAACTTTCTCAAATAGAAACATTATTAGAAAAAGGAAAAACAATTTGGGAAAGTGAAGCTAAAGTAATAAAAGAAGTTCAAAATAGTTTATTGGAAATATTAACATCAAGCGAAATAGAATAAAATAACAGGGAGAAAAAAATGGGACTAACACTTGAAGAGAAAATGAAGCAAAAATTTGAACAGGCAAAAAAAGAAAAAGAAAAGGAAACTAAAGAAATTGTAATTGTTGAAAATCAAGAAAAAAATGAAAAAATAATAGATGAAAAAATTTTAAATTTATCTTTATGTGATTTAACAAAGGATCAAAGTATAAATAATTATTTAAAGGAAAAAACAATAGAATATACAAATTTTACAGCTAAGGGATCTTTATGGTATGGGAAATTTTATGAAGATATATTTTTAGAATTATCAAGTCGTGATAGTGGGGCTAATCAATATAACAGTACTTATAGCATGTACCTAGAAAATGTTTTAGGAGTAAAAACTAAAACAGCTTTAAGACATAGAAAAAGATATCAACTTTATAATGAAACAAATGATATAGGGAAAAAAATAGTAGCAACTTTACCTTTTAGAGAGTTAGAATTCTTATATGCAAATAAAGATCAATATTTAGAAAAACTTGAAAAGAAAGAAATAAGTATTGAAGAATTTTCTAATTTACTACAATCTTTTAAAATAGAAAATGTAAAACAAAAAGAATTACAATTAGAAGAAAAAATAAATTTTGAAATTATTACAGAAAAAATATTGGGAATTGAAAAAAAATTGAGTGTTTTTTTTGAAGAATTAAAACCAGAAAATCAGTTAAAAGCACAAAAGATAAATAAACTTTTAGAAAGTTTAGAAGAAATTTTAAAAGATTAAGTTGCTAGAGACACATGTGTCTCTAGCAAAAAATAAAAGGAGCAGCCATGACAGAATAGGAGAAAAAATATTTAAAAGCTAAAATAGGAAATAAATATGAAAGGCCTATATTTAGATGAAAATGGAGTTTTAAAAAATAAGTTTGGAATTAAAAACAAAGAAGAACTGAGAAGTAAAGAAATAAGAATAGCTACATATAAGATTTTTAAAATAAGGGAACAAGATTTTGGAAAGAGCAATAATGTAGAGTGTTTAAAAAATATCAATAAGTATTTATTTGGAGAATTATATGAATGGGCAGGAGAAACAAGAAAAATAGATATGATAAAATATGAAAAATATTTAGGTGAAGCTTCTGTGGAATATTCTTCTCAAAAGTCTATAGGAAGTGATATAAAAAGAGTTTTTTCTAAATTAGAGAATGTAGAATGGAATAAAATTAGTGAGGAAGAAAAAGTAAAAAAACTAAGTTCAGGTATAACAGGATTATGGGAAGCACATGCTTTTTGTGAAGGGAATACAAGAACAATAGGAGTTTTTTTAGATATATACAAAAGAGAAAAATATTCCAATGGATTATGAAGTAATAAAAGAAAATCCAGATTATTTTAGAAATTCACTTGTTTTAGCAACTGTAAATGAAACAAAATATATTGAAAGTATGATTAAAGGTTGTATAGAAAATGGAAAAGAAAAAAATATTCAGAAAGAAAAAACAGAAGAGAAAAGCATAAAAAAGAAAATTCATGGACTAAAATAAGGAGAATGAAAAAGATAAGGAAAATGAAACATAATGAATAAAGGAAAGGAGGATTATGTTAGTATTAAAGATATTAGGAATATTAATAGGAATAACAGTAATATATATTGATCCAGAAATTAAATAAAAAGTGCATAGAAAAATTTTATATTCCTTTATATTCAAGAGGAATGTCTATTGGTTATCTTATTTCAGGAATATTTTTATTATTTGGTTGGAATTCTTTTAGATATGCACTGCAAGAAAAAAGTGATATATTAAATGCACAAATACTAATGGGAATAGGAGCTTTAATAGCAATATTTTATGTTATAATAGGATACTATAGAACAAATATTCTATATGGAATTATAGGAACTGGAATAAATTTAGCGACATTAGTATTTTTTATCCTTGTGGAAGGATACTTATTCATAATATATGTAATATTTAACATAATTTTATTTAATTCAGTAAAACCAATCTATGTAATACATAGATAAAATAAAGGAGAAGCTATGTCAATAAGAGAGAAAATGACAGATGAATATTTAGAAGATTTATTAGTGAGAATGGCACACCATTCGACAGCTATTGAAGGAAATACATTAACACAAGCAGATACAACATCAATATTAATACATAATTACATACCTCGTGACATGACAGAAAGAGAATATTATGAAGTAAAAAATTATAAAAAAACTGTAGAGCTGCTTCTTAGTAATCAAGAAAAAATATCTCCTGAATTAATAAAGGAATATCATAAAATAATAATGGAAAATCTTGTAGATAATAATGGAGAATATAAAAAAATACCTAATATGATAGTAGGAGCAGATTTTGAAACTTCAAAACCATATCAAGTTCCAATATTGCTACAAGAATGGTGTGATAATTATAATTTTAGAATTAAAAATGCTCAAACAGTAGAAGAAAAAATAGAAATAATAGTGGATCAGCATATAAAATTTGAAAAAATTCATCCTTTCAGTGACGGAAATGGAAGAACAGGGAGAATGTTAATGATAGACAGCTGCATAAAAGAAAATATCTCTCCTATAATAATTCCAAAGGAAGAAAAAGGAAAATATATAAATTATTTAGCAACTGAAAACTCAAAGGAATTTACAAGATGGGGATTAGAACTTCAAGAAAAAGAATTAGATAGGATAGAAAAATTTTACAATAAAGAGAAAGTACAGATAAAATAGGAGAAAATAATGTATGATATAGAAAAATTAAAAAATTATTTAAATATAAAAAGACCTATTCCAGCTTCTGTTTTAGAAAAAATATATGATAATATAAAAATTGAATATACTTATAATTCCAATGCAATAGAAGGAAATAGTCTTACATTAAAAGAAACAGAAGTTGTTTTAGAATATGGGATAACTGTAAAAGGAAAACCTTTAAAAGATCACATGGAGGCAAAAAATCAAGCATATGCACTTGATTTTTTAAAAGAAGAAGTAAAGTTAAGAAAAGAAATAGATAAAAAATTAATTAAAGAATTTCATCAGATAATAATAGGAGATATAGATAGAGAAATAGCTGGGAAATTTAGAACTTATCCTGTTATTATAAAAGCAAGTGAAACTAAAACATCATCTCCTTTACATATTGAAGAAGAATTAGATAAGCTTATTAAATGGTATAATTCGGAACAAAATTTAAATACTGTAGAAAAAATAGCTATTTTTCATTCTAAATTTGAAAAAATACATCCTTTTGGGGATGGAAATGGAAGAACAGGAAGGCTTTTAATGAATTTTGAATTAATGAAAGAAGGATATCCAATTACAATAATAAAAAATGAAGATAGATTAGAATATTATAATTCATTAGAAAAGGCTCAAACAAAAGAAGATTATAAAGATATAATCAAATTTATATATAGTAATGTTGAAAAAAGTATAATAAAAAATTTAGAAATGCTTGAGGAAAATTGGAAAGAAAAATATAATAATGAATTAAAGAAAAGAAAAATCCATAGAAAAGGCTCAAACAAAAGAAGATTATAAAGATATAATCAAATTTATATATAGTAATGTTGAAAAAAGTATAATAAAAAATTTAGAAATGCTTGAGGAAAATTGAAAAGAAAAATATAATAATGAATTAAAGAAAAGAAAAATCCATGTACAAAACCTAAAAATAAGGATAAAGAATCTGAAAATGAAAGATAAAAGTAAATTAAGAGGTTAAAATGTTTATAATTTTAAATTTTATAACTGTAGTATATGCAATAATTATAGGAATACTTTTATTAAAGAATAAAAAATATAGTAAATTAAAAAAATTCAATACAATTTTAATATAGATATTAATAGCTTTAACTGGAAGTCTAATTGAAAGGAAAGGAGCTGCAAATTCTTTAAAGGAAAATGGAATAATAAGAACATTAGATTATTTTATGATAGTACTAAGCTTTTTAATTTGTATAGTAGCAAATATAGAAATTACTAAATTAAAAAAAGGTTAGTGAAAATATGAAAAAATAAACCAAGAATCAGGAAGAGATAAAGAAAATTCTAAAATAAAAGTATTAAAATAATAAGAAGTTCCAAGTAGAAATCTGTTGATAGGGATAGCTGATAGGCATTGAAAACACCGCTCAGCATGTGGTCGTTGGCGGTGTCATACATATTTTAATCTATTTATCTTGATAAGCTAGAATCGTTTGAGATTTTCAAATTCCAATCTATTTTAATTCTGTTCGATAACTGATTTATAATAGTTGCCAAAGTTTGCAAGTGCATTAATGATTGGAAACATTTCTGTTCCAAGTTTCGTTAAACCATATTCAACTCTTGGCGGTTGCTCTTGATAATCGTGGCGGTATACCAGTCCATCATCAATCATTTGCCGTAAGCTATTTGTCAAGATCTTCTGTGAAATACCATCGATATTCCGTTGCAGTTCATTAAATCTCCATGGACGTATTTTCAGATTGCGTAAGATCAGGAGTTTCCATTTTCCACCAATGAGGGATATAGCAATTGCAACTGGGCATTCGGGCAATTTTTCTTTCGTTCGCATAATTTTTCACCTCCGAGCTTATTATAGCATATTCGATTTTGAATGTACAGTTACAAAAAGGTGCGTACTTGTTTTTGTATGTGTTCTATACTATAATAATATCAAACAATTAGGAATTGTAAATTAACAATGGAGGTATTCTATTATGGCAAATTACACGAAAACAACAATCGGTAAGGAAAGCAGGAGTGAACTGCATGAAACTTTGGTTTTGACAGGGGCAGAAATCAGCTTGAACGAGCTGCCAGCAGGAGCAGGAGTCCCATTCGTTCACTCTCATAAGGAGAATGAGGAAATATATGGAATTCTCTCAGGTAAGGGCAAGGTTGTAATTGACGGAGAAGAAATTAGTCTTGCCGCTGGGGACTGGTTGAAAATTTCACCTGTAGCAAAGCGTCAGTTTTTTGCAGCCAGCGATTCTGGGATTACCTATATTTGCATTCAGGTAAAGGAAAACTCTCTTGAACATTTTACTATAGAGGATGCTGTAATTGGCTGATTCAAATTATTCATTCATTTAGATGTACAGTTCTCTATAAGCTCAGAACTGTGCATTCCTTCTTTCAAAATCTATGTTTTATTATTATTTTTATAAAGATTGATTTTTTTCCTTTATGATTATTCAAAACGGGGGTAACATTCTGTGAAATCATATAAACTAATAAGATGGACTGATTATGGTAAATTCTTTATTTTCAAAGTGTTTTTATATTAAAAATATTAAGAAGGTTGAAAATGAAAGGAATTGTAGAATCATATCGAGGTATTACAGGAGGATATGAGTTAAGAAAAGAAAATGTAGATCCTTATGAAATTATAAAAGCTTTGCAAGAGGATCTATACATAACAAATGATTTTAAAGAAAAAGAGCCTGAAGACAAAATAAAACAGGGACTAAAAAAATTTTATCTGAAGACATTCAAGAGTTTGACATAAAGCATTATTAAATGGTTCAATAAGCATAGGACAGAAATAAACACGATTTTTTTCCACAATAATGGGGAAAGAAACCCAATAACCATTTATATTTTCAATATAATAATGAAATTTTTGAATCATATTTTCTCTAACCTGGTAGTATTCAAATTTTTCTTTGAGTAGTTCTAAGCCTTTTATCAAGCTAGAATGACTATGTTCCTTCCATAGTTTAATTAGGGAGTTTTAATTTATTAACCACAATGAATATATTAACTTAAAATTTAGAAAAAAGGAAGAGGAAAACAGTTGCCAACTGGCAACTGTTTTTTTATTATATCAGTATTTTAAAGTTAATCAAGAATCATTCTTAGCCTTTCTAATAAAAATAATTCAAAGATATTATATTGAAGTATAATTTATTTTGTCTCGATTTTGAGAAAAAATTATTTTTTTCGAAACAAAAAAATGTAATATAGAACAACTAATAGGTAAAAAAAGTTCTTGAAAATGGTTGTTGGTTTTTGGCATATGATTTGCTTTGTAGTTAATTACAAAAAATTATAATAGAAGAGGTGGTAGATTAATGACAGTTCCAGTAATTGTAAGTTTAATAGGTATAATTGTGGGGTTATCACTATTGATTTACCTTGTAATGAGAGGAGTAAATATATTTATTATTGCAATTTTATGTTCTTCAATAGTAGCAATAACAGGAGGAATAAATCTTTACACAGCTTTAAAATTTGATTATATGGGAGGATTTGTAGACTTTTTCAAAAATAATTTTTTCATATTTCTTGCAGGAACTGCAATGGGAAAAATGATGGAAATTACAAATGGTGCCAAGGCAATAGCTAAAATGATTATAAAGTTTTTGGGAAAAGATAAAGCTTTAATATCAATTCCATTAGCCTGTGGAATTCTTTTGTATGGTGGGGTTAGTATGTTTGTTGCAAGCTTTGCTGTATTTCCAATAGCTTTAGAAGTGTTTAGAGAAGCTGATATTCCAAGAAAATTCATACCAGCAGCACTTTGCTTTGGATGCAGTACATTTGCAATGGTTATTCCTGGAACACCTCAGATACAAAATATAATACCTAGCCAATATTTAGGAACAGACTTAATGGCAGGACTTGTGAATGGGGTAATTGCCTGTGCTGTTATGCTGGTCCTTGGAAGTTTTCTTTTATTCAGAATGGTAGATAAGGAAAAGAAACAAGAGAAGCATTTCATGGCTAAACCAATGGATGCATTTGATGACAAAGAAGAAGATTTACCTAATGGCTGGGTAGCTCTTATTCCACTTTTAGTCTGCATCATTTCGATAAACATAAAAATAAATGGAAAAACAATTATACCAATTGAAGTAGGAGTATTTTTAGGAACATTTCTTACATACATATTATTAAATAAATATCAGGATAATTCAAAAGTACTAGATAATCTTGGAGAAACTTGTAAAACAACAATACTTGCAATTACCAATACTTGTGCAGTTGTAGCTTTTGGTTCAGTTGTAAAGTCAACAACAGCTTTTCCTGAAATAGTAAATGCAATGGTAAATTTTCCTGGACCAAAAATTCTTGGAGCAGCAGTTGGAACAACAGTCATTGCAGGGGTATGTGGGTCAGCATCAGGTGGACTTGGAATAGCAACACCACTATTGGGACCAGCATTTATGGCAAAGGGAATTTCAGCAGCAGCTCTTCACAGAACAATGTCAATAGCATCAGCTGCTTTAGATTCACTGCCGCATAATGGATATATAGTTACTGTAACTAACAGTTTATGTAATGAAACACATAAAGATGCATATATGCCTGTATTCTGGCTTACAGTATTTACACCATTGATAGGAACAGCAGTAGCAGTTGCTTTATTTACATTCTTTCCAAATCTGCCATAGAGTAAAAAACTTTTAATGAGATAAATATAAAAAATGATAATCAAGGAAAATATTCAAGGAGGAAGCAAAATGGAAAATGTATTGTTTAATGAAAAAGATGGAATTATGTTTATAACTATCAACAGACCAAAAGCTCTCAATGCTTTGAATTCACAAACTGTTAATGAGTTGGGAGAGGTAATAAGTTCTGTTGAAAAAAGAAAAGATGTAAAAGTTGTTATTATTACAGGTTCTGGAGAAAAATCATTTGTTGCAGGAGCGGATATTGCAGAAATGCATAATTTAAATGCTATGGAGGGAAGAGAGCTTGCTTTAAATGCTCAAAAAATTTTTTCGAAAATTGAACAGATGCCTCAAGTAGTTATTGCAGCAGTAAATGGATATGCATTAGGAGGAGGATGTGAACTTTCTATGGCTTGTGATTTAAGAATAGCCTCTGAGAAGGCAAAATTTGGACAGCCAGAAGTTAATCTGGGAATACTTCCTGGGTTTGCAGGAACTCAAAGACTTCCAAGGTTGGTTGGAAAAGGAATAGCTAAAGAATTAATATTTACAACTGATATGATAGACGCACAGAGAGCATATGAAATAGGACTTGTAAATAAAGTCGTGAAGCTTGAAGAACTTATGACAGCAACAGAAGAAATGGCAAGAAAAATAATGTCAAAAGGTATGTTTGGAGTAAGCCTTGCAAAAGCAGCTATTAATAATGGAATGAATATGGATATGGAATCAGCTTATAAATATGAAGCTGATATGTTTGGTCTTTGCTTTGCAACAGAAGACCAAAAAGAAGGGATGGAAGCTTTCTTAAATAAAAGAAAAGCTGAATTTAAAAATTTCTAATATAAATAGGGAGATGAAATATATGGGAAAAGTGAGAGTATTACAGCCATCAGAAGCAGCAGATTTAGTTAAAGATGGAGTAAATATAGTTACAAGTGGGTTTGTTGGAAGCTGTTGTCCAGAAACTTTAAGTGAAGCATTGGAAAAAAGATTTTTAGAAACAGGCCATCCTAATAATCTTAATTTCTATTATGTTTCTGCACAGGGAAATAAGGGAGAACGAGGAGCAGGACATTTTGCACATAAAGGAATGATAAAGAGAGTTGTTGGAGGACATTGGAATATGACTCCAGGACTCGGAGAGCTCTCTATGAATAATGAAATAGAAGCATATAATTTTCCTCAGGGAACTTTATCACAGTTATTTAGAGATATAGCTGGAAAAAGAATAGGAACAATAACTCATGTTGGATTGAATACATTTGTTGACCCAAGAATTGAGGGAGGGAAATTAAATGAAATAACTACAGAAGATTTAGTTGAAGTTATTAATATAAAGGGACAAGAAAAACTTTTATATAAGGCATTTCCAGTAGATGTATGCTTTCTGAGAGGAACTTATGCAGATGAAAATGGAAATATCAGTATGGATAAAGAGATAGCAACTCTAGAAATGACAGCTATTGCTCAAGCTTGTAAAAATTCTGGAGGAATAGTCATAGTTCAAGTAGAGAAAATAGTTGAAGCGGGTTCTCTTAATCCTAAACTCGTTAAAATACCTAAAATTTATGTAGATGCTGTTGTTATTTCTAAACCAGAAGAGCATGAACAATGTTTTGGCTGTGAATATGATTCTAGTATGGCAGGTCTTACAAGAGTTCCGCTTTCTAGTTTACCTCCAGTAGAATTGGATGCAAAAAAAATAATTGCTCGTAGAGCAGCAATGGAATTACAAGAAAATTCAGTTGTAAATCTAGGAATAGGGATTCCTGAATTTATTTCCTATGTTGCAAATGAAGAGGGAATAGGAGATAAGATGACTCTTACAGTTGAAGCAGGAGCAATAGGTGGAGTTCCTCAGGGAGGAATGCGTTTTGGAGGTTCAGTAAACCCTGAGTGTATTCTTGATGAACCTTATCAATTTGATTTTTATGATGGTGGTGGAATAGATCAAGCATTTCTAGGACTTGCTGAGACAGATGAAAATGGAAATATAAATGTAAGTAAATTTTCTGGAAGAGTTGTAGGGTGTGGAGGGTTTATAAACATTAGTCAAAATGCTAAAAAGGTATATTTTTGTGGAACTTTCACTACAAAAGGGTTAAAGCAGGAAGTACAAAATGGTAAATTAATTATTGTTCAAGAGGGAACTTCAAAGAAATTTGTGAAAGAAGTGGAACAGATAACATTCAGTGGAATATATGCTAGAAAAATAAAACAGCCTGTAATGTATATAACAGAAAGAGCTGTATTTGAATTGAAGGAAGATGGAGTATATATTACAGAAATTGCTCCAGGTATCTGCTATGAAAAAGATATTCTTCCTCATATGGATTTTGAACCGAAAATACTACAAAATGGAATAAAAATAATGGATGAAAGAATATTTAAAGATGAACTAATGAAGCTTAAATAAAAATATAATAACTTATAATAAATCAGGAGGGATAAAATATGTACGATTTAAGATTATCAGAGGAGCAACAAAGAATATGTCAAATGGTTAGAGAATTTTCAGAAAAAGAAGTAGCACCAGGGGCAAAAGCGAGAGATTTAAATGAAGATTTTCTAGGAACAAAAGATATTTTAAAGAAAATGGGAAAACTTGGTCTGATGGGACTTCCATATGCAAAAGAATATGGAGGAGCAGGACTTGGATATGTAGAATATGTACTGGCAGGTTTTGAATTAAATAAAGTAGATGCTTCAGTAGGAATTTCTTACTCTGTACATATTTCATTAGGAAGTGGACCAATATATAATTTTGGAAATGAAGAGCAAAAGAAAAAATATTTACCTAAATTATGTTCAGGAGAATATATAGCAGCATTTGGACTGACTGAACCATGTGCAGGAAGCGATGCTGGAGCAAGTCAATGTACAGCAGTATTACAGGGAGATAAATATATATTGAATGGAACTAAATGTTTTACAACAAATGGAGAGTTTGCAGATGTTATTATAGTATTTGCAATGACTGATCCATCGCAAGGAACAAAAGGAATTTCGGCATTTATAGTTGAGCCTAAAAATTTTCCAGGAATAAAATTTGTAAAGAGAGAAAAGAAAATGGGAATCAGAGCATCAGTTCAAAATGTCATAGAAATGGAAAATTTAGAAGTACCTAAAGAAAACTTATTAGGAAAAGAAGGAGGTGGATTTAAAATTGCTATGGCAACTTTAGATAGTGGAAGGATAGGTGTAGCAGCTCATGCTACAGGAATAGCAAAAGGAGCATATGAATATGCATTGAATTATTCAAAAGAAAGAGTACAGTTTGGAAAACCAATAGCAAAACAACAAGTAATTGCTTTTAAACTAGCAGATATGTATGCTAAGATAGAAGCAGCAGAAGCAGTAACATTGAAAGCAGCATGGACAAAAGATCAACATGAATCATATAGTATTCCAGCAGCAGTAGCTAAATTAACAGCAACAAATATAGCAATGGAAGTGACAACAGAAGCAGTTCAAGTACTGGGAGGAACAGGATTTACAATGGATCACCCAGTAGAAAGAATGATGAGGGATTCTAAAATTACTCAAATTTACGAGGGAACAAATGAGATACAGAAACTTGTTATTTCAGGAGCAATCTTAAGATAATTATACAAAATAAAATATATTAAGGGATGCAGTCAGCGTCCCTTATTTTTAAAATAAAACAGGAGATCAACCATGAAAAAATTATTAGTTTTGATCCGTGAAACTTTTCCTACAGATGAACTTTTAACAGAGAAAAATTTAATGGAGAAGAGAATACTAAATCCTTATGATGAATATGCATTGCTTCAAGCTAAAAAAATAAAAGAAAAATATGGGAGAGAGATAGTATGCTTATTTTTATCTCGTAGAAAAACACAATATGGCTTAAGGACTGCTTTAGGACTTGGCGGAGATAGAGGAGTTTTTGTATATTACCCTGAAAAAAATATTGAAGAAATAGCAGAAGTTTTAGCAAGGGAGATAAAAGAAGAGAAATATGATGCTATTTTGATGGGAAATAGAGATGTCAATGATGATAGAGAGGAGCTTCCAAGCAGACTGGGAGTATTATTGGAACTTCCTATTTATTCTCATCTGCTTTCAATTGATTACCAAAATTTCTACTTTACAGCTAAAAGAGAAAATGAAGAAACAATAGATACAATTAAAATTCTAAAGAATGGTATTTTTGCATTCAGTCAAAATGTATATGAACCAGAATACCCATCAATCAACAATATTATGTCAATCAAAGATAAAATGATAAGAGATGTTTATTATGAAAATATCATTTTCAAAGAAGATGAAAAAGTTGTATATCAGGATATTTATAGAAGATTGGAAATTTATAAAAATATAACAGCAGACAAAGGAACAGAAAAATTACTAGACTACATGAAAAAATGGAAGCTGATTGATTAAGGAGGATGTATGAATATATTGCTGTATCTTCATGGGAATATAGATTTATCAGAAAAAACTCAGGAATTAATTAATATTGCTTGTTCATGGAAAAAAGCAACAGATGGAAAGCTCTATGCAGCTGTGTCAAAAGAAAAGAAATTATTAATAAAGAATAAAATTGAAAAATGGGAAATTGATAAAATATTTATTTTAGAAGACAGCAAGGAAGACACTTTAAAAAAAACAAGCTCATTCTTTAAGAAAATTTCAAATATTATAAATATTGATTGCATAGTGATGGGAAATTCAATCTTTGAAAGAGAACTGGCACCATATTTAGCAAGTATATATAAATGGAAATTTGCACCTAATATTATAGATTTTAAAATTGATGGGAAAAATATTTTATGGAAAAGATTCTTGTATGGAACAAGAGCAATACAAAAATTTACTACAGAGAATAATTCTATTGTAGTTACAGTATCCTCTAATATATATAAGAAAGATGAAAAAAGACCTGTATCAAGGGATATAGAATATGTAGATGTGGATACAGAAAAAGATAATGAAATTTTATTTACAGTGGAATCAAGAGAAGAAAAAATATTGCAAAAGCACCCTTTGGAAAATGCTAAGATAGTCATTGGAGTAGGAAAGGGAATTAAAAATAAAAAGAATTTTTCAATGATAGAAGAACTGGCAGACTTATTAGGAGCAACTATAGGGGTAACCAGATCTGTAGTAGATAATGGCTGGCGACCTGAATATGAAAAAATAGGACAGACAGGAAAAATTATCAAGCCAGAATTGTATCTTGGCTTTGGTATATCAGGGGCAATGCAGCATATGGCAGGAGTACGCCAAGCAAGGCATATTATTATGGTGAATAATAACCCTAATGCAGAATCATTTCGTTCATCAGATTTTGGAATTGTAGCAGATCTATTTGATGTTATTCCTAGAATTATTGAGTTTATGAAAAATAAAAAATCTTAAAATAAAAACTTTCATAAAAAAAGACCTCTTCTAAAGAATTCGAGGTCTTTATTTTTTTAACTTTTTTTTATATCAAATTTTTTAATTTTTTTATAGAGAACGCTTCTATGAATTCCCATTTTTTCTGCTGCTTCACTACAGTTCCAATGATATTTTTTTAAAAATTCTTCTATAAGAAGTTTTTCATAGGAATCTATTTTTTTCTGAAAATCTGGATTTTTATTTTCAACATCAGAGTATCGTTTATTATACATTTTTACAGGAAGATCATCAAGTTCAATTAAAAAACTATCATTTATTGCATAAGCACTTTTTATGACATTGTCAAGTTCTCTAATATTTCCAGGCCATGGATAATTTTTAAGACAGTTTTTTACTTCCTTTGAAAAACCTTTTACAGTTTTGTATTCAAGATTCAGTTTAGTGAGAAAATAACCTGCAAGCTCCAGAATATCTTCTTTTCTTTCACTTAAAGAAGGCATTTCTATATTTATAACATTTAATCTATAATATAAATCTTCTCTGAATAGTTCTTTTTCAATCATTTCTGGGAGATTTTTTCTTGTAGCTGCAATAATTCTTACATCAATAGGAATGGAATTTACACTTCCAACAGGGTCAATTTCTTTTTCCTGAAGGACTCTCAGAAGTTTTCCTTGCATAGGAAGAGGCATATCACCAATTTCATCTAAAAAGATTGTCCCTCCATTGGCAATAAAAAACTTCCCTTTTTTTCCACCCTTTTTTGCTCCTGTAAAAGCTCCTTCTTCATAACCAAACAATTCAGATTCCAGAAGAGCTTCTGGGATAGCAGCACAGTTTATACTTATCATAGGTTTGTCTGCTCTGTCTCCACTTGTATGAATAGCTTTGGCAAACACCTCTTTTCCTGTTCCAGTTTTACCAGTGATAAGAACAGGAAAATTTGTTTTGGAAGCTTTTAAACCAATTTTTTTTACAGTAAGGAAAGATTGAGATTTACCTACTATTTTATCAAAACAATAATTTTCTTTTGCTGCATTAATGTATTCTTCTTTATAATACTCAAGTTCAGCATATTCATTCATTAATTTTTTAGCAACATCAAGAGTTTGAAGCCTAAATTTTATCTGAGCTACTCCAGCTATAACTTCTCCTTCTTCATTTTCAACAAATGAACGGCTTACAATAGCAGATCCTTCTTTTTCAATTCCCAAGATATAAGTTTGAATAACACATTCTTCACAATAACGTTTTTCCATTACTTCAAGCATTTTACTGTTTGGAATAATATTAAGAATTGATTTTCCGAGAGCTTTTTCTTTAGTGGTACCTAAAAAATTACAATATTTTTCATTGATATGAATAACTTCCCCAGCTCTATTTACAACAATAAAGCCATCATCTGTCATAGAAGATACTCTCTCAAAGATACGAAGATGTAGATATTTATTTTTATTTTCCATAGATACCTCCTAACTCTAAAATATTTTTTATTACATATTACCATAAAAATTCTGCATTATAAATAGAAAAATTATAAAAACAAAGTAGATATTTTCTTTAAAATAAGATATAATATACATGTAATACACGTTATACAAGAAAATAAATTTTAATAATACTTTATGGAAAGGAGCTTAACTATGAAATCTATAAGTCTAAGATTAGATGATTCAATAATTGATGAAATAAAAGAAGTAGCAGAAAAATATAATATATCTACAAGCGATTTAATAAGAGAAGGAATTGAAAAAATTCTTAAAGAGAAAAAAAATAATATATACTATAAACTTACTAACTTTAGTGAATGTTCAGAAGAAGAAACAAATGAAATAATAGAAAAGTTAGATAAAATTTCTACAACAGAAGATTTAAAAATAGTAAGAATTGAAAGGGAAAAAATCTAATGGAAATAGAATATAGATATACTAAACAAGTATTTAAATTTTTTGTAAAACATAAGGAAGTTGAAAGTAAATTTAAAGAAAATATAAAAGCTGTTTTAAAAGGAGATAGTAATATAGATATAAAAATGCTAAAGAGTATGAAAGATATAATGAGAATGCGAATACAAAATTATCGTGTAATTTATAAAGTTGAAAATGGAGATATTGTGATAATTGATGTAGTAATGGCAGGAAATAGAGGAGAAATATATATAAAATTAAAATAAATTTATCTTTTTGTTTGAAGATCTTCATGATTTTGGTATAAATCATTATTAAATGGTTCAATAAGTACAGGACAGAAGTATGCTCTTTCTTTTTCTACAATAATAGGAAATGAAACTCAGTATCCATTTACATTTTCAGTATAGTAGTGAAATTTTTGAATCATATTTCTCTAACCTGATAGTGTTCAAATTTTTCTTTTAACAGTTATAAGCCTTTCATCAAGCTGAAAGGCTTATATTCTTTTTTCCATTCATATGTGTGAAAAATTTTAATTTCCCTCCCACAAATAACTATATATATCAATAGTTTAATTGTATCATGTTTCCTGAAGAAATAAAAGAAGAAAAAGAATGAGTTTTAGATATAGATATAAAGTCCGATAAAATATAAAAATAAGAAAAAATGATGAATTTGACAGTAATATAAAATAATGTTATAATATATATTATTCTGATATTGTTTTATATTTTCTTAGGAAATTATAATTTGATAAATTTGTTGAAAAAATAAAAAATGTTAATT
>ERZ773144.1103-NODE-1103-length-25155-cov-5.557331_pt1 | contig 25155 bp, 23 predicted proteins | sample MGYA00580849_ERZ773144 | MGnify/ENA primary metagenome ERZ773144 (study PRJEB29015, sample SAMEA2737861) | human gut metagenome | biome: human gut; feature: human-associated habitat; material: faeces | place: China | collected 2012 ...
GATAGAGTGGTAATATAGATATCTCCAATGGAATATGGACAGAAATTTTTAAATTACCAACATTATTAATATAAAAAAGGAGAAAAAATGGATATAAAAGAAATAATAAAAAATATTGATTTAAATAAAATCATGTATCTAATAGCTTTAAATGAAATTTCAGGAAATGAAAATGTAATTTGTAAATTCAGCTATGCAGGAGGAATATCAGGATATAGTTTTGGCAGAAGTCAGTTTGATGTAAAACATAATTCAAAAGCCAGAAATTTTTTAAAAGAAAAATGCAGATTTACAACTGGTGATATTGATAGATTATTAAGATTAGACAAGGAAATAGGTGATCTTAATAATAAATTAAAAAATCATAGAAAGGATATAGATGAACTGGATAAAGAACATATAAAAGAAATGGTAAACTATGTAGCCAATCTTAATGAGCTGCCAGAATTTGAAGATGAAAAAACTTTTGTCCACTTAGTAGATTATCATAATCAGTTTAACCTCAGTAAGAATGGGCTTATGCATAATTTTATAAAAACGAAAAAACTTTTAAAATCCCATGATATCTATGATTTTAAACTGGGGTTGAAATGGGGTAAAAAAGCACCTCAGGATATAAAAAGAAGATACCTGAATATAGAAAATAATTGGAAATAGGAGGATAAGATGAACAAAGAAACATTGTTATTAATAGGAGTTTTAGGATTAGTTATTATAGGAATTATTTTATTATATAAATATAAAAGAGAAGCTCTTAAAGCAGCAGCATATTATATAGTAGTACAAGCAGAAGAAAATTTTATATCTGGAGAGGGTAAAGAAAAATTACAATATGCAATAAAAGAGCTAAAAAAGAAAATTCCTTGGTATTTGGCATGGATTATCTCAGAAAGTTTTATAATTAAGCTTGTAGAAGATGTTTTATCTGGCTTACAAAGTACATTCAAGGGAGTTAAAGAGAAACAGATAAATGTAATTAATAAAGTTTTAGAAGCAGCAATAACAGGGCAGGATATAGTAAAGGTAACTAAGCAAATGGAACAGGATGTTAATTCTAAAGGATATATAGAAGGCTTTGTAGAGGGGAGAACAGATTTTAAAGGGGATAGTAATATAGTTGGGGGATTAAGGGCAGGAATAAAAATCTAAAGGAGCAAAAATGATGGAGGAAATAATAAAATATTTGATGAATTACGGACCTCTAGGAGTTGTAACAGCTTATTTCCTATACAATGATTTTCAGGATAGAAAAGCTAACAGACAGTTCATGTCTTCATTAATGAATCAAGTAAATGATCATGAAAATAGAATAACAGCTCTTGAATATGAAAGAGAATAAATTAAAAGCTAGATAATCTAGCTTTTTTTATTTTTATCATTTTGCTTTTACATTTTTTTATCAAATTGCTTTTATATTTTTATCATTTTGCTTTTCGCCTTACATTTATGGAAAAATCTATAAAAAAACATTTGACATATCGTGTACAATATATTATAAATATATTAATATATTTAGTACTTAATTAAAACTTTGATTTCCAAAATAGTTCACAAATGGAAAATTGGTTTTATAAGATACAGTAAATAAAAGTTTTTTTACAAAAATAGAAATTAAAAGATATTAATTTAATAATAGGGAGGGAAGAGAAGAAATGAAATTTAGCTATTATCCTGGTTGTACTTTAAAAACTAAAGCACAAGACCTTGAGAAATATGCCTTAGATTCAGCTGCTGCTTTAGGTGTAGAATTGGAAGAGCAGAAAGATTGGCAATGCTGTGGTGCTGTATTTCCATTAGGTTCAGATGAAATTGCTACAAAACTTTCTTCAGTAAGAAGTTTAGCTGCTTCTTATGCCAAGGGAGAGAAACTTGTGACTATATGTTCTGCATGTCATCATGTAATCAAAAGAACAAATGAAGAATTAAAATCTAATGAAGATATGAGAAGAAAAGTTAATAATTATCTGCAATTAGAAAACAACTACTCAGGAGAAGGTGAAGTAATTCACTATCTTGAAATGTTAAGAGATGAAATAGGATTTGATAAGATAGCAGAAAAAGTCGTGAAACCTTTGAATCGTAAAATTGCAGCTTATTATGGATGTATGCTTTTAAAACCTAAAAAAGCAATGAATTTTGATGATCCAGAAAATCCATCAATAATAGAAAATTTCATAAAAGCACTTGGAGGAACTCCAGTACTTTACCCATATAGGACAGAATGCTGTGGAGCATATCTTGCTGTAAATAATAAAGAGCTTACAGAAAAAATGAGCAGTAAGATAATAAAATCAGCTTTAGATAATGGAGCAGAAGAAATTGTTACAGCTTGTCCTTTGTGCAAGTATAACTTGGAACTTAAAGATACAGCATCTGTAAGTTATTTTTCAGAGATTTTGGCTGAAGCTTTAGGAGTTAAGTAAAGTATTTCTAAAGACAGGGAGGAAAAATTGGAAAGAGATAAAGTAGTTTTCAATAAAGATAAAAAAGATGTACTTATAATAGAAGAAATTAGTAAAGAAAAAACAGCAAACTGTATGCAGTGTGGAAAATGTTCTGCTGGATGTCCTGCTACAGATGGAATGGATATACTTCCTCATCAGGTAATAAGATATCTGCAAATGGGAGATGTAGAAACAATAAAAAATAGTAAAACTATATGGACTTGTGCTTCTTGTTTCACTTGTGCTTCTCGTTGTCCTAGAAATGTAGATCTTTGTAAACTGATGGAAGCAGTTCGTCTAACTATTGTAAGAAAAAAAGGAAGCAGTAAATTAATTCCTGAAGATGTACCAGAAATAATGTCAGATAAAAAAATGCCGCAGCAAGCTATTGTTAGTGCATTTCGTAAATATAGTAAATAAACTGTTTTGTGAGGAGGAAAGAGATTGCAAAGAGTTGGAGTTTTTGTTTGTTGGTGCGGGAATAATATAGCAGGTACTGTAGATGTAGAGAGAGTATCTGAGGTAGCAAAGGATATTCCTGGAGTAGTTTATTCAACAAATTATCAATATATGTGCTCTGAGATAGGGCAAAATTTATTAAAAGATGCTATAAAAGAATATAATTTAGATAGAGTAGTAGTTGCTTCATGTTCTCCTAGAATGCATGAAACAACATTTCGTAATGCAGCTGCAAAAGCTGGATTGAACCCATATCTTGTTGAGATAGCGAATATAAGAGAACACTGTTCATGGGTACACAAAGATAAAGAGCAGGGAACAGAAAAAGCAATAGCACTTGTAAAAGCTGCTGTGGCAAAAGCTATTCTTAATGCTCCGTTAGTATCTGGAGAGAGTGGAGTAGAAAAAAGAGCATTGGTAATTGGAGGGGGAATTGCTGGCATACAGACAGCCCTTGATATAGCTGATGCTGGATTCAAAGTAGATATAGTTGAGAAGCAACCAAGTATAGGTGGAAAAATGGCTCAATTAGATAAGACATTCCCTACACTTGACTGTTCAGCTTGTATCTTAACACCTAAAATGGTTGATGCTTCTATGCATCCAAACATTACTTTACATACATACAGTGAAATAGAAGCTGTAAATGGTTATGTAGGAAACTTTACAGTATCTATAAAGAAAAAAGCTCGTTATGTAGATATGGATAAATGTACAGGGTGTGGAATCTGTGTTGAAAAATGTCCTTCAAGAAAAGCAGGAAATGAATTTGAAGAAAATCTAACTAAAAGAGGAGCTATATATAAAGCATTTGCACAGGCAGTACCTAATGTACCAGTAATCGATAGTACTCAATGTATAAAAATGGCAACTGGAAAATGTGGAATCTGTGAAAAACTTTGTATGGCAAAAGCTATAGATTTCTCTCAAAAAGATGAAATTATAGAAGAAAGATATGGAGCTATAGTAGTAGCTACTGGATATGACCTTATCAATCTTGAGAAGTTAGGTGAATATAATTATTCTCACCCTAATGTAATAACTTCGCTGGAGTTTGAAAGACTTACAAATGCAGCGGGACCTACTCACGGAAAATTCCTTAAACCTTCAGATCATACAAAACCTAAAAAAGTAGTTTTTGTACAATGTGTTGGTTCAAGAGATACAAGTGACAGAGGAAAACCTTACTGTTCAAAAATCTGTTGTATGTATACAGCAAAACATGCAATGCTTCTTAGAGATAAATACCCAGATATCGAAGCATATGTATTCTATATAGATGTAAGAACACCTGGTAAAAACTTTGATGAATTCCAGAGAAGAGCAGTTGAAGAATATGGAGTTCAATATATCAAAGGTATGGTTGGAAAAGTATTCCCAGAAGGGGATAAACTAATGGTAAATGGTGTAGATGCACTTACTGGACAGACAGTTGTAATAGATGCTGATATGGTAGTACTGGCAGCAGCTACAAGAGCTAAAGATGATGCAGTAGCTTTAAAAAGAAAGCTTAACATCAGTACAGATACAAACAACTTCTTTACAGAGGCACATCCAAAACTAAAACCAGTAGAAACAGCTTCAGCAGGAATATACTTAGCAGGAGCTTGTCAAGGACCTAAAGATATTCCTGAAACAGTGGCACAAGCCAGTGCAGCAGCAGCAAAAGCAATAATTCTGCTTTGCAAGGATAAACTTGTAAATAACCCTTGTGTATCTTCTGTAAATACAGATCTTTGCAGTGGATGTGGTCAATGTGCACAAATGTGTCCATACGATGCTATCTCTCTAAAAATGACTGATATCAGAGACCATGGAAAAGTTGTAAGAAGATTAGTGGCAACAGTAAATGATGCACTATGTCAAGGATGTGGAGGATGTACAGTATCTTGCCGTCCAGGAGCAATTGACCTGAGAGGATTCTCAAATAAACAAATTATGGCGGAGGTAGATGCAATATGTCGTCTGTAGAAAAAGTAGAAAAAGAAGAATTCAAACCTTTGATAGTTGCATTCTGCTGTAACTGGTGTAGTTATGCAGGTGCAGACCTAGCAGGGACAAGCAGATTGAACTACCCTGCTAATGTAAAAATAATTCGTGTTCCATGTTCTTGCAGAGTAAATACTAACTTCATAATTCGTGCTTTCCAAAAAGGTGCAGATGGAGTAGTCATTGCAGGATGTCATCCAGGGGACTGTCACTACTCAACAGGAAACTATTACACAAGACGTCGTTTCTCTGTTTTCATCAATCTTCTTGAATATATGGGAATAGAAAAAGAACGTTTTAAAATAGACTGGATATCAGCTGCAGAAGCAAATAAATTTGCTACAGTAATGAATGAAGTATTGGAAAACGTTCATAAACTTGGACCAAATAAAAAGTTGAGGGATGGTAGATGGAAATAATGACTGAAAAAATTAGAGAAATAGCTAAAGAAGCACTTTCAAGTAATAAAGTCCAAATGGTAATTGGTTGGGAAAAAGGAGATTTTTCATTTGAATCTATACCAGTTTTCATCACTGATGCTGAACAGACTGACAAACTTGTATTAGATGTTTACTGTATAAATAATCTAAGCAAATACCTTATGGAGCAAACACAGAAATATGAAAAAATTGGAATATTTTTAAAAGGATGCGATTCATTAGGATTAAACCAGCTATTAAAGGACCATAGAATAGACAGAGAAAAAGTTTATATATGGGGAGTTCCATGTAATGGAATGGTTGATTCTAAAAATAATAAATATACAAAATGTGAAACTTGTCTTCATCCTACTCCAGTAGTATATGATGAACTGTTAGGGGAGGAAATAACTTCTGAAGTTGATACTGAAGAGAGATTTAGAGAAGTAAAAATACTTGAAAATATGACTGCTGATGAAAGATATGAATTCTGGAGTAATGAATTTTCAAGATGTATCAGATGTAATGCCTGTCGTAATATATGTCCAGCATGCAGCTGTGTAAAATGTGTATTTGATAATGATGAGATAAATGTTTTAGGAAAAGCTAATGTAGCTCCTGAAAATGGATTCTTCCACTTGACAAGAGCTTACCATGTAGCTGGAAACTGTGTGGACTGTGGAGAATGTGCAAGAATATGTCCTGCTCATATCAGACTTGATTTATTAAATAGAAAAATAATAAAAGATATTAATGAAACTTATGGAACATGGGAAGCAGGACTTGATTCTGAAACTCCAGCACCATTGGTATCATATACCCTAGAAGATAAAGATAATTTTGCAGTAAAAAAAGGAGGTAAATAATGAAAAAAGTATTAAAAAGCAGATTGCCAGAATTATGGGAAGCTATTAATAATAATTTTGATTTATTTCTTCCAATGGAAAATGGTACTCTTGTAAATTTTGGAAGTTATACAGTTGATAAAAATGTAAGATTAGATGTACTTAAGACAAATTCATCTGTGAAAGAATTTGTTTTTCCACAAACTGAAACATATTTAAAATTTAAGAATACAAGGAAAAAACTTGAACTGACACCAGTGAATGTAGTGGGAAGAGATTATGTACTTTTTGGTGTAAGAAACTGTGATGCAGCAAGTTTTAAAATAATGGATAACATATTTCTGAGAGAACCAGTAGACACATATTATAGAGCCCATAGAGAAAAAGGAATCATAGTAACTATGGCATGTAATTCACCAGAAGAAACTTGTTTCTGCAGTGCTTTTGGAATAGATGCAGCTGAAGCTTCACCAGCTTCTGATATAGTTACTTGGGATATGGGAGACTATATCTTATGGGAAACTAAAAGTGAAAAAGGAGAAAAACTTACAGCTTCTGTATCTTCTATACTTGAAGAAGCTGAAGATATAAGTGTTCTTGAAATACTAAAAAAAGAAATTAAAGAGAAAATGGAGTCACTTCCTTTAAGAGAACTTGATCCAAAAAAAATAACAAAGGAACAGCAGGAGCTTTTTGATATGGAAGATTTCTGGGGAGATATCAGCAAAAAGTGCCTTGCATGTGGTTCTTGTACATTTGTATGTCCAACTTGTCACTGCTATGATGTAAAAGATTATGATGGAGGAAATGCTGGAGAAAGATATAGATGTTGGGACTCTTGCATGATATCAGACTTTACTCGTATGGCTCATGGAAATCCAAGAACCAATCAATTACAGAGAGTAAGACAAAGATTTATGCACAAACTTGTATATTATCCAAAAAATCATGAGGGAATGTACTCTTGTGTAGGATGTGGAAGATGTGTTGAGAAATGTCCTGTGGGATTAAATATTGTAAGAGTAATAAAAAGATTGGGGGAGGAATAATATGAGTTGTGGTTGCGGATGTCATGATCATGACAATGATCCTTTAATGCCTAAAGTGGCAATAATAACTAATATCAGAAGAGATACTCCTGATGTTACTACATTTAGAATAGAGAGTCCAGAAGGTGGAAAACCTTTTGAATTTATGCCAGGTCAATGTGCTATGCTGTCAGTTCCTCCAATAGGAGAAGCTATATTTTCTATAACTTCATCTCCTACTGTAAAAGATTACATGGAGTGCAGCATAAAAAAATGCGGAATAGTAACTGACTATATACATCAGCTTGAAGAGGGAGCTGAAATTGGTATAAGAGGACCATATGGAAATAACTTCCCTGTAGAAGAAGCAGATGTATTGAAAGGTAAAGACCTTCTGTTCATAGCTGGAGGTATAGGGCTTGCTCCTCTTCGTTCAGTTATCAACTATGTAATGGATAACAGAGAAAACTATGGAAAAGTGGATATCGTATATGGTTCACGTACTCCAGATGATCTGGTACATCAAAATGATATTTTCAAAGTATGGCCTGCTCAGAAAGATACAAATGTGCATCTGACAGTAGACAGAGAATTTGAAGGATGGGATGGACATGTTGGATTTGTACCAAACTATGTAAAAGAGCTTGGACTTGACAATAACAAAGTTGCTCTTGTGTGCGGACCTCCAATCATGATCAAATTTGTACTTCAAGGTTTGGAAGAAATTGGATTTAAGAAAGAGCAGGTATTCACTACATTGGAACTTAAAATGAAATGTGGCGTAGGAAAATGTGGACGTTGCAACATTGGAGATAAATATGTTTGTAAAGATGGTCCAGTATTTAGATGTGATGAAATTTTAGAACTTCCAAATGAATATTAATATTGAGAAAAAATCATAGTAAGGAGAGATAAATGGCTGAAAAGAAAATGGTTGATATATATATATTAGGTAAAAAATATACTGTACCTTCAACTCTAACAATAATGGATTCTATGGAATATGCAGGATATCAGCTTATAAGAAGCTGCGGATGCAGATCAGGATTCTGTGGAGCTTGTGCTACTGTATATAGAGTGCAGGGACAAAGTGAACTTAAAGTAACTCTTGCTTGTCAAAGTGAGGTAGAAGATGGAATGTATCTTACACAAATTCCTTTCTTCCCAGGGAAAAAAGCAGTTTATGATATGGATAAAGTAGAAGCTTCTGCTGATACTATGGTAGAAAAATATCCTGAAATATACAAATGTATAGGATGTAATGCTTGTACAAAAGGATGTTCTCAAGGAATCAATGTAATGCAGTATATTGCATATGCACAAAGAGGAGAATTTGAGAAATGTGCTCATGAATCATTTGACTGTGTAGGATGTGGAATATGTGCATCAAAATGTCCTGCTGGAATAACTCACTACAATGTAGGACTTCTGGCTCGTCGTATTACTGGAAAACATATAGCTCCTAAGAGTAAACATTTAATGGAAAGAGTTGAAGAAATCAACGCTGGTAAATTAGATGCGGAATTAGATGAAATGATGAATAAAAGTATAGATGAACTTAAAGATCTATACAATCACAGAGATATCACTAAATAGTAGGAATGGAGGTTTTTAATAGATGTATACGGCAGAAATGAGAGAATTAATAAAAAAGGTTGAGGCAACTCGTCCAAGCAGAATGGGGCATGATTTTCCAAGATTATCTCCAGAAGCTAAATTAGAAATATTAAGAAATAATCACCCAGACTATGTGGAAAGTGGATTTAGACCACTTAATCTTGGAGTAAATTCTGGAGATAAAGTACCTTTGGAACTGGCTGATCTTATAGAAGCAAAAAGCAGAGTAGAATTAGATAAAGTAGACCTTAATAGAATAGACTATGATGTAGATGTTCTTATAATAGGAGCAGGGGGAGCAGGAGCTGCTGCTGCACTGGAAGCACACAATGCTGGAGCAAAAGTAATGATAGCTACTAAACTTCGTTTTGGAGATGCTAACACTATGATGGCTGAGGGAGGAATCCAAGCTGCTGATAAACCAGATGATTCACCTGCTAGACACTACCTAGATGTATTAGGTGGAGGACACTTCACAAACATCCCTGAACTAGCAAAAGCATTAGTACATGATGCACCAGGAGCTATCCAATGGCTTAATGAACTTGGAGTAATGTTCGATAAGGAAGAGGATGGAACTATGCATACACAGCATGGTGGAGGAACTTCAAGAAAAAGAATGCACGCTGCTGCTGACTACAGTGGAGCAGAAATAATGCGTGTACTTAGAGATGAAGTAAGAAATAAAGGTGTAGAAGTAATAGAGTTTTCACCAGCAGTAGAACTTATAAAAGATACAGATGGAAAAGTAGCAGGAGCTGTATTATACAATCTTGAAACTAAAGAATACTCAGTAGCAAAGGCTAAAACTGTAATACTGGCTACAGGAGGAGCAGGAAGACTTCACTATCATGGATTTCCTACTTCTAATCACTATGGGGCAACAGCTGATGGACTAGTATTAGGATACAGAGTAGGAGCAGAACTTGCTTTTGCTGATACTATTCAATATCACCCTACAGGAGTTGCATTCCCATCACAAATATTTGGTGCTCTAGTAACTGAAAAAGTAAGAGGACTTGGAGCAACACCTCTTAACATAGATGGTGAGCAGTTTGTATATCACTTGGAAACAAGAGATATTGAAGCATCTGCTATCATCAATGAATGTAATGTAAAAGGAAAAGGAATTCCTACACCAACTGGAGAAGTTGGAGTATGGCTTGACACTCCATTAATCGACATGATACATGGAGAAGGAACATTGGAAAAAAGACTTCCTGCAATGTTTAGGATGTTTGAAAAATTTGGAATAGATATGAGAAAAGAACCAATTCTTATCTACCCAACACTTCATTATCAAAATGGAGGACTTCTAATCAATGATAAAGGAGAAACTAAAATAGAAAACCTATTTGTAGCTGGGGAATGTGCTGGAGGAATCCACGGAAGAAACAGACTTATGGGAAATTCATTGTTGGATATAATAGTATTTGGGCGTAGAGCTGGTAAAAATGCTGGAACTAAGAGTAAAGAGGTTGAAGTAAAAGACCTTACACTAGATCATATAGCAGAATATCATGAAGCATTAAAAGCAAATGGAGTAGAAACTGACAGAGTATCTCCTATGCTGCTTCCTCGTTACAGACATGGTGCAGACAAACAAAACTAAAATATAAAGGGGGAACAAAATGAATTTTATCGTTGCAATTTTGGTTATAGTGGCAGTTGGATATCTTATTGTTAAAAAGTATTATGCACAAGGGGTTCTACTGCTTGGGGGAGCTATACTTTTATTAGCTGCTGTGGTTTTTAACGGAACTCCTATTCTTGCAAAAGGTGGAACAGGATCACTTTATCTTGATGTATTTGCTCAACTGAAAGCTAACTTTATCAAGACTACAGGAAGTCTTGGAATAGCTATCATGATAGTATCAGCATTTGCTAAATACATGGACCATATAGGAGCGAGTAAAGCTCTTGTAAAGGTTGCTATTAAACCTCTACAAAAACTTAACTCTCCATATATAGTACTTGCATTATCATATGTAGTAGGTCAAATACTTAATGTATTCATCCCAAGTGCATCTGGACTTGGAGTACTTTTAATGGTAACTGTATATCCTATTGTTGTATCTCTTGGAGTATCGCCTCTAGCAGCAACTGCAGTAATAGGAACATCAGCTTGTCTTGACCTGGGACCTGCTTCTGGAAATGCTGTTCTAGCTTCTAAGACAGCAGAGATGGATGCAGCTCTATACTTTGTTGACTATCAAATTCCAGTGGCAATAGTTACAGTTATTGTTATTACAGTTATTCATTATTTTGTAAATAAAGCTATGGATAAGAAAATGGATTTAGCAGAAAAAGCAAAAGAAGAAGCTGAGTTTGAAAAAGAAATGGGTACTGAAGGAAAAGTTCCTGGGTTCTATGCTTTTTTACCTATTATTCCATTGATTATAATACTTATGTTCAGCCCATTAACTGGAAGCAGTATCAAAGTGGATGTTGTAGAAGCTATGTTTATGAGTATTGGGTTGAGTATGCTTATTGAAGGTATTAGAAGAAAAGCATTTAAAAGTACTCTTGCTGAATTGAAAATAGTATTTACAGCAATGGGAAGTCAATTTGCTAATGTTATTACTCTGATTGTAGCTGGAGAATTCTTTGCTCTTGGACTTACAAGAATAGGAGTTATATCAGCTCTTATTGATTCTACTAAATCAGCAGGACTTGGACCTCAGCCAATGATCTTGGTTATGACTGCTATAATAGCAATTTCTTCTATCCTTATGGGATCAGGGAATGCTCCATTCTTCGCTTTTGCTGCATTAGCACCAGCAGTGGCAGCTTCAGTTGATCTTAATCCAATTGTTATGTTAATGCCAATGCAATTAGCAGCAGGAATAGCAAGAAGCATTTCTCCTATTACTGCAGTTATAGTTGCAGTTGCAGGAATTTCAGGAGTATCTCCATTTGATGTTGTAAAAAGAACAGCAGCTCCAATGATCGGAGGACTATTAGCAGTTCTTATCACTAATATGATTTTATTTGGATAATATAAAAAATTAAGGGGGATTACATAAAATGGATATGAAAAAATATTTAGCAGATTTAGAAAAATTAGTAAATATTGATTGTGGAAGTAATGTACCTGAAGGTGTACAGGAAGTTACAGAATTTTTCAAAAAAGAACTTGAAAATGAATGGATACTAAAAGTATATCCTCAAAATGATGGGAAGAATCCTGTATTAGTAGCTAAAAATAGAGATAGTGAAGACATAGATCTTATGTTCTTAGGTCATAATGATACTGTATTTCCTAGAGGAACTGTACCAGCATGGACATATAAACTTGAAGGAAATATAGCAACAGGACCAGGGGTATATGATATGAAATCAGGTGTACTTTCTATGATAGAAGTTGCTAAAGAATTTAAAAATGAGGATATAACAATCGCTCTTGTGATGAATACAGATGAAGAAATCAGTTCTCGTTATTCAAGATCTGTAATAGAAGAAGTAGGAAAGAATGCAAAATATGCAATGGTATTTGAACCAGCTCGTAAAAATGGAAATGCTGTAATAGAAAGAAAAGGACTTGTAAAATACAAGGTTGAGTTCTTTGGAAAATCTTCTCATGCAGGAAACTATCCACAAGAGGGAATTAATGCTATTCTTGAAGCTTCTCGTTGGGTAACTGAAATATCTAAACTTCATAATTGGGATATAAAAAACTCACTTAATGTGGGGCTTATAGAAGGTGGAAGTGGAGTAAATATTGTTCCTGACTATGCTTGTATTAAATTTGAAGGAAGATCACATCAAGTGGAATTCTTTGAAACTATAAGAAAAACTATGGAAGATTTAAAAGCAAATCCATTAGTTAAAGGAATTAAAGTAGAACTTGAAGAAATAGGATACAGACCTCCATTAGTATTAAATGATAAATCAGCTGTACTTCGTGATCTTTTTGATGAAAGCAAAGCTGAAATGGGAATAAAATATGATTGGGAAGTAGCTGGAGGATGTTCTGATGGAAATTTCCTAGGTGTATTAGGAGTAGGAGTTGTTGATGCTGTAGGTCCTGTTGGTGGAGAAGCTCACAGTAAAAATGAATATTTAGATATATCTACTGTTGAAGAAAGAATTAACTTAGCTAAAGTTGTAGTTAGAAAGATGATTGATAGAAAGATAATATAATTATAAGTAGAAATACAATGTTTAAAATTTAAGAAAAGCTGTGGATGATTAAATTCATCTGCAGCTTTTTATATTTAAAATAATTTTTAAATTTTCTTATAAATTTTATTTAAATCTTAAATAAAATAGAAAATGAATATTATAAATTGAATAGTAAATAAGCTTACTTTTGACTTAGTGCAATTTCTTTTATGTTACTTATGACAATTTTTGATAGCTATTTTTGTTTTTTATAATATATCCTGTATAAAATTATTATGATACGATATACGAAATTAGATAATTATGTTTTAATAACTGAGTATTTATTCTATTAAACTATAATGATGGAGGAAAGTTTATGGAAAAGAAGGGTTCGCCAAAGGTAGTAAAAATGGACGTATATCCAGTAGCAGGATATGACAGCATGCTTTTGACACTTAGTGGATGTCACGCACCATATTTTACTAGAAATATAGTAATATTAGAAGATGAAACTGGAAACAAAGGAATAGGAGAAATACATGGAGGAGAAGCTATCACTGAGATGCTTGAAAGTTATAAACCAATAGTAATAGGAGCAGAAATAGCAGATTATAGACAGGTAATAACAAATATAAGAAAAAATGGACAAAAAGTAAAAGGAGACAGTGGAGAAGGACTTCAAGAACTGAATATAAGCAATTTGAAATTTGTAGTTCAGGCTGAAGCTGCTGTAGAATGTGCAATGCTTGACTTATTAGGAAAATATGTAAACAAACCTATGGCATCTTTATTAGGGGATGGAGGAATTCAAAGAGAAGAGGTTCCTTTTCTAGGGTATTTATTTTATATAGCTGATACAAAGAAAACTGATCTTCCTTATTTAATAGAGAGTGACTGTAAAGATAAATGGGAGGAAGTGAGAAGAAAAGAAACTCTTACTCCTGAAGCAGTAGTAGAACAGGCAAAAGCTCTTTATGAAAGATACGGATTTAAAGATTTTAAATTAAAAGGGGGAGTATTAAAAGGAGAAGAGGAAATGAAAGCTATTGAAGCACTTCACAGAGCTTTTCCAAAAGCAAGAGTAAATCTTGATCCCAATGGAGCATGGACTTTAGAAGAAGCAATAAGATTATGTAAGGATAAAAATAATGTAGTGGCATATATGGAAGATCCATGTGGACCAGAAGCTGGATTTTCAAGCAGAGAGATAATGGCAGAATTTAAAAATGCTACTGGATTAAAAGTTGCAACAAATATGATAGCTACTAACTGGAGACAATTCTATCATGCAGCTGCTTTAAAATCAGTAGATATAATACTTGCTGACCCTCACTTTTGGACATTAAACGGAAGTATAAGAATGGCATATATACTAAAAGATTGGGGATTGACTTGGGGATCACACTCAAACAATCACTTTGACATAACTCTTGCAACATTTGCTCAAGTAGCAGCAGCTGCACCAGGAAAGATTACACCTGTAGATACTCATTATATATGGCAGGACGGGCAAGGGCTTACTAAAGAATCTCCTGTGATAAAGGATGGAGTTATAAAAATAACTGATAAGCCAGGACTTGGAGTAGAAATTGATATGGAAAAATTATTGAAAGCTCATGAGTTATATAAAACAATGCCAGCTAAGTTCAGAGATCGTGATGATGCACTGGTAATGCAGTATTTAATAAAAGACTGGAAATATGATTCTAAAAAACCTTGTATGATTAGATAAGGAAGGAGAGATTTATGAGTAACAAAAGTTTAAATTGGGAAAGTAAAGATACTGTATTAGGAATTATTATGCTCTTATGTGGAGCAGCATATGGAATATTAGTACTTCAAATACCTGGAACAAGATCTCAGTTATTTGATTCAAGATTTGTGCCCTCTCTTATCAGTATTTTGATTATAGTGATTGGAGTACTGCAAACAGGAAGAGGACTTAAAACTTCAAAGGAAGAAGTGGAAAAGAAAGATTTTGATATGAAAACAGTAGTGTGTACGTTTGTTTTGATAGCTCTATACATTTTACTTTATTCTAGTGTAGGATTCATTATAACAACATTTGTATTTCTGTTTCTAGAGATGAATATATTGACGCCAAGTTATGTTAAGAAAAATCAGATTGTTTATCTGATAATTTCCCTGCTCTTTTCAGTAGGAATATATTATCTATTTTATTTTGGGTTTAGTATCTTCCTCCCTGGTGGATTACTAGATGCATTTTTATAGAAAATAAGGGAGGTGAGAAGAAATGTTTGAATTATTTGGAGAAGGTCTGTTGACAGCGTTACAACCATATACACTTATACTTATGCTGATAGGAACTGCTGTAGGAATAGTATTTGGAGCGGTTCCAGGATTATCTACAGTAATGGGACTGGTTTTAGGGCTGCCCTTTACATATGCAATGTCACCAGCAGTTGGAATTTGTTTTTTAATATCACTATATATTGGTGGAACTTCAGGAGGACTTATTTCAGCAATATTGATAGGGATCCCAGGAACACCATCATCAATAGCTACCTGTTTTGATGGACTTCCAATGAAAAATAATGGACGAGTCATGGAAGCACTTGGAATGGGAGTAGTATTTAGTTTTATAGGTACAGTAGTGAGTACTTTAGCACTTGTATTTATTTCACCACTTCTTGCAAAAGTGGCATTACAGTTTGGACCGCATGAATACTTTGCAATAGCTATGTTTGCAATTGTATTGATAACTTCGTTGGCAGGAAGTTCATTACCAAAAGCATTCTTTGCAGCATTTATGGGAATAGGATTTGCAACAGTGGGATTGTCACCAACAGATGCCGTAAAAAGATTTACGTTTGGAAGTCCTCAGTTAGTGGGAGGATTTAATACTTTAACAGTATTGATAGGGCTTTTTGCTATAACAGAGATACTTCTTACATCTGAAACTATTAAATTTTCTACTAAACAGGAAAAAATAGAAGTGAATATGAAAGATGTAAAAGGATTTGGATTTTCTGTAAAAGATTTTTTAGCACAAAAATGGAATGCTTTGGTAGCTTCTGTTATTGGAATAGTTATAGGAATAATACCAGGTATTGGAGGGTCTACTTCTAATTTGATTGCGTATAATGTTATAAAAAGCAGATCTAAATATCCTGAAAAATTTGGAACTGGAATACCTGATGGTGTTGTTGCTTCTGAAACTTCAAATAATGCCTCTGTAGGAGGAGCAATGATACCTCTTCTTACTTTGGGAATACCAGGAGATGGAGCTACTGCAGTTCTTCTTGGAGCTTTCATGGTACATGGTATTGTTCCAGGACCATTACTGTTTAAAAATAATGCTTCATTGGTATTTGCAATATTTGCAGCCATGTTTATAGGAGCTTTTCTTATGTTGATAGTAGAGTTCTTTGGATTGAGAATATTTGCTCAGGTGCTGAGAGTACCCAAATATATACTGCTTCCTATTGTTATAGTATTTACAACAGTTGGAGCTTTTGCTCTTGCTAGCAGGACATTTGATGTTATAGCTATTCTGGTATTTGGTATATTAGGATATATATTTGTTAAATTCAAAGTACCACAATCACCATTTATAATAGGATTTATTTTAGGAAGAATGGCAGAGGAAAACCTTAGAAGAGGACTTATACTTTCTGATAATAATATATTAGATTTTTTCTCAAAGCCAATAGCTAGTGTATTTTTAGTAGCAACTATTTTGTATTTAGGATATATGTTATTTGGATACTGTAAAAAATGCAAAGTAATGAAAATAGCATAAATATATGAAAACGGAGGGATTTATCAATGAAAAAATTTGGGAAAATATTTCTAATGGGATTATGTGCTACAGCAATATTATCTGGTTGTGGAGGAAAAAAAGATGGCGGAAAAGATGCAGCAGTATGGCCAAATAAACCAGTAGAAGTAGTTCTTCATGCATCAGCTGGAGGAGATACAGACTTTAATGCCAGAACATTTGGAGAGTTCTTTGAAAAAGAAACTAAAAAACCACTAGTAGTAACTAACATGCCTGGAGCTTCTGGATTGGCAGCTACAGAAAGTATAAAAGCAACACCTGCTAATGGATACAAAGCGTTGTTTACTCACTCAGGTCCAATGGTGGTAAATTATGTATCTGGAATATCAGATTATGATTTTAAAGAATTTGATGTAGCATGTATTCCAGCAATAGATGGAGGATCAGTATTAGTAGCAAGTAAACAGTCAGGAATCACTTCATTAAAAAATCTTATAGAAAAAAGTCAGGCTAACCCTGAAAGTATTATATATGGAACAGAATTTGGAGGATTCTCACATCTACAAGTACTGATTCTTCAAGATAAAACAGGAGTAAAGTTAAAACTTGCTGATATAGGTTCAACATCTGAAAAAGTTACAAATCTCTTAGGTGGAAGAATAGATGTAGCATCCATAGCTTATGGAAGTATAAAAGATTATGTACAAAATGGTGATATGGTAGCTCTGGCTCAATACAATGGAGAGAGAAACCCTTACTTGGGAGATGTACCAACAGCTAAAGAAAGTGGAGTAGATATGGAAATGAATAACCCATATATTATAGCTTTCCCTAAAGGAACCGATCCAGCAATAGTAGCTAAAATGAGTGAAATTGCAGAAAAAGTGGTAGGAACACCTGAATATGCTGAAAAATTGAAAATTGGATTCAGCCAACAGGCAAAAGTATTGACAACTGAAGAAGCAAAAGCTTATCTGCAAAAAATAGAAGATGAGTATATGCAATATAAAGATGTATTAAGAAATACAACAAAATAATGTTGATAAATAGAGTGGCAAAAAGTTAGATTAAACTTTAGAAATTTGAAAATCAGTGGGAGATAATCTTTCTGGTAAGAAAAGTTTTAAAATTATATTTCTGCTTTTAGCTGCTCTTTTTTTTATGGTACAGTTATGCTATAATGAATTTAAAATAGAAAACAAAGGGGTAAGAATATGAAAACTTATGGACTTATAGGAGAGAAGCTTGGACATTCCCTTTCTCCTGTCATTCATCAATATATATTTGAAAGATATGAAATAAAAGGATATTATTCTCTCTATGAGGTAGAGAAAAGCAATGCTGAAAATATAATAGAAGGGATGAAGATAATGGGAATAGAAGGAGTTAATATAACTATCCCATATAAAGAAACACTTCTTTCAAAAATAGATTTTTTATCTGAAGAGGCAGAAAAAATAGGAGCTGTAAATGTTCTTAAAGTAAAAGATGGAAAAAGCTATGGATATAACAGTGACTATTATGGATTTATAAGGTTGTTGGAAAGAGGAGATATAGTGATAAAAAATAGGGAATGTGTAGTATTGGGAACTGGAGGAGCAGCCAAGTCTGTAATAACAGCTCTTCATGCTCTGGGAGCAAAAAGTATAAAAGTAGTATCAAGAACTCTTTCAAATAAACTTACTGATCTTTTGGAAAAATTTCCATATATTAGTATAGCTATCTATGAAAACTTTTTGGAAGGAGATATTGTAATAAATACAACACCTGTGGGAATGCATCCAAATATTGGAGTTTCTCCAGTAGATGAAAAGGTTATAAAAAGATTTAAAGCAGCAGTAGATATAGTTTATAATCCATTGAAAACAGAATTTCTAAAATTGGCTGAAAAAAATGGGCTGCAGTGTGCTGATGGACTTTATATGCTTATTGAGCAGGCAGTAAAAGCACAGGAAATATGGCAGGAAACAAAATTTGATGATTCATTGGGAGAGGAACTTTATAGTTATTTAGCAGATAATTTTATAGGATAATAGGGAGAGATATAATGAAAATAATGATATTAAATGGACCTAACTTAAATTTTCTAGGTATAAGGGAGAAAAATATATATGGACAGGATAATTATCAAGATGTATGCAGACATATTATGGATAGACTTGATAATCGTGACATTGAAATAAATATATTTCAAAGCAATATAGAAGGAGAAATGATAAATATACTTCAAATGGCATATATGGAAAAGTATGATGGAATAGTTATAAATCCAGGAGCTTATACTCATACTTCAATAGCTCTTTATGATGCAATAAAAAGTATAAATATACCAACTGTTGAAGTTCATCTTTCAAATATACATCAGAGAGAAGAATTTAGACATAAATCATACACAGCTCCTGCATGTATAGGCCAGATATGTGGTTTTGGAAAAGAAGGATATATACTTGCTGTTGAAGGTTTAATCGTACGTTTATCTGAGCAAAATTTCGGCAAATAAACAAAATATATAATAACTGTAAAACTAATTAATCTTTTCTTTCTTTGTCACATTTGTTTTGACAAAATTCAGTATATATGATACTCTAAAAGTAAGGTAATAAAGAACTCATATATACCTGTGATATGGACAGGAGTTTCTACGGCTAACCTTAAAATAGCTGCTATGGGTGAAGTATACATATATAATCTTTGTTTTTTGATTTTTTGAAAAAAAGATTTACTTCATCTGAATAGAATTTTGAAATGAAGTGCTTAAAACAATTTAAAGGAGGATTATACTATGTTATCTCATAAAAGAATAAAAAAGAAAATAGTACAGAATAAAAATATAGTAAATCAGCCTAAAGAAAAAATAAAGGTCTAAGTGTGCACTTAACGGAATGAGTGTGTACTTGGACCTTTTTAATTATTTATATAAAATTTCAAGGGAGGAAATTTGTGAAAACTGATATTCAAATTGCACAGGAAGCTAAAATAGTCAACATTATGGAAATCGCAAAAAAGATAGGACTTGATGAGGACAGCATCGAACAATATGGTAAATACAAAGCTAAGGTAGATTTGAAAGTACTTAAAAACCTAGAGAACAAGAAAGATGGGAAACTGGTATTAGTTACAGCTATCACACCTACTCCTGCTGGGGAAGGGAAATCAACTGTTACAGTTGGACTTACACAAGCACTTAACAAACTTGGAAAATCTTCTATTGCAGCTCTTAGAGAACCGTCATTGGGGCCGGTATTCGGAATGAAAGGTGGAGCTACTGGTGGAGGACATTCACAGGTTATACCTATGGAGGATATAAATTTACATTTTACAGGAGATCTTCATGCTATTGGAGTTGCTCACAACTTAATAGCAGCTTGTATAGATAATCATATCAATTCTGGAAATGTTCTGGATATAGATCTTACTAAAATAACTTGGAAAAGAGTTCTGGATATGAATGACAGAGCACTTAGAAATATAGTGATAGGACTTGGAGGAAAGGCTAATGGAATTCCTAGAGAAAGTTCATTCCAAATCACTGTTGCATCTGAAATAATGGCGGCATTATGTCTTGCTACATCACTTTCAGATCTTAAAGATAAAATAAGAAGTATGGTATTTGGTTATGCAAGAGATGGAAAAGCTCTTAAAGTAGGAGATCTTAAAATAGAAGGAGCTATTGCAGCACTTCTTAAAGAAGCTATCAAACCAAACCTTGTACAGACATTAGAAAATACACCAGTATTTATTCATGGAGGACCTTTTGCAAATATAGCTCATGGATGCAACTCTATTCTAGCTACTAAACTTGCACTTAAACTTTCTGATTATGCAATAACTGAAGCTGGATTTGCTGCTGATCTTGGAGCAGAAAAATTCCTTGATATAAAATGCAGAAAAGGTGGGCTTACTCCTAACTGTGTAGTTGTAGTAGCAACTGTAAGAGCTTTAAAACACCACGGTGGAGCTAAGGAACTTTCAGAAGAGAATCTTGAAGCATTAGAAAAAGGAATAGCTAACTTAGATAAGCACATAGAAAATATGAAAAAATATAATTTACCAGTAGTAGTTGCTATTAACAGATTTGTAAGCGACACTGAAAAAGAACTTGAATTTGTTGATAAACACTGTAGAGAATTTGGAGTGCCAGTAGCTCTTTGTGAAGTATGGGCTAAAGGTGGAGAGGGAGGAATCGCTCTTGCTGAAGAAGTTCTTGCTCAATTAGAAAAAGGAACTGACAACTATACTCCACTATATGATTTAGATATGAGTATAAAAGAAAAAATAGAGAAAATAGCAAAAGAAATATATGGAGCAGATGGAGTAGAATTTACTGGTCCTGCTAAGAAAATGCTTAAAACTATAGATGAACTTGGATATGGAAAACTTCCAGTGTGTATGTCAAAAACTCAAAAATCATTATCAGATAATGCAGCACTTCTAGGAAGACCTACTGGATTTACAGTATCTGTAAAAGAATTGAGAATATCAGCTGGAGCAGGATTTATAGTAGCTATGGCAGGAGATATAATAGATATGCCAGGACTTCCTAAAAAACCAGCAGCTGAATCTATAGACATTGATGAAAATGGAAAAATTGACGGACTATTCTAATTTAACTGAAAGTAAAAAAATTAATAATAAAATATAATTGCAGGGGGCACGATGAATTATCGTATTTATGTTGAAAAGAAAGCTGGATTTGATTTAGAGGCTAAGAGATTAGAAAATGAATTAAAAGAAAGTTTTCAAGATCTAAAACTTTCAAAAGTAAGACTTCTTAATTGTTATGATGTATTTAATATTGAAGCTGCTGAATTAGCAGAAGCTAAAAAGCTTATATTCTCAGAAATAGTTACTGATACTGTAACTGAAACTCTTGATACTAAAGGAGCAAAATATTTTGCAGTAGAATTTTTACCAGGACAGTTTGACCAGAGAGCCGACTCAGCTATGCAGTGTTTGAATCTGATATCTGATAAAAATCAAAATGTATCTGTTACTAGCGGAAGAGTTATTATCCTTGAAGGAGAAATAACAGAAGCAGATGTAGAAAAAATTGAAAAATATTACATCAACCCAGTTGAGATGAGAGAAAAAGACCTCACTAAATTAGAGATAGAAGAAGGAGAAAAGGCACAGGATGTACCTGTTTTCACTGGATTCATAAATTACAACATGGATGAATTAAAATCTTTCAGAGAAGAGCTTGGACTGGCTATGACATTAGCAGATGTGGCTTTTGTGCAGGAATACTTTAAAAATACTGAAAAGAGAGACCCTACTGAAACAGAAATAAAAGTGTTGGATACTTACTGGTCTGACCATTGCAGACATACTACATTTGAAACAAAAATAAAAGATATAGTATTCCCAAAAACTTCTTTTGGAGATACACTTCAAAAAGCTTTTGATGAATATTTAAAAGCAAGAGAGTTCGTACATGGAGAGAGACTTGAAAAGAAATATATCTCTCTTATGGATATGGCAACTATCTGTGGAAAAGAAATGAGAAAAAGCGGAAAACTTGATGACTTAGAAGTATCTGATGAGATCAATGCCTGCTCTGTATATATTGACGTAGATGTAGATGGACAAATGGAGAAATGGCTTCTTATGTTTAAGAACGAAACTCATAACCATCCTACAGAGATTGAACCATTTGGAGGAGCTTCTACTTGTCTTGGTGGAGCTATAAGAGACCCATTATCAGGAAGATCATATGTTTATCAAGCTATAAGAGTAACTGGTTCTGGTAATCCATTGGAAAAACTTGAAGATACACTTCAAGGAAAACTTCCTCAAAAGAAAATAACTACTGGAGCAGCAAGTGGATATGCAGCTTATGGTAACCAGATTGGACTTACAACTGGACATGTATGTGAAATATATCATGATGGATATAAAGCAAAAAGAATGGAAGTTGGAGCAGTAGTTGGTGCTGTACCAGCTGACTGGGTAAGAAGAGAAAACGCTTCTAAAGGAGATATAGTTATCCTGTTAGGAGGAAAAACTGGAAGAGACGGCTGCGGAGGAGCAACTGGATCATCTAAAGAGCATACAGGAGATTCATTGAGATTATGTGGTGCAGAAGTTCAAAAAGGAAATGCACCAGAAGAGAGAAAAATTCAAAGATTATTCAGAAATCCAGAAGTTACTAGACTTATAAAAAAATGTAATGACTTTGGTGCTGGAGGAGTATCAGTAGCTATTGGAGAATTAGCTCCAGGGCTTGATATAAATCTTGATGTAGTTCCTACTAAATATTTTGGACTTAGTGGCACTGAGCTTGCAATCTCTGAATCACAAGAGAGAATGGCAGTAGTAATCGAAGCTAAAGACAAAGAAAAATTTATGGAACTTGCAGGAAAAGAAAACCTTTTAGCAACAGAAGTTGCAGTAGTAACAGATGACAATAGACTTGTTCTTAATTTTAAAGGTAAGAAAATAGTAGATATTTCAAGAGACTTCCTTGATACTAACGGAGTTACTCAAGAAACTACTGTAGAAGTTGAAGATATAAAAGAAAATACTCCATTGAATGCAGTTAATTTTGAAGGAGCAGATATTAAAGACAGATGGATGAATATGCTTTCTTCTTTAAATGTAGCTTCTCAAAAAGGACTTATGGAGATATTTGATGCTACAATAGGAGCAACAACAGTGCTTATGCCTTTTGGTGGAAAATATCAAATGACACCTACTGATGTAAGTGTACAGAAAATACCTCTATTAAAAGGAGAAACTGATACAGCTTCTGCTATTACTTGGGGATATGACCCAGTGCTTTCATCTTGGTCACAATTCCATGGAGGAGCTTATGCAGTAGTTGAATCTCTTGCTAAATTAGTTGCAGTGGGAGCAGACTACAAGACTGTAAGACTTTCATTCCAAGAATACTTCCAAAAACTTGGACAAAATCCAATGAACTGGGGAAAACCATTCTCAGCATTGTTAGGAACTATAGAAGCACAAAGAGGATTTGGAATTCCAGCTATTGGTGGAAAAGACTCAATGAGTGGAACATTTAATGATATTCATGTACCACCTACACTTATATCTTTTGCAGTAACTCCTGTAAAAGCAAGTGTTGTTATATCACCAGAATTTAAAGCTGTTGGAAATAAAATATACTTAGTAAGACATCATATGCTTGATAACTATATGCCGAATATAGAGGAGCTTAAAGAAAACTTCGAGTTTGTATATGAAAATATTAAAAATGGAACTATCCTGTCAGCAATGACTTTAAAAAGAGGTGGAATAGCTGAAGCTGTAAGTAAAATGACTCTAGGAAACAGAGTTGGAGCTAAAATAGCTGATCTTGGAGAAGAGTTGTTCAAGTTAGGATATGGAACATTTGTAGTAGAAACTTCTAAAGAGCTTACAGGTAAAAATGTAGAGCTGTTGGGAGAAACAATAAAAGAGTACAAGATAGCAGTTGGGGATAAAGAAATCTGCATGACTGAAGGAGAAAAAGTATGGTTGGATAAACTATTCCCAGTATTCCCACACAAAACAATAGAAAAAGTAGAAAATTACATCTGGACACCATATGAAAAGAAAGAAATAATAGTATGTAAAAATAAAATTGCCAAACCAAGAGTATTAGTGCCAGCATTTCCAGGAACTAACTGTGAATATGATTCAGCCAGAGTATTTGAAAAAGCTGGAGCAGAGGCTAACATACTTTTATTTAGAAATATAACTCAAGATTATATCAATGATTCAATAGAAAAAATGGTAAAAGAGATAAATAATTCACAAATACTTATGTTTCCAGGAGGATTCAGTTCTGGAGATGAGCCTGATGGATCAGGAAAATTCATTGCAACTGTACTTACAAATCCTAAGATAGCAGAAGCAATAGCCAAATTCCTAGAAAGAGATGGATTGATACTAGGTATTTGTAACGGATTCCAAGCTCTTGTAAAATCAGGACTTCTGCCATATGGAGAAATTGGAAAAGTTACTGAAAATTCTCCAACTCTTACATTCAACAAGATAGGTAGACATGTTTCTCAAATGGTAAAAACAAAAGTTACTTCAAATAATTCACCATGGCTAGCAGGAATTGAAACTGGAGAGGAATTTGAAATAGCTGTATCACATGGAGAGGGAAGATTCTTCGCTAATGATGAAGTTATCAAAAAACTATTTGAAAATGGACAAGTAGCAACTCAATATGTAAATCTTGATGGAATTCCTACTAATGAGTTTAGATTTAATCCTAATGCCTCTACATGTGCTATTGAAGGGATCACTTCAATAGATGGTAAAGTATTTGGTAAAATGGGACATTCTGAAAGAGCAGGTAAAAATATTTTCAAAAATATCACTGGAAACAAAGAACAAAAGATATTTGAAAATGGAGTTAAATACTTTAAATAGAATTTAAATATTTTAAAATATTATACAAACTAGGTTTTCCAGTAGCTATCCAAAATGCATTATTTACACTTATATCTATGGCGATGGGTGTAATCGTGGCATCTTTTGGACCAGTAGCAGTAG
>ERZ773144.1107-NODE-1107-length-25102-cov-5.024953_pt1 | contig 25102 bp, 29 predicted proteins | sample MGYA00580849_ERZ773144 | MGnify/ENA primary metagenome ERZ773144 (study PRJEB29015, sample SAMEA2737861) | human gut metagenome | biome: human gut; feature: human-associated habitat; material: faeces | place: China | collected 2012 ...
GACTATCTAATATATTCTCTTCATTCGCTCCTATTCTTTTATTATTTTTTACATTTTCTTTTTTTCTTTAATACAATTATTATTGAAATAAAATATAAATAACAAGACTGTACAGTATATAAAACCTTATCAACTTTTAAATATAAAAAACATAGAATTTAGTATATTTACTGCTAAAATTATATGTGTTTAAAAAATTTCTATATTTAAATATACAATAAATATAATTTCATTTTTACTTTTACTAAAGCATTTTTCCAGATTATAAAAAATAGGATAAGCAATAAAAAAATTTCCTATTACTTATCCTTAATTTTAATTATTTTCTACTATCATTCCATTTTTATATTTCTCTATTTTTTCAAGAGAGCCATTCTTAGAATAAAATTTCCATTCACCATCGAGAAGCCCATTTTTATAAAAACCATCACTTGCAACTGCCCCATTTTCATAAAATGATACATAACTCCCATTTAATTTAAAATCATTGTAATTTCCTATAGTAGAAATTTTCCCATTTTCATAGTATATTTTAAATTCTCCCTTTTTATTTAAATTATACAGATTTTCTAATTTTATTTTTTCTTCTGAATTATTCAAAGAAACTTTTTTCTTAAAATTCACTAAGTTAAAAACTGCAAAAAAAACTAAAATCACTACTCCTATTTTCAAATTTACCCCCGCTTTCATTTTAATCTTTAACATTACCATTTATAATATTTTACATGATAAACTGAACTTATTCAAATATTTTTATTCAGTTTTTTTAATCTCAGCCTTTATTTACATAATAATTAGCTATAAAAAATATTCAAAATTTTCATCTTTCATTTTTTGAACAACTACCAATCTACTTCATTGTAATTCACATAAAAAAATGGTAGAATAATTTTATCATAATTAATTCTAAAATTGAGGTCACTTTATGGAAAAAAATTCCACTTTTCTTAAATCTAAAAAAATAATACTGGTAGACAAAACAAATTTTGAATCTTCTATAGCTCTCATTTTGAGAGATCCAGATATAAATTATTTGATATTTTTAGTTTTCAAAAATAATATTGAAGAAAATCTTGAACTTCTTAGGGAGCTCAAAAGATACTTTTTTAATCCTTCTAAATGTGAATATCTGCCTAATACAATAATATTTACTGAAAGAGAATATCTTGCAAATGATATGGGAGTTAAAGCTGTAATAACAGCTAAAAATATACAGCAGTTTGATATTAACTCCTTAAATTTATTATATGAAAAATACAATTTTTCAGAAAAAACATTAGAAAATTTTCTTGTAGAAAATTCAGCAGAATTTTCATACAAAATAGATATATATGATGAAAATGATCCCTGGATTACCTCTGTTAATGGTACTGGACTTCTTTTTATCAGTGATACTACATATGATAAAATTATGTGTAATTATCATAAAGTCAAAAATCTTTATCCAGATATCACCATAGTGACTTTTAAGGGAAAAGATGACAGCAAGCCTCTTGACCTGCTTAAAATGATTGGAGCAGATGCACATATCACTTTAGGTATTACAAGTATAAAGCATATTGAATATACTAAACGTATAGATGCTTTAGTCTATAATAGAAGCCCTTATTTTGAAACCAATCTTAAAAAATTTGTAATGGAAATACTGAGAGAAAAAAGTTTTAAAAATAATTTATTCTTTTTTAGGGATTTTCTTGGAATTCCAGAGAAAAATTTTGATGCTGATTTATTTTATGATGAAGAGGAAGAAATAAGTAAAAAAGAGGAAAAATATTTTAGATTGAAAGTAATTGCTGCAAATAAAGAAGATAATCCCAAAACTTTTATAGAAAAAGATTGTATTTATTTATGCAGAGAGAAAGAGAAAAATAAGAATGAAGTATATCATTTTGAAAGAATTGAAAAAATTGATTAATTCCATATGTTAAAAATCCTCCTAAAAAATTAGGAGGATTTTTTATAAAACATCTTGGGGAAAGATTTTATATATTTAATATATCATTCTTTTGTGACAATTTTGTGGCGAAAACTCTTTATTTTTTTATTTTTTAAAAAAATAGTATCATAAAAAAAACAACTTTTCATGCTGTTACACATAAAAAGCTGCTTTAATTTTATAATTTAATATTGTTTATCAAGTCATCTATATTTCCATAGCAGTTAGGATATTGAATTTTGGGTTTATCCAAAAGTATTACTTCTATTTCTTTTTCATTACAAGCATCTATTTTTTCCCTTTCTCCTCCTGTAACTCCACCTTTTTTAGTCACTAAATATTTTATATTCAGCTGTTCTATCATGGCTTTGTTCATATTCAAAGAAAAAGGTCCTTGCATAGCTATTATATTTTTGGGAAGTATACCGTTGTCTTCACATTTCTTTACCATATCCCATTTAGGAAGTATTCTGAAATAAAATTTTTCTAGGTTTTTTAGCTTAGAAAAATACTCTATATTATTACTTCCAAGTGTTACAAGAATATTCTCCTCCAATTTATCACAATACTCTAACAAATCATTTATATTTTGAAATTCAGTGAATCTATCAGGAATAATATGTATTTCCTCTCTTTCAAATCTATAATAAGCTATAGAAAATTCTTCAGCAACTTTCATTGCATTTTTAGAAACCTCAAAAGCATAGGGATGGCTTATATCTACAATGGCTTTTATAGAGTTTTTTTCTACAAATCCTCTCATTAATTCTAAAGACAGTCTTTCTGATACCACTTTTACTGGAAGTCCCTCTAAAAGTTTTCCTCCATACTCAGTAGCTGTTGAAACTATAATATTCTTATCAGCAGATGCAAATTTCTCTAGGAATACTCTTGAATCTTTTGTTCCGCCAATAACCCAGATCATAACTTATACCCTCTAGGTGTAATCATTTTATTATTTTTTACATAAGATTTTGAATTTCCAATTATAACTACTGTAAACATATCTATTTCATGTTCAAGAAAATGCTCAAGATCAGTTAATGTATAGTTCTGATCTTCTCTTCCTACATGTCTTAATAAAGCTACTGGAGTAGTTGAAGCTTTATGTTTCATCATTATTTCTCTTGCTTCAACAATCTGTGTAGTTCTTCCATTACTTTTAGGATTATATAAAGAAATTACAAAATCTCCTTCACTTGCTTTATTTATTCTTTTAGTAATTACATCCCAGTCAGTCAAAAGGTCACTCAAACTTATAACAGCCTGATCATGCATTATAGGTGCTCCTACAAGAGCTGCTCCTGCCACTGATGCAGTTATCCCTGGTATTACCACTACCTCTATTCCACTGTCAGCAGCTACCTCTATCATAATACCAGCCATTCCATATATTCCAGCATCTCCACTGCTGATTAATGCAACTGTTTTTCCTTCTTCTGCTAATTCAAGAACTTTTTCGCATCTGTCTATTTCTTTTTTCATTCCTGATACATAAAACTCTTTATCTTTAAATTCATCTTTTACTAAATCTACATAAGTTGTATATCCTGCGATTATATCAACATTTTTAAGCGTATTATAAGCTCTTACACTGATATCTTCCATATTTCCAGGACCTATTCCTACTACATATATTTTTCCTTTATTCATCATTAAAACTCTCCTCATAAATGGATACTGTCATTCCATTATAAATAAATTTATTTTCAATAAATTTTCCTTTTCCATTTGAAGCTAAAAGTGCACAAGGTTCAGATACACAAGATACTCCTATCTGTTTTTTTACAAATTCTGAACCCTCAAACCTATCTTCAACTTTTTTTATGTCTTCTCTGGAAATTATAACCAATTCTTTTTTCAATAATTTACTGCTTTCTATTATCCCTGCCTCATCAGCTTTCAAATCAACAGTAGCTATTTTCTTTATACTTTTAACAGAAAGATTACAAGCCTCCATAGCTTTTTTTATTCCTTCCATTATCACTTCTGTTTCTATACCTCTTCTGCATCCTATACCAAGAATCAGATTTTTAGGATATATTCTAATAGTTTCTATTTTTTCTCTATTAGAAACTATTATTATTCCCTCTTCATTTGTATCACTGTTAAATTTTACATTTTTAGGAAGAAGAATATTTACCTCTTTTCCATCAACTATAAGTGAAGTAACATTTTTTGCCTTCTCAAGACTTTCTAATTCTCCCTGCATTTTTTGAGAAATAGTATCAACTGCTATTTTTCCAGTTACATCTGAGCTGGTAGTGATTATTGGGAGAAGTCCAAGTTTTTCAGCAGCCTCATTAGTGAGATCATTAGCTCCACCTAGGTGCCCAGAAAGAAGAGAAATAATAAAATTTTCACCTTCATCTGCAACTAATACTGCTGGATCTACATCTTTACTTTTTATCAGAGAAGCTATTTTTCTGATAACTATCCCTGTAGCCATAATAAATATATGACCATCGTATTTATTGAACTTTTCATTTAAAGTACTTGTAAAATCTTCCATTTGCAATGTACTTTCTATCTGAAATTTTTTCAGTGTGAAAACATCAGCTTCTAATATCTCTCCATATTTTTTTCCTAAATGACCTGCTCCTCTTGTAACAGTCCATACAGCCAGTTTCATTTTATTCTATTCCTTTTCTGAATTCATGTGTAAAAGTTTTATCATATAATTTAGACTTTTCATACTCATTTCCTAAAAAATCTCCAACTAATATTTGAGCTGTTTTAGATATTCCTGCTTCTTTTACAAGTTTTTCTATAGTTTCCAATGTTCCCATTACCACTTTTTGATCCTCCCATGTAGCTCTTTGAACTACTGCAATAGGAGTTGTCATTGGATAAGAAGTAGCAAGCCTTTTTACTACATCCCCTATCATATGTACAGAAAGGAATATTGCCATAGAGGCTCTGTGAGCAGCAAGGCTTTCCAAAGATTCCTTCTCTGGAACAGGTGTTCTTCCTTCTAATCTTGTACAGATAACTGTCTGTGATACAGATGGAAGTGTAAATTCTTTTTTTACTGCTGCTGCTGAAGCAAGAAATGAACTTACTCCTGGAACAACTTCATACTCTATTCCATTTTCATCTAAGACATCCATTTGTTCTCTGTGTGCACCAAATATAGCAGGATCTCCAGTATGTACTCTGGCAACTTTTTTTCCAGCTTTTATTCCTTTTACAGTTACATCCATAACCTCTTCCAATGTCATAGAAGCTGAATTATATATCTCTGCTCCCTCTTTATGACATTCTATTACCTCTCTTGGTACTAAAGAACCAGCATATATAATAATATCTGCTTCTTTTACTATTCTTTGCCCTTTTATAGTTATTAGTTCAGGATCTCCAGGTCCTGCTCCTATGAAATAAACTTTTTCCATTGCTCAATTCCTCCTTTTTTTAATAACATTGTAGAGAAATAATGAATATCATCTTTTTCTAAATGAGAAATATCAAAATATACTTCCTGATTTTCCTTTCCACAATTAGAAACCAGTATTATATTTTCCATATTTCCTGTTTTTTCCAATGCTGCTTTCAGTCTGTCAAAATTTCTGCTGACTTTCATGAATACAAGGTTATCACTTCCTTCTATTTCTTTTTCTATATCAGTAGTTTCACTAAGACCGATTATTTTCAATGATTCATCTCCCATTACTATTGGCAGATTAAATCTTGAAGATATATCAGCAAATGAAGATATTCCAGGAATAGTTTCCACTTCATATTTTTTATCAAGATGCTCTAGTATATATACATATGTACTGTATGTCATAGTATCTCCTATAGTAAGAAATCCTACATTTTTTCCTTCATCCAATAATTTTTCCACAACTCTTGTATTTGCTTTTCTTCCTTCTACTCTATCTAAAGGATTTTTCAACATTGGAAATTCCATAAATACAAGTTCTACATCCTCTTTCAAATATTCTTTAGCTATTGTATAAGCTGTACTCCCCATATCTTTTTTTGCTTCTGGTAATATTACTACATCTAATTTCTTTAACGTCTTTATTGCTTTTAATGTGATTTGGTCAGGGTCTCCTACTCCTACTCCAATCCCATAAAATTTGTTATCCATTTACAATTTCCTCCTTCACAGCTGTTATTATATAGATCGGATTTTCTCCATACATCATAGTATATGGACCGACTTTCTTTCCTCTTGATACTGACATATTTACAACTTCTATATTATTAAAACCTTTTTCTTTCAATATAGTCATAGCACTATTTAATGTTTCAAGTGTTATTGCATTTATAACCAATCTCGAATCAGGTTTAGAATACTTTATAAAATGTTCCACTATCTCTTTCATTCCACCTGTAGAACCTCCTATGAACATTCTGTCATAGTGTGTCTCTGGAATATCCTGTGGTGCTCTTCCATGTATAAGATAATAGTTTTTAAGATTAAACTTTTTTACATTTGCTCTTATTACTTCAAGACCTTTTTCTTCTTTTTCTATTCCTATTACTTTTCCATCTTTTAAATATGTAGCAGCTTCTATTCCAATAGTACCTGTTCCAGCTCCCACATCTATCAATACAGAATCTTCTTTTAATCTGAGTTTTGCAATAGATACCACTCTCACTTCCTGTTTAGTCATAGGGAGTTCTCCATGTATAAATTCATTATCATAGATGTGCATAATTTTCTCCTTTTTTCAATATCACAATATTCATTTTAAATTCTTTATTCAATTCTTCAAAATTCTCTGCATCTACTCTAGTTATTATTTCATCAGGATAAGACAGTCTCTCACCTACTATTATTTCCACTCCTCTTATTCCTGATTCATAGATTTTCTTTCCAATGTTATATGGAGTATTTTTTTCATCTGTAAGAAGAACCACCCCATCTTTTTCATCCATTGCTTTTATATAATCAAAATCCCTTCCATGAGCACTTGCCAGAATAAAATTCTGCCAGCATTCTCCTATTCTTGAAAACATATATTGATAAGAGGAAATTCCGGGAATCACTTCCAGTTCTTCATTTGAAAAATATTTCTTTAGGAAAGGAAGAAGGCTGTAAAATCCCGTATCCCCTGATACAACTACTGTTATTTTCTTATTCCTGTTATCTTTTATATAATTAATTAAATCTAAAAGTTTTCCCAAAGCATATTTTTCACAGTTTTCTGATAGGAGTATGTCAATTTCCTCCAGCTGTCTTTTTCCTCCAATAGCTATTTCACAATCTTTTATAGCTTTTATTCCAGCTCCAGTAAGATAATCTAAATTTCCTGGCCCTAATCCAACTACATTTATCTTATTCAGCTACCTCACCTGCCAATTCGTAAAATCCATCACTATATCCCAAAGTATCTCCCTTAAATGAAAATATTAGAGATTCACATCTTAAGTCATCTGTTCTGCTGTATTCCATAACTTTCTTCTTAACTTTTTCCGCTATTACTGTAAAGAGTTCTTTTTTTTCTACATAATCACAGGCTTCTTCTACTGTATTAGCTTCCAGTATTTTTCTTATATTTTCACAGCTTTCTCCAACAAGAAAAGCATTTGCTCCCATTATTTCCATTCTTGCATCTGCTACTCTGCTGTGGGTATTAAATATTCCTCCAGCTATTTTTACAGCTTTTCCTATATGTCCCAAAAGAATTATTCTTTTAAAATCAAGTTTAACAGCAGAATCTATCATAAATCCTACAAAGTTACTTATGACTATCATCTGTTCCAAGTCTAATCCTAACCGTTCACAATAATTTTTCCCATAATTTCCAAATGCAAAAACTACCCAATCTCTGTCTTTATCCATTCTCAATACTTTCAATTCTGCATACATGGAATCTTTTAAGGCTTCCTCGCTCATAGGCTTTACTATTCCAGTAGAACCCAATATAGAGATACCTCCTTTTATTCCCAGTTTAGGATTAAAGGTTTTTTGAGATTTTGCTTTTCCTTCTGGAACATAAATTGTAACTACAGCTTTTATTTCTTTATCTTCTAACAATTCATTGACCACTTCTGATATCATCTTTTGCGGCCCAGGATTTATTGCCGATTTTCCTAATGGAACTTGTACTCCTTTTTTAGTCGCTGTTCCTACTCCTCTTCCTCCCACCAGAACAAATTTATCAAAATAGTGTCCTTTTTCTATTTGAGGAAGCTCCTTAACTAATTTTACTTTTGCACATATTCTAATTCCATTAGTTACATCTGGATCATCTCCAGCAAATTTTACTACAGCACAAGTAGCAAAGTTATTTCTCACCCTTAATTTAAATACAGGAATAGTAAGTTCTACCCCATTAAGAGTTGTTATTTCTATTTCAGAAGATTCCTTTCCATAAAGAAGGGCTTCTAAAGCTGCTTTTGTTCCAGCTGCTGCACAAGTACCAGTAGTATAACCGCTTCTTAGTTCTTCATTCATTAGAATCCCTCTCTTTGATACATTTGATATAGTATACCATGAAGAATAGAAACTGCTACTGTACTTCCTCCTTTTCTTCCATTTATTGTTATATATGGAATTCCTAATGATTTAAAAGCTTCTTTTGATTCTGCAGCTCCAACAAATCCTACTGGAACTCCAACTACAAGAGCAGGTCTTTCTATTTCATTTCTTTCTATCATTTCTTTTAACTGGTAAAGAGCAGTAGGAGCATTCCCAATAAGAAATATTTTTGTACTTGGATCTTTTGCTGCCTTTTCCATTCCTACTATTGATCTTGTAACTCCTCTTTCTTTTGCTTCTTTAGCTACTTCACTATCTGCTACAAGGCAATAAGCTTCACAGTTAAATTTAGAAAGCACCATTTTGCTTGCTCCATTCACTATCATATTTGTATCACAATATATTTTACATCCATTTTTAAGAGCTTCTTTTCCACTATTTATAGCATCATTCATAAATTCTATTAAATCTGCATATTCAAAATCTGCAGTAGTATGTATAACTCTTTTTATCACTGGAAGAGTTGTATCATCAAATTTATTAATTTTATTTCCCAGTTCCTCTCCAATTATTTCAAAACTTCTTTTTTCTATGTCCTGTGGTACTTTTATATAAGTATTCATTTATTTACCTTCCTTTTCTAGTATATCTTTCAATAAATCAAAACTTGTGAAGAAATGGATGTGAGGATATCCACCTTTTAATTCCTTTTCTTCAAATATGCAACTCCACTCTCTGCCATCTTTTTTTCTGGCAGTATATTTTCTTGTATCATTTCCTATCTCTTTTATTTTGGAATAGTGAAATTCATGTCCTTTTCCAATAATCTTATTTTCTTTTAATAAACTTATATATCCAAATCTGGAAATGTCAAGTCTGTTTCCCATTTTTATACTGCAGTCTATTATATTGCACATTGGAAATTTTTCACCATCTGCTGTTTCTATCTCTTTAGATAAAAACATGAATCCTCCACATTCACCAAATATTTTCCCATTATCATGATAAAATTTATTTACTGATTCTATCATACTTTTGTTTTCTGAAAGCTCCTTTGCAAAATTTTCAGGATACCCTCCACCAAAATATAATATATCTATATTTTCTGGTATTTTTTTATCATAGACAGGAGAAAAATATTCTATCTCTACTCCTAAATATTCCAGCAATTCTATATTATCATTATAGTAAAAACTGAAAGCTCTGTCTTTTGCTATTCCTATTTTCAATCCTTTATATCTGTCTTTTTCTTTTTTAAAAGGATTTTCCATTGATTCTATTTCAGCTTTGGCTGCTATTTCCAATATTCCATCTACATCTATTGTTTCTTTCAAAACTTCAGCAAGAGAAGAAATTTTAACTTTTAAATCTCCAATTTCTTCTGCCTGCAACAGTCCTAAATGTCTGCTCCCTATATGCAGTGACTCATCTTTAGGTACATACCCCAAACACTTTATATCTGTATACATCTCTATTGCTTCTTTGAAAATATCATAAGTTTTTTTGCTTGAAACTTTATTGATAATGACTCCTGCTATATTTACTCTTTTATCCAGCAATTGATATCCAAGTATCTGAGCAGCTATACTTGTACTTTTTCCTACTCCATCCACTACTAATATTACAGGTATTTCAAGAACTCTTGACAGATGTGCCGAGCTGTTGTTATCTAGAGAATTATCTATTCCATCATACAGCCCCATTACCCCTTCTACTATTGATATATCTTTTTGATGTTTATAGAAACTATATTTTACTCCCTCTTCTCCCATCATAAATAAATCCAGATTATAACTTTTATTTCCAGTTACAAACTGATGAAAGCCAGGATCTATATAATCAGGTCCAGTTTTAAATGGCGATACATTTTCAAAGAGTGACATAAGCCCCATAGAAACTGTCGTTTTTCCTATTCCACTACTTATTCCTGCAAGCATAAAGGCTTTCATAACATCACCTCTTTCAGAGCCTGCAATACCTTTATATTATTTTCTCTATTCTTTATTGCAAGTCTTATGTATTGATTATTTAAAAATTTAAAATTAGAAGCATCTCTCACAACTACACCTTTTTCTATCATTTCATCTCTTACAGCAGATGAATTTTTCTTCAAAAGTTTTACCAGAATAAAATTTACATTTGTTTTAAAGGTTTTTATATTTTTAATTTTACAGCTTTCTTCATAAAACCATTTTTTTTCTTCCTCTATCCAGTTTTCAGTTGCTTCTATATATTCTTTATCCCACAGCATAATTTTACCAGCTATATCAGCAAAACTATTTACACTCCAAGGTTCTTTATATTTTTCCATTTTTTTCATTATCTCTTCATCATAAGTTATTCCATATCCTAATCTTACTCCTGGTACAGCAAAAAACTTAGTTAAAGCTCTCATTACAAAAATATTCTTATCTTTTAAAAGCACACTTGTCATATCTTCCCAGCCTTTTATAAACTCTATAAAAGCTTCATCTATGAATAATTTTATTTTTCTTTCAGATAAAACACTGTTTATTCTTTCTATATCTTTTAAAGTAATAAAACTTCCTGTAGGGTTATTTGGATTGCATATAACAACAAGATCACATTGAGGCATTTCTTTTATAAAATTTTCCACATCTAAGTTATAATTATTATTTTCCAGTAATGGGTAATAAATTATTTCACTTCCTACACTTTCTAATGCTCTTTTATACTCAGCAAAACTTGGAGATACTATTAAAGTTTTTTTAGGCTGCATAGCTTTCATATACAAAAATAAAATTTCTGTTGCTCCATTTCCTGCTATTATATTTTTAACTTCAACATTATTATATTTTCCTATATTTTCCCTTAATTCTACATAGTCAGGGTCTGGATACTTTTCAAGAATATCAAAGTTTTCTATTATTGCTTTTTTAAAAGATTCAGGCACTCCTAAAGGATTTATATTAGAACTGTAATCTAATAATTCTCCTTTTCCTTCTCTTTTTAATCTATAGATATTTCCTCCATGCAGATCCATATTTTTCTCCTTCTACATTTTTTTTAGTAACAAATCTGTTAAATAAGTAATTAATGTAAATAATCCTATCCCTACCCATGAAGATACATACAAAAGTTTTATAGCTTTCATAATATCTCTCAAATCAAAACTTTTTTTTCTATCTCCAATAGTTGGTTTTTCGTGTATTTTTCCAAAATAACTTGTTTTTCCTCCAAATTGTACCCCTAATGCACCAGCAAAAGCTGCTTCTGAATTCCCAGAATTAGGGCTTGAATGATTCAATCTATCTCTTAGAAATATTTTCCAGGCATTTTTATAATCAAATCTCAATATCATTGCTGCTATTGGTATAATAAATCCTCCTGTTATTCTTGCAGGTATAAAATTAGCTGCATCATCTGTCTTTGCAGATACCATTCCAAAATCCATATATTTATCATTTTTGTAGCCTACCATAGAATCAAGAGTATTTATTGCCTTATATCCCATGGCGAATGGCAGGGCAAGAGAAACTCCATTTATATGAAAAAAACTTCCTAAAAAGGCAAAAAACATTGGGGCTATAACTCCATCTACACTATTTTCACTTATTGTTTCAAGTACACTTCTTGTAATCTGTCCTATATCCATATTTCCTGTATCTCTGCTTACAAGATAAGATAATTCTTTTTTAGCCTTTTCTAAATCACCTTCTGTAAGAATTTTACATACTCTAAAACCTTCATCAGCCAGACTTTTTGTAGCAAGAGTAGTGTACAGAAAGAAAATTTCTAAAATATATGAAACAGATGATATGTAATAAGAAATAACAAATGTAACTCCTACTACTGCAAATGTTAGAAAAGCACCTGATATTTTTTTATTCGAAGCGCTGTATAATATTTTTTCCAAAAAACTGATAAGTTTTCCTATAATCCTTACAGGATGTGGAAACCAATGCGGATCTCCAAATATCAAATCCATTACATATGCAATTCCATACTTCATTATAAAATTCATCTTCTACTCACCTAGTATTTCATATATTTTTTTCATATCTAAATTTTCTCTAAATATTTTTTCAAGTTTATCAAATTCCTGTTCTCTATATTCATCAAAGGTAATTCCTGCTTCCATTTTTTCCAAGCCTTTTTTCTCTCTTATCTTATTTAATATATTTCTTGTCACTTCTTCATTATCAAATATCCCATGAAGATATGTTCCAAATATATTATCTTTTACCACTGCAACTATATGATCATCATTTGTTACTGCTCTTTCATTTCCAGCTGTAACTCCCTGATGTATTTCATATCCTTTTATTTTTATTCCATCTAATCCTGAAATAATCCCAGTTGTATTATTGAATTTTCCTGAATACTGAGTTGTATTTTTTTCTTTTTCCATTATAGTTTCCATATCCAATATACCTAGTCCTGGTATCTCTTTAATATCACTTTCGATTCCATATGGATCTTTTACCCTTTCTCCAAGCATTTGGAAACCACCACATATTCCTATTATTACTGTTCCTTTTCTTGAAGCTTTTATAATCTCAACAGCAATTCCTCTATCTTTTAAATCCTTCAGATCATCTATTGTATTTTTAGAACCTGGAATGACAATTATATCTTCATCTCCTAATTCTTCTGCTGAAGTTACATAATTTATGCTTACATCTTCCTGTATACCCAAAGCATCTAAATCTGTAAAATTAGAAATATGTTTTAATTTTATAACAGAAACTTTTATTCCCTTAGTATTTTTTGATTTTTTAAATTTATCTGTTAAACTGTCTTCATCTTCTATATCTACATCACTGTATGGAAGCACTCCCACAATTGGAACTCCTGTAAGTTCTTCTAATTTTTTTAATCCTGGTTTAAGTATTTCTACATCTCCCCTGAATTTATTTATTATTACTCCCTTTACTCTGGCTCTTTCTTCTGGTGTCATAAGCATTATTGTTCCGTATACAGAAGCAAATACTCCGCCTCTATCTATATCTGCAACCAAAATTACAGGTGCATCTGCCATAGCAGCCATTCCCATATTGGCTATATCCTCTTCTTTAATATTAATTTCTACTGGACTTCCTGCTCCTTCTATTACACATATATCAAAGTTCTCTTTAATTTTATTGTATGAATTCATTATTTCTGGTTTCAAAGTAAGTTTAAATTTTCCATACTCCAATCCACTCATATTTCCAATAGATTTTCCATTTACTATAACCTGTATTTTTTTAGCAGTTGTAGGTTTTAGTAAAACTGGATTCATAAAAGCTTGAGGTTCAATTTTTCCAGCCATAGCCTGAACTACCTGAGCTCTCCCCATTTCATCTCCATTTTTTGTTATGAATGAATTTAATGCCATATTCTGTGACTTGAAAGGGGCTACACTATATCCATCATTATAAAAAATTCTGCATAATCCTGTTACAGTTATACTCTTTCCAGCTCCTGATGATGTTCCTACTATCATTATATTTCTATGTTTCATAATCTACTCCCTCATGAATATTTTTATACTAAAAAAAGTATCAATTAAAAAATTGATACTGTCATTCTAAATATATTATTAGCCACTATAAAATACTCAAGCACTTTTTTCTCCTCCAAATTCAATACTGGAGAGAAGTATAGTAAATATACACTTCCCGTCCCCGCAGGATAGTTTAAAGTCTTTAAGGCAGGTCTCCTGACTCAGATTCATTCTACTAACAGCCCTTCCCGAAATATTTCAGTGGTTAACCTGTTTTCGTCATCTTCACAGTGGCGGGACCGTGTAAGTTTTTCACTTATCTTCCCTTTTAATCGCAGATATGCAAACCTTAAAAAATTTATTTTTCACATACCAATTATACAAATTATTAATACTTTAGTCAAGCTTTTTAAACGCTTAAATCATTATGAACTATGCAGAAAATAACTGTATTGAAAGAAATTAATCTATTTTATTTATAAAATAAAAAGAGAGATTTTATAAATAAAAATATATATTGGTTTTAAAATTAATTTTTAAGATACAATATTCAAAAAATTTTATATTATTTTTTATAAATACTTAATTATTCCATATGACTATTTTAAAAAAGAAGATTTTTTATCAAAATATCCAACTTTTTCATAAAAATATTCTGGATATAAGAGATATAAATATTGCTTTCCCCTGCTGCAGGCTACATAAAATAATCTTTTTTCTTCTTCTATATTTTTTTCTCCAATATTACTTGGAAATACTCCTTCCAGCAATGTTGGTATAAATACTGCTTCCCATTCCAATCCCTTGGAACTATGAACAGATAATAAAGAAACTTTTCCTTTAGTTATCTTTTTTTCATTACTTAAAATGTTTCTTAATTCTTTTATATATGCTCCTAAATTCTCTTTTTTTCTTATACTGCTTTTTATTTCTTTAAAAAAATCTACTCCTTCTTTAGAAAATACTGTCTTTATTTCAAGGATTTCAAATGTCAATTTTTCACATTTATTCGTTATTTCTTCTACAGAATAATTTGATGCTTTATCACTTATTTTTATCATTTTATTTAATAAACTGTCCTCAGTTTCTTTTTTTCTTATTATATCCAATACAGAATATGAATAATTTTTCGGCAGTATCCTTATTAATTCTTCCCATTTTAAAATATTTTCCCTGTCATTCCATACCTCTAATATTTTCAAATAAATATCTAAGGGGCTTCCAAAAAAACTTTCTTTTCCTTCCTGAAGATTTATGGGTATGCCTTTTTCTTTCATTAATTTTTCCAACTTATGAACTACATATTTATTACGATAAAGGACAGCTATTTCTTCATAAGGGATTCCTTTTTCTTTCAGCTCTTTTATTTTTCTGCAGATAAATTCCCCTTGCTTTTCTTCATTGAGAAAACTTATAACATGTGGAGTATCTCCTTTTCTCATAGTTCCTTTTGTATTTTTATTGTATTTCAAAAGAAAATCTTCAGATATTCTATTCACATATTTAATTATTTCATCACTGCTTCTATAATTTTTTTCTAATTTTATCAATTTACTGTTAGGAAAATCTTTTCCAAACCTAAGTATATTTTTAAAATCTGCACCCCTGAACCCATATATGCTTTGATAGTCATCTCCTACTGCCATTATATTTCCTTCTATACCTACTAAGAGTTTTAAAAATTCTCTTTGAATAGGGTTAGTATCCTGATACTCATCTACTATTACATATTTATATTTTTCTCTTAATAATCCAAGAAAAATCCTGCTTGCTTTTAGTTTTTCCAATACTTTTTCTATTAAATCTTCAAAGTCATATATTTGAAATTCTTTTTTAAATTTCTTATATTTTATCTTTAAAAATTCTAAATCCTCTAAATAGATCTTTTCTTTATCAGATAAAAATTCTATTATTTCCCTTTTTCTGCTTCTTGCTGCTCCAAATATCTCAACTACTCTTTTTTCTGAAAGAAAATTGCCATTATTTTTCTTTTTTAATGAGTACTCTCGAATAAGCAGGCTTATTACGGCATTATTTTTATTTTCATCTATTATATTAAATTTTTCTATTTCAAATATATTTTTATATTTTGTAAGCAATTCAGCACAGAGAGAATGAAATGTTGATATTGAAACTTTGGTTTCTTTTCCAGAAGTGAGATTTTGTAGTCGTTCCTTCATTTCCAAAGCAGCTTTTTTTGTAAATGTAAGCATTAAAATATTTTCTTCCAATATCCCTCTTTCTATCATGAAAGATGTTCTATAAACTATTGTTCTTGTTTTGCCTGATCCTGCACCAGCTATTACCAAATACTGACCTTCTAAAGAAGTCAGGGCTCTCAATTGCTCTTCATTCAGTTCTTTCAAATAATTTATTTTATATTTTTCATTCAAAATATCTTTACTGAAATCTTTTATTTCACGTTTTTCAAGTTTTTTTATGAGATATTTCAATTCCTCTTCTTTTTTACTTTCCTTACTTTCTTCATTTTTTCTGGAAAATTTTATTTCTTCTTTTTGTTTCGATTTATGGAATACCTTTAAAAATGCTTCAAAAATTTTACTCTCCTCCTAGTTTTTATTAGCTAGCTTTTCCATAATCTCAACTACTTTTCTTGAATTTTTGTGACTGTTTATGTCAGATTCAAGTTTTCCTTTTTTAATAAGATTTATAAATTCCATTGCTTCATAGACCATATCGTTTTTATGTATCTCCATTTCTATTTTTTCTTCTCTTCCATCTCTATATAATATTTTTATTCCTTTTACAGTAGAGAGTTTTTCAATTATTATAGAACCCTTTTCTCCTTGAATTTCTGAAGGCAGTTTTGAATCTGTTATTTTTGAATATGTGATACTTGCTATTTTATCATTATATTTTAAAATTATATTTCCATATCCATCTGCTCCACTGCTTACAAGATAATTTCCTCCTATATATTCATCTGGTATCCCAAACATTCCAATAGTAAAATACAATGGATAAACTCCTATATCATATAATGCCCCTCCAGAAAATTTTGGATCAAATATATTTGTAAGTTCTCCTTTTTTTAAATTATCATATCTTGAAGAATACTGACAGTAACTAGCTGTTATTCCCCTTACAGGACCTATTTTTTCCAAACTTTCTTTTATTATATTAAAATTTGGATTTAAAGTAGGTCTCATAGCTTCCATTAATACTACATTATTCTCTTTTGCAGTTTTTATCATCTCATCCAGTTCTTTTACTGTTGGAGCAATGGCCTTTTCACAGATCACATGTTTTCCATTTTCCATCATTTTTATGGCCTGTGATGGATGAAGTCCATTTGGAGAAGCAATATACACTGCATCAACTTTCTGGCTTTCCGCCATTTCTTCCAATGAAAGATATATTGTTTTTATATCATGTTTTGTAGCAAAATAATCTCCTTTTTCTACACTTCTTGAATATACTGCTGTTACTTCGCATTTTTTTATAGTTTTTAATGCCTTTACAAATTTGTCACTTATACAGCTCGTTCCTATTATTCCAAATCTTACCATTTTTCCCTCCATGAATTTATATATTTTTCTATTCTTTATCCTTTAAATACTCTCCTAAAATAAATAACGAAAATACTATCAAAAGTATCACTGAACTAAAAGCTGCACTTTCTAAATATTTTTTATTAGATACCAGAGAATAGTTTACTAATGATGCTACTGGAACTATATCTCCCAGCTGCATAGTATATCCTATTGTAAATTCCCCAAAAACAATTGCAAATATCTGCAAAAATGCTGATAAAAAAATATTTTTTAAAATTGGAAATTCTACATATATAAATCTTTCAAGTTCATTACTGCAATCTAATAATGAACTTTCTAAAATATTTATTGGAAATTTTTTTATATACTGATACATAAAAGAATACCCAATTGGAATACTCACCAGAATATATCCTATTCCCAGCAGTAAAAGCAATGGAACACTAAATAGTACATTCAAATAAAAAAGTGCTACTGCCAGAAAAGCTCCAGATATTCCAAGATTTGAAAAAATTATTACATCAGTTATTCTGCTGTAATTTTTAATTATAAGATAGATTATTATTATTGAAATAAAACTTACTGTGGCAGATATTCCTATAGAATTTATTATTCCTTTTATGACTTCGTAATCTTCATTGAAATCTTTTGAAAATATTCTTAGATAAGCTTTAATTGAAAACTCTCCAGTATAATAATTATAAAAAGAAAAAAGAAAACTTGAAGCAACTACCAAATATTGCAGAAACAGATAAATAATTGAGTATCCTCTAAAGAATATATTTTGTTTTTTATAATCTGCTTCTCCTTCCAATTCATATTCTTTAACAAATACTCCTGTTAAATTAAGTATTATTAAGATAAAAAACTGAACTATTCCAAAAATCATTGCTTTAGAAAAATTGAGTTCTCCCATAAGTGTAGATGCTATCTCTACTTCTAAAGTAGAAAATCTTATTCCACCAAGAGATAAAATTATTCCAAATCCTGTAAAGCAATAAGTAAATACCAAAATAAATCCTCTAAATATCTGTGGCAATATTAATGGGAGCTGTCCTGAAAAAAATATTCTTATATTTCCTGCCCCTTCCATTTTCAATGCCTCTATGAGCTCCTTAGGCACCCTTTTTAGCCCTTCGCTGATGTACTTTATAAATATAGGCGAATTATAAAATACATTAGCTATTATGATAGCTTTAAGAGAATATAATATTCCAAAACTTTTAAAAAATTCCATATTAAAAATAATTGAAAATATTGTCACTGTAGATATTATTGGAAAAAAGAATGGGATAAAAAGAAGACCATGAAGAAGTCTGCTTACTATCCCTTTTTCATAAGCTGCAAAATATGCTGGTATGATTGCTATAACAAGAGCTGCTGCTGTTGAATATAGTCCTTGTTTTATCGAAAATAAAATTATATCCAAAGTTTTTTTTTCAAAAAAAATATTTACATCTTCTATTTTAAAAAAATCTCTCATAAAAAAATATAAAGGTATAAACCACATTAATGCATAAAATATATTCATATAAATTTTTGTTTTTTCTTTATTTTTCATTCCAATATTCCTTTCAAATTTCACTTTCTATTCTATTATAACATTATATCAATTTTCTCTCAATCTCTCTTTAAGAATCCCTTTATAATCTTTTTTTCTTATGATATACTTAAGATGTAATAATTTTTAAGACAGTTCATTTCTAAGGAGGAAAAATGCTTTATTTTTTACATGGTGACACTTCTCCTCTTCAAATAAAATATGAAGAGTTATTAAATAAAATTAAAAATGAATTTCCTAGTATACCAGAAAAATATTTTGATGCTTCACAAAAAGAAGATGAAGCCTTTCTTCAAACTATTTCTACCAACTCTATCTTCAACCCTAAAGAATTGCTGATTTTAAGAAGAGCTGAAGATATAAAAAATATAGAAAATTTTTTCAAATCTTTAAAACTCTTCAATCTTTCTCAAAAAGAAATCATAATAATATATGAGGAATTTTTAAATGATTATGGCAAAATTAAAAATCCATTATCCAAAAAAGCTATAGACTCTATTGGTGAGATAGCACAAATAATCTGCTATAGAAAAGAAAATGAGAAAAAAGCTGTTATTTTCTATCTTCAGCATGAATTAAATATATCTGAATATGAAGCTGAAAAATTTGTAGAAATCATTGGTGATGATTTTTTCAAAATAAAAAATGAGGTTGAAAAAGTTAAGAATTATTTAGATGGAGATGTATTTAATCTTTCCAAAGTCATGCCTATACTTTCTATTACTAAAGAATATAATCATAGAACTTTAATAGAAGATTTTCTTTACAACAAAAACAGTACTCCTCTTTTGGAATTTCTCCAAAAAGAAAAAGAATATATGGGATTTCTCTATATAACAACAGAAGAACTTTTACTTAATCTTAAGCTTAATTATCTTTCAAAAGAATCAATAATAACTAAAAATACATCTTATAAAAAATTTAATGATTCTATTTTTGAAAATACTAAAAAATATTTTAAAAAAGACAATGGTTTTATGCATCCATATCAAATATTTTTAAAATTTAAAAATATTGATACATTTAAATCAGAGTTCATAGAAAAAAAACTAGAAGAACTTTTATATGCTGAATATAATATAAAAAATGGAACATTGGATGATGAAATAGCAGTAGAAACTTTTATATTAAATTTTTTTACCGATTAAAAAGGAAAAATTCATTAAAATCGAATACCTAAATTAGACAAATAATTTTACTGGAGGTAGTCTTATGGCTAATGAAAAATTTTATATTGACATGTTTGATTTAGGAGGTTCATTAAAAAAGATATGGTATTACTATCTTATAATTGGAATTCTTCTTGCGTTAACAGGATTGATTGGAATATTTAACCCACTTGGATTTTCTATTTCTCTCATTTATGTTTTAAGCTGGGGATTCTTATTAATGGGACTTCTCAATATTTATTATGCTTATCAAGGAAGAAAAAATAAATATTTCCATTGGGGAATAGTATTAGTGAGTGGTATAATTGATATTCTAGCTGCTGTTTCAATATTTTATAACCCTTTTGAAAGTGCTGTAGTGCTTCTCATATATTTAGGTATACTTATGTTGTTCAGAGGTTTTTCTCTTATATTTACTAGAGGAAAAGCTGTTACTGATGAAATACCAGAAGTACATAATATCAGATCTATTTTAGTAACAAGAGGTATTCTAGATATTATCTTTGGTGTTTTATTAGTAGTATGCCCTCTTTTAATGGGATATCTTCTTCCTATAACTATTGGATTTTATCTTTTATTCATGGGAATATTATTTATAATATATAGTATTCAAATTAAAAGAGCATAAAAATAGAAAGAGACAAGTTTTTTATTGAACTTGTCTCTTTTTTATTACATTAATTGTCTTAGAAATGCAATATATTCTCATTATCTTTACCGTTAAACTCATAATTAAAAATAAAAACATTTAATAAATTATTTCTTATCTTGTATTTTATCTTTTAACTTAAATGAAGCATTAAATTTTACCTTTTTCATTTCAGTTGTTTGCATAAGTTCTCTAGTTTTTGGATTACTTATAGTCTTAGGTTTTATATTTCCAACAGTAAATACTCCTTTATTGAAGAATTGTACTTTACCATCTTTTTTTAAACCAGTTTCTATAATTTCCAATATTGCTTCCACATCTTCTTTTGCTTCTGCAATTGTTAAATTATTTAATTTTTTTCTATATAGTTTAATAAAATCTTTCTTATTCATAGTACCCCTCTAGTCAACATTGATATTTTCTTTAAGTATTTTTCCCTGTCTGAAAACCAATTTATTTTTAGGTAAAGTTTTCTTAATTTTTTTTATTCTAGGATCACAGTATTCTCTAGCTCTTACAGGCTTTATTTCAAATATTCCCCAACCTTTGAACACTAATTTTTTATCCTCTTGCAATATTTCTTCTACAGTTTCCCAAAAAGTTGAAATTCTATGCTGAGCTTCTTTTAAGTTCTTTAGATTTCTTTCTTCTTTGTAAACTTTAATAAAATCTTTCTCTTTCATTATTCCCTCCCTAAGTCGTTTGTTTCGCTTTCTTTCGAAAAATCATCTTCTGCTAGTGTTCTAGGAAGAAATTCAATAAATTTTTTAAATCTTTGATCATTTAATTTTAAATTCTTAATTATCACTGTTTTATTTTTAGCTGAATAAATATTTATAATACTGTTTTCTTCTTTCTTTTCCAGCAATATTATTATATTTGAATTATTTTTATCATCCACTGCATTTAAATATTTCATTTCTAAATACTTACCCATAAGTATCTGTTCCTTCAGCCATTGCATATTTCCTAAGAATTTATAGTAAAATCTCACTCCAATTTTATTATTCAAATTCCTTATTGCTAAAGCAGTTTTTAATTTAATAAAGATAAATACTATAAAAAATATAACTACCAAATATAAAATCAACTTTGAGTCTAAATAATTCATTTTTATATCTCACTTTCTCTATCTCTATTTAATCAATGAGAGGGAATTAAGAGTAAATACTCTTAATTCTCCACTCATTTAACTATATCTAAGAGAATATAGTTAAACAAATTACTCTGCTCTTAAACTTTTTAATTGATTAAATTCGAATATTTTTCTTTCTTCTACTTTAGATTGTTTATCAATTTCTGTAAGAAAACCTTGATATTGTTTTAATAGGTTTTTCATTTCATTAGAATAGATACTTCTTCCTTCCATAGAAGTCATGTAGTTGATTCTTTCTCCACATTTATTTCTAAGATTTGTAAGTACATTTAAATTATTTTGAGCTGATTTTGCTATTTGCTCTTCTTCTTTAAATCTTTCATTTTCTTTTTGTTCAAGCATTTTTAATTCTGCTTCCAATTGAGAAAATCTTGAATCTACTCCTGCTGCTGGTGCTGCTAATGATACGCTCGATACTAGTAATAATGCTGCTCCTAATAACATAGTTGTTTTTATTTTCATAATAATACTTTCCTCCTGGTTTTATTTTCTTTTGTATTTAAAATGATAATTATTTTCCTTCTTTTACAGCTTGTAATTGTTGGAATCTGTTAATGATACTTTCTTGTTCTTTCATTTGTCCTTCTAATTCTTTAAGTGCATCTTGGTATTTTTTAGCTAATTCTCCGTATTGCTCTTTGTAGAATTTAACATCTTTGATTTGCCCTAATTTTCCTGCTTTAGTTGAAATTTGGTTGTATAACTCTCTTTGTTTTGCTAAAGTTGCCTTTGCAGTTTCAGCAATTTGTTTTTCAGAATTATATCTTTCATCTTCTTTTTGCATAAGCATTTTATATTCTTGCTCTAGAGTGTTGAAACGGCTTTCAAATTCTGCTGTCACCCCTGTAGAAAATGCTGATGCTGATAATAAAATTGTTCCTGCTACTAATAATTTTTTCATGTTTACCTCCAAGTTTATAATATAGTTTTGTTTAGAAAACTTTTTAACGTTTTTTATTTGTTTAATTTTTCCAATTCAGCAAGTCTTTTTTCTAATTCTTTCACTCTTTCCTTGCTTACATTTTTTCCATCTAATTCATTATTTATATTAATTATTTCTTTAAATATCTCTTCTCTAGACATTCTTTGATCTTTAAGAGCCTGTTCTTTTGCTGCTGCTTTTTCTTTAGCTTCTTGAGCTTTTAAAATTTCCTGTCTTTTAGCTTCTTCTGCTTTTTCTTTCATAGCAGCTTCTTTTTCTAAAGTTTTTTGTTTCAATTCAGCTTCTCTAATTGCTGCTTTTTGCTTCATTTCTGCTTCTTCAGCTAATGCTTTCTGTCTTAGTTCTTCTTTTTTAGCTGCTTCTTCTTTTTCTTTTTTCTCTATTGCTAATCTAACTAATCTTTCTCTCTGCATATCTTTTTCTGATAAATTAGAAGTATTTTCAGCATTGTTGTTAGAACAGCTTATTAATAGTAAAGAACTCAAAATTATAAGTGTCTTTTTCATATTTTTTCCACTTCCTTCCCATCAATTTTTTCTACTTGTTCATCTTTAATAATTCCTTCTTTTTTCAATATATCATTCAATTTATATTTTTCGATTATAGAATTATAATATTCAACTTGTGCTTGATTATATTTTTCTACAGCCAAACTTTTATATAATATTGGAAGCATTTCTTCTAAAGGTTTATCATCAAATTGTTCTTTATGTCTTTTGTAAAAATCTGCTGCCTCTTCATCAGTAATTTGAGTTTTATTTTTTAATTCTCTTTCTATAAAATAATTTATTTTAATTTGATTTTGAGCTATTTGAATATTTTCAAGCTCTTCAGGTGAAAATTCAGCTTTCTTTACCTCTTCTAATAATGCTTTATAAACTAATATTCTTGCAACTTCATCTTTGTCTTTTTGCTTTTCTTTCTCAGTTAAAGTGATTTGTGCAGAAACATTATTAGTATTTTTATTCCCTGTATCATTACACCCTGTTATTAATATCCCCGCAGCGATAATAGATACAATTCCACAAATTTTTTTCATTAAAAATCCTCCCGATATTTTGTTTTAAAGAAAATTACTATTTCATTTCTTTAATTTTTTCTTTTATTCTCTGAATTTCATATTCATTTCTTTCTTTTTCTGTCATTCTAGAGATTTCAGCAGCTTTTCTAGCTTGTTCTGCTTCTTTTTCTTTTTCCTTTTCATAATATTCTCTTCTTCTCTGATTAAGAATATCTAAAGGATCATCACTACTCTGTTTAGCGTTTGAACAGCTAACAACTAAAATGGCTGATAGAAATAAAAAACTTAATTTCTTCATAATTCCCTCCCAATTTCATCTTATTCGTAACTTATAATAGTCAAAAGAAGCTGCAACTTCTTTTATTAAATTACGTTTTTTCATTAGGTAATAAAAATATCTTATATTAACCATCAACAACGATCTATTGATGAATTTATCATAATTTTGGAAAAAATCAAAAAAGGAGAAAAAAATGGATAAAAGAGGACAGGAAGTTAAATACATTTGTAAGGAAGATTTAAAAAAATTGAGAAAATATTTCAAATCAAACGATAAAGTAGTAATTTTAGCGTTGATAAATATTGGAGTAAATGTTGGATTAAGAATTTCTGATTTATCAAAAATAAGATTTGAAGATATAAATAGTGATTATGTTGTAAAATTAAAAGAAAAGAAAACAAAAAAAATGAGAGAGATTAAATTAAATACAGTTTGCCAGAAGTCAATTGAAGAATTAAAGAAATATTATGAAACATTAGGATATTCTAAAGAAAGGGGATTTCTATTTAAATCTTTAAACAGAAAATATGTAAAAGAATTGTTTGACAAGCCTATTTCAACTGTTTCAATAAGCAAATATTTAAATCAAGCTAAAGCAGATTTAAATATTTCATATCCCATTGGAACACATTCTTTGAGAAAAACATGGGGGCATACAGTTTATAGAGGAACTTTAGATATAGCGCTGGTAATGTCTATATTTAATCATTCGTCTGCAGAACAAACATTAAAATATATAGGAATAGAGCAAGAAATGATTAACAAAGTATACGATAAATTCAAGATATGAGTTCAATTTTTTAAGTTTATAGAAAGAAAATAGTTAATTTATTTAAAAAAAATAGTTGATTTATTTTCAAAAATACGATATCATAAAAAAAGAGAAATGGTTAATATAAGATATTTATATTAACCATTATTTATTTATTAACCCTTATATACTAGCTATTACAAAAAAAATACTTATTTCCTTTTAAAAAATTATATTTT
>ERZ773144.1182-NODE-1182-length-24168-cov-2.848505_pt1 | contig 24168 bp, 12 predicted proteins | sample MGYA00580849_ERZ773144 | MGnify/ENA primary metagenome ERZ773144 (study PRJEB29015, sample SAMEA2737861) | human gut metagenome | biome: human gut; feature: human-associated habitat; material: faeces | place: China | collected 2012 ...
TTCCATGCGCATAAATGAGCTAACAAAGCATTCGCTGCACCCTTACAAGGAGTTGATTTATAGCGGGCAAACTGCCCTTTAGAATCCTTTATTTCCGAGAAATCGGGTAATGCATCCACGGCCTCCTGTGCCACTTCTATCGCGTAATCTGCAATTTCCGTCCACGGGGATTTAGCCACCGGCTCGGGTTCCACCTCATCTTTAATCAACACGCACTCCCCCCATTCTTTCAATAAATCATAATAAATAAAAGCCTTTAGAAAATACCCTTGACCAAGATACAAATTCTTCCGATCTTGATCAAGATCACTGTGTTTCGCTAAATATATCGTCCGGTTAGCCACGGAAATCACGTTATATTGCTGCCCCCAATCTCCACCCGGAATCACTTGCGGGTCCAGATTCCGTCTCAAAGAAAGAGTATATTCCACCTCATCAGCATAACTACCATTCACATAATTTGAACCATTATTATAGTGCATCATCATATAAGTCCTGATAATCGCTTGCGCCCCCCGAACAGATGCTTCCAACTCTTTCTCTGTCATGCTATTCCCGTAAGTCAAGGAATTCTTAGGTTCCATTTCTAAAAGATCCTCGCACCCGGCAAGCAACCAAATGCTTGTTATCAAAATAATAATATGTTTCATCTGCTTAAAATTTAACCGTTAAACCCAATGTAAACTTACGTGCCAAGGGATAATTTTTCCCATCATCGAATCCCGTACGCACGTCCACGATTTCGGGATCGAGACCGGAATAATTGTGCCAAGACAAAAGATTCTCCCCACTCACGAAAAAACGTACCTGTTCCAACTTACAAGATTTCATTAAAGATGCCGGCAACGTGTACCCGATAGACAATGTTTTTAACTTTAACCAATTCACCTTTTCCACATCCCGATCTGTAGTATTATAGTTCCCAACCCCTTGATCGGTTTGCCATTGCGTGTATCTCGCTCCCGTGTCTCCCGGTTGCTGCCAGAAATGCTGCTTATTCATATTCAGCAAAAACGGATGTAAGATTTCGTTCGGATAACTTGTCTTTAGTGAGGCATTTGCCTGTGCATTCACGATATGTCGGCCGATTTGGAAGGTAACCGACATATTCAGATCGAAATTCTTCCAACGTACCTCGTTCACGATACCTCCCGTCACGACAGGTAAAGCACTCCCTTGGTAAATCCGATCTTCTTCACTGATAATTCCATCCCCATTTACATCTATAAATTTATAATCTCCCGGCTTATAAAATGTACTTTTATCTCCATTATTCAAATAAGAACTGATTCCCGCATTGTTGTAAGTAACAGGCAATTCATCCTGTTTATTCACAAAACCATCGGTTGCCAAAGTATATATCCCATTTAAAGCCTTCCCGATAATACCAATTCGGGGAATATCCTCCCCCGTGTATGACTTCTCGAATCGATTCCAATTCTTGGCCCCGTTCACTGAAATCTTCCAATACAAATTATCATTCCGGAATATCTCGTACCGGATCAACAATTCAATCCCTTCGTTAGATACCGCCGCTGCATTTCTCCATTGATAAGCAAAACCGTTATAATCCCCCGGTAATTCAATCTGCCATAACTTATCACTTGAATAACGATAGTAATAATCTAACGTCAAACCCAAGCGATAATTGAACATATCCATATCCAACCCGAAATCATACTGGTCTGTTTTCTCCCACGATAACTCCTCGTTATACAACCCGTTTCCCCACGACAAGGTACTCTCTCCCATAAACGGCTGTCCGGAATACAGCGATCCCAAAGCCAAGTAACACTCCTCGAAATGCATCCCGGAACGTCCCCAACTGGCCCTGATCTTTCCAAAACTCAACCATTCCAGATTATCCTTGATAAAACTCTCCTCGCTAAAATTCCATCCCCCGGCAATGGAAGGAAAGGTTCCCCATCTATTTTTCGCCCCGAAGGTTGAACTTCCATCCCGACGAAAACTTGCTGAAATGAAATACTTTTTCTGATAATCGTACTCCAAACGGGCAAACCACGATAGTAAGGATTTTTCTTTCATGTCTGATTCGTATGCCTGCAAGGGAATCACCTCCTTATAATCGTAAATTTCTTTTTCCGCTAACGTCGGGAAACCACTTGGTACATACTGGATCTTATCACTGGGAGAATTCCGGCCACTGCCCCCATTATATTCCTCTTGATCATATTGGTAGGAAAACCCCGCAAGCACATTAAACGTGTGGTCTTCCTTAAGCGTCTTCGTGTAGGTTAACATGGTTTCGCTCAAAGCCATCACGTTAATTCCGGTCTCCCCTATGCTTATAGAATACCCGTCCGTATCCAAATAAGACGGCGAGAAATAGTGACGTCTATGAATCGAGTAATCCGCGGCAAGAGAAGTTGATACATTCAACCCCTCCAACACGTCATAACCGATCTTTATATTAGCCCTTCCCCTCACGGATCGATTCTTTTCTTTTATACCCTGAAGAGATTTCAACACCTCATCCCACACCACGCTCCCTTTACCGGGAAGTAAGGTTGTCAATTCAAAAGGATCACCGGGAATAACATCCACGTTCGTACTGGTTTGAAAACCTTCCATTTGATTCTCGGAACTTCTTTTACGATTCGTCAATGAAAGATAGAAACGCAAATCCACGTTTAAACGATTCGTCGGAATGACGTTCAGGTTGGTCGTCAAATCGACACGATTAAATCCAGTTCCTTTCAACACACCTGCCTCGTTATAATATCCCAAACCGATACCATAGTTTATCCTGTCCGATCCCCCGTATGCCTGTATATTCGCATTCGTCACTTTCCCCGTTTCAAAGTACATTGGAAAGAAATTCGTGGCATGATTATAAAACGCATTCAAACTATCCTGAAGAATAATCCCGTCTGCCGGTTGTGAATCACTTTTGGGATAAAACCAATCCAGAAAAGACAATCGATTCTTTTCCATCTCGGATATAGAACTCGGGTATTTATATTGCCTGTTTTCCCAATCCAGATAAGCTTTAGGCATATTCCGTAATGCCTTTATCCGCCACCATCGTTCAGCCCGTCCGACCATCAGCGTCGGTAACTTGGGTAACACGCTCCACGTTTGGGAAACATTGACTGAAAAAGTAGCCTTTTGATTCGCCCGTCCTTTTTTCGTTGTCACGATAATCACACCGTTTGCCGCACGAGACCCATAAATAGAGGCTGCCGAGGCATCCTTCAAAACCTGCACGGATTCAATCATATCGGGGTTTATCTCGGCCAACAGGTTCGTACCCGTAATCGGTGAAGTAAACGAATTCAATGGCACCCCGTCAACCACCCACAAGGGATTCGAAAACTGGCGACTCTTCTGTTCCACGTCCAAAGAATTATATCCCCGGATGGTAATAATCGTTCCACCTCCCCCGGGCGCCCCGGTAATGTTCGTCACGTCCATTCCCGCAACCCGTCCCTGCAACAGGCTGGCAATACTCCCCGACGGAATTCCCCTCAATTCATCCGCTTTAATCACCGAGATGGCCCCGGTTGCCTCCCGACGGGTTGTCGTTCCGTATGCCACTACCACCGCCTCATCCAAAGCCTGTATATCTTCTTGCATCACGATCCGAATCGTATCTCGCGTGGTTGCCGAAAAAGTCAAGCTCTGCGTCTTATAGCCCACGAAAGAAAATTCTAACGCCCCCTTGGCCAAAGGTAACATCATACTGAAAATTCCCTTGGAATCCGTCGCCGTTCCTAAAGTCGTTCCCGTCAATTTCACCGTCACGCCGGGCATGGCCTGTTTTTTCTCATCAACGACTCTCCCCACGATCCGCAATCCTTTTTGAACAGAATCTTTCCCCCACATCGAAGTACGTTCTTTTATAATCACCAGATTATCATCGAAAGTAAATCCCAGTCCCAATTTTGTCAACAACTCGTCAAGAACCTGACTTAACTCTTTATCAACAACTTGAATACTCACCCTCCCCCGGGCTTCCACCACCCGGTGATTGTAAAGGAAACTACAATTAGATTGTCGTTCCAACTCTTGAAACACCTTTTCCAACGACACGTTCCGAAACTCCACAGACACTTTCGTCTGCTGAGAATACACCGCTGCCTGAATCTGAAAAAGACAACACCTCGAAAAAAAAAAAATAAATACAAATTTCATCATCAACACGCATTTTCGGACAAAAATCCAACCATCGGATCTTGTGCCGATTCGATTTTTTTTCATACTTTTATACTTTGAAAGTTACACATAGCATACAGGGTTTGCATGTACCACCAGACTTACCCTCATGCTTTACTTTTAAGAGCTGTTCCCGTCCATCGTGAACAGCTTTTTATTTCAACTGAATAATAACGTTATTTCCTTTTCGATTAAATACCACGTTCTCCGTCTGTTCAAATTTTCGAAGTAAATTCCCGACATCCTCGTACCGTTTCACTTTTCCCGTAAACTCCAGCCGCTTCGCCTCCTCATTCTGGTAAAAGACCTCCAAACCATACCACACGGAAAGAGTTGTCATAATTTCTTCCAACGAGGCTTGCCTAAATTTATAGTACCCGTCTTTCCACGAAGTATATAACTCGGTATCGACTTCCCTGACACTTGCCAATTTTAACCCTTTACGGTATTCGAATTGCTCCCCCGGAACAATCCGGAATGATTCATTATCACACGTGATTTCAACACTCCCCGTCACAAGCGTCGTGGCTATCGATTCCATCCGCTCGTACGCTTTCACGTTAAAAGACGTTCCCAGTACCCGAACGTCCATTTCTCCCGCGTGTACCCTAAAAAGACGCACGCTATCTTTCGCCACTTCAAACCAAGCCTCGCCCTTTAAAAAGACTTCCCTCTGCCCGTCACGAAAAACTTCCGGGTAACGTAACTCCGAACCGGAATTCAAAAACACCATTGTTCCATCGGATAGAATAACCCGAAATTCCCCACCGACCGGAACCGTCAACACGTTGTAAGTATCTTCCCTCACCTTGCATCACGGAATACACGAGCGTATTTCCCTCGTTGGTAACACATAACGTGGTATCAGCCACGATCACTTCCTTCACATCCCTTTTCAACGGAACCACTTCCCCATGTTTCAATGTAAGCATCACCTGCCCGCTTCCCGGTCTGAACGGTTGCTCCATCGTCCCCTTCTCTCCAAACGGTAGCCCCCACCACGTCAAGGCAATTCCTATCACCAGCAACACTCCCGCAACCGCAGAAATATATGCGTACCGTCTGATCTTCCTTTGTTTACCCCGTTCAAGCCGCCTTGCTACCTGTTTATAGGCAACTTCCCGCACTATTCCCCCTCGTTCCCGAATAAATCGCACAGGTTCTTTCAACCGAACCAACAACTGATACTCCCTCTCGTGTTCCTCCCTCCAAACCTCCAAATCTTGTCGCTCTTCGTCCGTTAGCGTCTCCCCGGCGACCACTTTGGCTATAATTTCATAAATCTCATCTTTCATGATCTGCAATATTTCCCATAAAACACCGCAGATTCAAAATCATGTGACAGGAAAAGTGATTTTTTTCAAAAAAAATATCAATCCTATTATTTGATTTACTCAACATATTGAGTAATTTTACTCAAGATATTGAGTAAATTAGTTACCTATGTTTGAAAGAATTCATTTACAGACTATTAAGAAAAGAATTAATGAACCAAGAAAATTCATTCAGGTTATATTAGGCCCCAGACAAGTAGGTAAAACAACCATGATGACACAATTGTTATCACAAATAAATATACCTTACACGTTTGAATCAGCTGATGCGATATCCGCAACCAACTCAACTTGGCTATTACAGGTTTGGGAAACAGCCCGATTGCAAATGAAGGTCAGTAAAACAGATGAATATTTATTAGTCATTGATGAAATCCAAAAAATCAACAATTGGAGTGAAGTAATCAAACAACAATGGGATCAAGATTCCCGGGAACGAACAAACATTAAAGTTATATTACTGGGATCATCACGACTTCTGATACAAAAAGGACTCACAGAATCATTAACAGGAAGATTCGAAACTTTGTATCTAGGACATTGGTCTTATCTCGAAATGCAGGCTGCTTTCGGATGGGGCGTTGAACAATACGTATATTTCGGCGGCTATCCGGGATCAGCATCTTTAATTGAAGAAGAAAATCGCTGGAAAAACTACATCAATGATGCACTTATTGAAACAAGTATCTCCAAAGATATTCTAATGCTCACCCGTGTTGACAAACCGGCATTATTAAAACAATTATTTGAATTGGGTTCATTGTATTCAGGACAAATTTTATCGTTCACGAAAATTATAGGACAACTACAAGACGCCGGTAATGTAACAACGTTAGCCAACTATCTTAAATTACTTTCTGATTGCGGACTTTTAAGCGGATTAGAAAAATATGCCGGAAATGTCATTCGTAAACGTTCATCTTCTCCAAAATTCCAAGTCCACAACAACGCCCTTTTAACAGCTCAAAACGGCACGACATTTCAAGAGATACGTGTAAATCCAAAAGAGTGGGGTCGTTTAGTGGAATCCTCCGTGGGAGCCCATTTGATTAATTATTCTATATCCGAACGGTACAATCTCTATTATTGGAGAGAAGGAAATGAAGAAGTTGACTTTATCATGGAAAAAGGAAATAAAACGATAGCCCTAGAAGTAAAAAGCGGCATACATTCCGATAATACCGGCATGAGCGTTTTTGCCCAAAAATTTCATCCGGAAAAGGTATTACTCGTAGGCACAGGCGGGATTCCGTATGCTGATTTTCTAAAAATAAACCCTATCGAATTGTTTTAAATTGTTTCTTCACCTTCAACCAGAAACAAAGCAAAGAAGAGAACACCTGATCTTTCAATTTTTCCCGAAGAAATTTCATAGAGCGTCCCATTTGCGTTCGCACGGTATTAATACTGACACCCAACGAATCCGCAACATCCTGATACTTCATGCCTTCGGCACAGATCATCATAAAAACCCGACGACGTTCAAGGGGCAGCTGATTTATAGCTGCATACAGAATTTCCATTTCATGTAGCTCACCTTCTCCCCTGTTTTCATTCTCAGAGGCCATTTCCGCCATGACCTTTTCATGTCGTAACTCCCGACGTTGAGTCCCTCGAAGATCATTTAACGCGGCATTCTTTACCAGATGAAACATATAACGATCCAACCCGTCCGCCAGCTTTTCAAAATGGCGATTTTCCCAAACATTCACGAAACAATCCTGCACCACATCCTCGGCAGCATCCACGTCTTTCAATATCCCCGTGGCAAACAATACCAGCACTTCATAATACTCCGAGAAAAAAGCCTGAAACGCACTCTTTTCTCCCTTTTTCAATGCGGCCAATATTTCTTCTGATCGATTCATTCACATAGATTGATTCCACAAAATAAACAATTATATTACAATAATGTACGATTTTATCCTAAATTTTAAAATAAAACAACATATGAAGGGAGGGCTTCTGTTGAACAAATTCTTAAAAGGCGCAGGTTTTTATTTGTTACTTTTAATTATAATAGTGACCGTAATCGTTTGTTTGAATATTATCTGGATGGCTTCGATAAAGTGTGGACCCAGACTTCCGGCACTACGGTTACTTACACCAATCTGCCTCCCGGAGATTATACGCTCAAAGTTCGTTCGATGGAAAATAAGGAGAGTTTGAAAGATGCAATCTGCTTGAATATACATGTTTCCGCTCCTTTTTATGCTACCATATGGGCATATCTGTTTTATGCCCTTTGTCTGACTGCATTGATGGTCGCATTTGTTCGTTTTAAAACACGGCAGGCGGCTCTGAGGTCTTCATTGGAGTTTGAGCGAAAAGAAAAAGAGAGGATTGAAGAACTCAATCAAGTAAAATTGCGCTTCTTTACTAATATTTCTCATGAATTTCGTACTCCATTAACGCTTATTCTGGGGCAAATTGAAGTATTGATGCAAATGGATTTGGGCACAACCGTTTATAATCGTATTCAGCGTATATATAAAAACGCCTGGCATATGCGGAATTTGATCTCCGAGTTGCTCGATTTTCGCAAACAGGAGCAGGGTTATTTGAAACTCAGAGTTGAAGAACAGAATTTGGTTACTTTTACTCGTCAGATTTATATGTGTTTTTATGAATATGCACAAAAAAAGGAGATCACATATCGCTTTGATTCTGTAGAAGAAACGATTTCTGTCTGGTTTGATCCAATACAGTTACAGAAAGTGATTTTTAATTTATTGTCGAATGCTTTTAAGTATACATCCAATAAGGGAAATATAACTGTAGAAGTAAGGAAAGTTGCTTCACAGGCCGTAGTTTCAGTGTGTGATACGGGTATTGGGATTCCGGTTGAACATATTTCGAAGATATTCGACCGGTTCTATCAGACGGACAATGCCTCTTCTTCCTCTTCTTTTACTTTGGGGACAGGCATCGGATTGGCGTTGGCAAAAGGAATTATGAATATGCATCATGGAAAGATTGAGGTAGAAAGTACTGTTGGTGAGGGTACTAAGTTTATCTTGTCTCTGCCTTTGGGAAACCGACATTTCAGTGATGAAGAGATGGCTGTGACGGAAGGTCGGGAGTCACTGATTATTCCGGAAACTTCTGTATCTTCTTATGGACAGTTGATGGCGGAAGAGATAAAAGAACCTGAATCGCAGAAAAATATGGATGAAGAAGATAAGCCTACGATTCTTTTGGTAGATGATAATACCGAACTATTGTCCATGCTGGAAGATATATTCTTACCGATGTATAATGTATATACTGCGTGTAATGGACGCGAAGGACTGGAGATGGCGCAACAAATACAACCGGATCTGATAGTAAGTGATGTGATTATGCCTGAGATGTCAGGTAAGGACTTGTGCTATAAAATCAAGACCAATGTAGAACTTTCTCATATTTCTGTCGTTCTGTTGACAGCACAGACTTCTGTGGAATATGTTGTAGAAGGTTTGATGTTCGGAGCGGATGATTATATAACGAAGCCGTTCAATATAAAGGTATTGGTGGCCCGTTGCAATAACTTGATAAAAAACAAGAAACGTCTGATTGCACATTATGCGGGTAAGATCATTACGGAATCTCCTGTAGCGGAAGCTATTAACGAGAAAGATAAAGAACTGCTGACGAAATGTGTAAATATTGTCAGAGAGAATTTTGAGAACCCTGATTTTGATGTTACTGCGCTTGCTTCAGAATTATGTATGGGACGTAGCAAATTATATATGCAGTTTAAACAAATGACCGGGTTGACTCCGAATGAGTTCATCTTGAAAGTGAAGCTGGATGAAGCTATGTCTTTGCTGACAGATCATCCGGAACTAAATATAACAGAGATTTCCGTTCGGCTCGGCTTTTCTTCTCCCCGTTATTTCAGCAAATCCTTTAAAGCCTTCTTCGGAATTGCTCCGCAAGGAGTCAGGAGTAGGAAGGAGTAGTTGTTTCATAACCTGACTTCTCAAGTATTAATATCTGGCATATCAGCTATTAATATCCGACAATTCAGTTGTTAATACCTGATATGTCAGCTGTTAATACCTGACAAACCAGGTATTAATCCCCCCAATGTCTGCCTATAGGTTGCTATACGTTGGATAACATCATTTGTGCAGAAAAAGAAGGGCGATGTATCCAAATCTTCCATTATAGGTGACCAAATCTTCCATGTGGATGCAGAAATGTTCTTTTTGCAAAATTTGTGTTTATAGATGTCATGTAGGTCTCCTATTTTTGCAATGCTTTCATTCTGTTTTAATACATAGAATCAAAGACAATAAAATAAGTATGAAAAACACAATAATTTATCGCATGAAAAGCAGATTAATAACATTACTTTTATTATTGATTACTGTCAGTTCTGTAACGTTTGCTCAAGAAGCAAAGAAGGAAATTCCTTTGAAATATGGAGCTACAAATGAAGGTAAACGGCAAGACCCTGCCATGCAGAAGTTCCGTGACAACCGTCTGGGTGCTTTCATCCACTGGGGACTGTATGCTATCCCCGGGGGAGAATGGAACGGAAAAGTATATGGCGGAGCTGCCGAATGGTTGAAAAGCTGGGCAAAAGTACCTGCTGATGAATGGCTGAAACTGATGGATCAATGGAACCCTACGAAATTCGATGCGAAGAAATGGGCAAAGATGGCCAAAGAAATGGGTACTAAGTATGTCAAGATTACAACGAAACATCATGAAGGTTTCTGTCTGTGGCCTAGTAAGTATACTAAATATACTGTAGCAAATACCCCGTATAAGCGTGATATATTAGGCGAGTTGGTGAAAGCCTATAATGACGAAGGAATTGATGTACACTTCTATTTCTCAGTGATGGACTGGAGTAATCCGGATTATCGTTATGATATAAAATCAAAAGAAGATAGCATCGCCTTCAGCCGTTTCCTGGAATTTACCGACAATCAACTGAAAGAACTGGCAACACGTTACCCGACCGTTAAAGACTTCTGGTTTGATGGTACGTGGGATGCCAGCATTAAAAAGAATGGTTGGTGGACAGCTCATGCAGAGCAAATGTTGAAGGAACTCGTTCCGGGTGTTGCCATCAATAGCCGCTTGCGTGCTGATGACAAAGGAAAGCGTCATTTTGATAGCAATGGTCGTCTGATGGGTGACTACGAATCCGGCTACGAACGCCGCTTGCCCGATCCGGTGAAAGATCTCAAAGTTACACAGTGGGACTGGGAAGCCTGTATGACTATACCCGAAAATCAATGGGGATATCACAAAGACTGGTCATTGAGCTATGTGAAAACTCCGATTGAAGTCATTGACCGCATTGTACACGCTGTTTCCATGGGTGGAAACATGGTTGTCAACTTCGGGCCTCAGGCAGATGGTGATTTTCGTCCCGAAGAGAAAGCAATGGCTACAGCGATTGGTAAGTGGATGAATCGTTACGGAAAAGCTGTTTATGCTTGCGATTATGCCGGATTTGAAAAACAAGACTGGGGATATTATACACGTGGTAAAAACGATGAAGTTTATATGGTAGTATTCAATCAGCCTTATAGTGAACGGTTGATTGTAAAGACTCCGAAAGGCATTACAGTAGAAAAAGCCACTTTGCTGACTACCGGTGAAGATATCACTGTTGTTGAGACAACCCGCAATGAATATAACGTATCTGTTCCTAAAAAGAATCCGGGTGAACCTTATGTAATTCAGCTTAAAGTTCGTGCAGCTAAAGGAACAAAAAGTATTTATCGAGATGCTTTAACATAAATGATAAAGAAACGATTCTATGAAGTTTAAATATATACTCATTTTATCAGCGCTTATCGGGCAGATTCTTTCACTCTCTGCCCGGGAAGTGACCTCTTTCAATGAAGGATGGCTATTCAAACGCGGGCCTTTTTCACAGGACCCGGTGAAGGTCGCTGCTCAATGGAATGCGGACTGGGAAACTGTAAACTTGCCTCATACCTGGAACGCTAAAGATATGCAGGTAAAAGCTGATGCTTTCTATGAAGGAGTTGGTTATTACAGGAAAACACAATTCTTTGGCAATGACTTGAAAGGGAAGCGTGTATTTCTTCGCTTTGAAGGTGTGGGCGCCAACACAGAAGTGTATGTCAACGGTAAACTTGTCGGAATGCACCGGGGAGCATACAGCGCCTTTGCTTTTGAAATTGGAACCGCATTGAAACTGGGAGCTGAGAATGAGATAATGGTAAAGGCGGATAATGCTTCACGTTCTGATGTGATTCCGGTAAATCACAATCTTTTTGGGGTTTACGGAGGTATCTATCGTCCGGTATGGCTGATTATTACTGAACAGAATAACATTACAGTTACCGATTGTGCCTCTCCGGGTGTGTATATTACTCAAAAGAATGTATCGAAACGCTCTGCCGATATCACAGTGAAAGTGAAGCTGGACAATGGAAGTCTTACTCCTGCTGACTTGGTACTCGAAAATACCATTTATACGCAGAATGGCAAGAAGGTCACTTCCCATCGCCTTCCTTTGGTACTCACTCCGCAGGGAACACAGACTTACATTTCTACCTTCAAACTGAATAAACCGCATCTGTGGCAGGGACGTAAGGACCCTTATTTATATAAGGTTATTTCCCGCTTACTGGCGGACGGAAAAGTAATTGATGAGGTGGTACAGCCATTGGGTGTTCGTAGATATGAGATTGTGCCAGGCAAAGGTTTCTACTTGAATGGTGAGAAATACCCGATGTATGGGGTAACCCGTCATCAGGACTGGTGGGGACTGGGTAGTGCGCTTACCAACAAAGAACATGATTTCGACTTGGCTCAGATTATGGATATCGGAGCAACTACTGTCCGTTTCGCCCACTATCAACAGTCGGATTACCTGTATTCCCGTTGCGATTCTTTGGGATTGGTCATCTGGGCAGAGATTCCTTTTGTGAATCGGGTGACAGGATATGAAGCCGAAAATGCACAGTCTCAGCTTCGTGAACTGATTCGTCAAAGTTTCAATCACCCTTCCATTTATGTATGGGGATTGCACAATGAAGTATACCAGCCTCACGAATATACGGCAGGACTGACACAAACTCTGCATAACCTGGCCAAGACAGAGGACCCTGACCGCTACACTGTATCTGTAAATGGTTATGGCCATGCAGAGCATCCGGTCAATCAAAATGCGGATATTCAGGGAATGAACCGCTACTTCGGATGGTATGAGAAAAAGTTGCAGGATATCGAGCCTTGGGTAAAAGGGCTGGAGGAGAAATACCCGTGGCAGAAACTGATGTTGACGGAATATGGTGCTGATGCAAATCTGGACCATCAGACAGAATATCTGGGTGATGCTCTGAACTGGGGAAAGTCTTTCTATCCGGAAACTTTTCAGACCAAGACGCATGAATACCAATGGAGTGTCATTGCAAAGCATCCCTATATCATCGCTTCTTATCTTTGGAATATGTTTGACTTTGGTGTACCGATGTGGAGCCGTGGCGGTGTACCTGCCCGTAACTTGAAGGGGTTGATCACTTTTGACCGGAAAATCAAAAAGGACTCCTATTACTGGTATAAAGCTAACTGGAGCAAAGATCCCGTACTCTACCTGACCCAGCGTCGCAACATCGACCGCGAACGAAAACATACTTCTGTCACTGTTTATTCTAACATAGGTACACCGCAAGTGTATCTTAATGGAAAAGAACTGACGGGTATACGCCAAGGCTACACGGATGTGCACTATGTCTTGGCTGATGTAACCTTGGAACAAGGTAAGAATACAATTAAAACCGTTGCAACATATAATGGAAAAGAATACACTGACGAGATTGAATGGAACTATACCGGCGAAAAGAAGCGAAGTGCCGATTGGAGTGAAAACAAAGAAGAGCACGCAGGTTGGTAATCGGAGACGTTTCTGTATGTAATCTGAAAAATGTTGAATCTAAAATATAAAAGCCTATGAATGAAATGAGAAAGAATCTCTTTTAAATGGAAAACAAGTATTTATCATTAACTAATCTAATAATTTATGAAAATTGAAAAGTTTTATTTGTTTCTGCTAGCTTGCTTTGTCGCGATAGGAGCATATTCGCAAGATGGGCAACAGAAAATGACTGGTGATGAAAAGAGTCAGCAGCAAAGTGATGCAAAAGTTAAGATTACCGGGCAGGTCTTTGATGAGAGCGGTGAAGGAATACCTGGAGCGAATGTTACTCTTAAAAGTAATCCCACCAGTGGAACTGTCACAGATCTGGATGGTAAGTTTATTTTGATGGCTTCTCCTCAAAAGGATGTGCTGGTAGTCAGCTTTATTGGATATAACACACAAGAATTTCCACTGAAAGGGAAAACAAACGTTACCATCCAACTCTCACAAAACGTAAATGAACTGGATGCGGTGGAAATTGTGGCATTCGGAACACAAAAGAAGGAGAGTGTGATTGGTTCTATCACTACACTCTCGCCAAAGAGCCTGAGAGTGCCGAGCAGTAATATGACAACTGCATTGGCAGGTCAGGTAGCCGGTATTATTTCTTATCAGACATCAGGAGAGCCGGGTGCGGACGATGCTAGCTTTTTTGTACGTGGTATCGCATCTTTCGGATTTAACACCAGTCCTTTGATTCTGATTGATAACATTGAATCTACAAGTACGGACTTAGGGCGTTTGAATCCCGATGATATCGAAAGTTTTTCAATCATGAAAGATGCCATGGCAACGGCCCTTTACGGTTCGAGAGGAGCTAATGGCGTCGTTCTAGTAAAGACAAAAGAGGGAGAGAGAGGAAAAACTAAGTTTGATGTAAGAATAGAGGGAAGTAATTCTCGTCCGACCAGTAATATTGAGTTGGCAGACCCTGTCACTTACATGAAATTGCATAATGAAGCCATCTTAACACGTGATCCTTCCGCCCCTGTCATGTATAGTGATGATAAAATAGACAGAACCGTTCCGGGATCTGGTTCTATCATTTATCCTACAAATGACTGGAGAAGGCAACTAATGAAGAACTCGACCTGGAATGGAAGAGCCAACATGAGCATCAGTGGCGGAGGAAATTCGGCTACGTATTACGTGTCTCTGCGATATACCAAAGACCAGGGTTTGCTTAATGTAGACGGCAAGAACAACTTCAACAACAATATCAATCTTCAGACTTATCAGATGAGGGCTAATGTCAACATCAATGTGACAAAAACGACCCAGGTAAGAGTAAACTTAAGTGGAATCTTTGACACTTATGAAGGTCCTATTTATTCGGGATCGGATATTTATAAGATGGTAATGAAGTCTAATCCTGTACTTTTCCCTGCCGTATATCCTACCGATGAACAACATAAATATATCAAACACATTCTTTTTGGAAACAGCGATGACGGAAGTTATCTTAACCCGTATGCTGAAATGGTAAAAGGATATAAGGAATATGAGAATACGACTCTTCTTGCTACATTAGGTGTTACGCAGGACTTGAACTTTATCACTAAAGGTTTGAAATTTGAAGGTTTCTTCAACGTTTCTCGTAAATCATATTACGGTCAGACCAGACAATATAAGCCATATTACTATGCTTTAAGTTCTTATGATTTCATGACAGAGAAATATTCTATCGAAAACATCAATCCTGACTCCGGAACGGAATACCTTGATTTTAGTCCCGGTGACAAGACTGTCAACAATGTAATGACCATCGAGACGAGAACTAGTTATAATCAGATTTTCGGTGATCATTCCGTAGGTGGTCTTATCGTTACTCAGTATATTGACAGTAAGAATCCAAACTACAAAACCTTGCAGGAGAGCTTACCTTCAAGAAACATGGGCGTGTCGGGACGTTTTACTTATGCCTATAGTGACCGCTATTTCACGGAGTTCAATTTTGGATACAATGCTTCCGAACGCTTTGATAAGAAACACAGATGGGGATTCTTTCCGTCCGTCGGTGGTGGCTGGATGATTTCGAACGAACCATTCTTCCAACCGCTCAGTTCAAAAATTACAAAATTGAAACTAAGAGCATCATACGGTTTGGTGGGAAATGATAAGATTGGCAGAGTCGATGAGCGTTTCTTATATCTGTCTAATGTGAATATGAATGCGGGTGGAGCATCTTTCGGATATGAAAACAAATATAGCAGACCGGGCGTAAATGTCTCGCGTTATGCTAACCCTGCCATTGGATGGGAAAAATCCCGTAAAGCTAATTTCGCATTGGAAGCTTCTTTCTACGGATTTGACCTGATAGCTGAATATTTCACAGAACATCGTACTGACATATTACAGAAAAGAGCCAGTATTCCAAGCGTAATGGGATATCAGGCAGACGTATATGCTAACATTGGCGAGACCAAAGGACACGGTGTGGATCTTGATTTAAAGTATCAAAAGAACCTTAACAAAAACGCTTTTTTGATAGTACGCGGAAACTTAACCTATGCGCATAGTGAATATCTGAAATATGAAGATAACACGTATGATAAGGAATGGTGGAAATACAAAATAGGCTACTCGCCCAACCAGAAGTGGGGATACATTGCGGAAGGGCTATTTATAGACGATGCGGAAGTGGCCAACTCTCCTGTACAGTTTGGTGATTATAAAGCCGGAGATATCAAATACCGGGATATGAATGGAGATGGAGTAATTAATTCATTGGATCAAGTTCCTATTGGACATCCGACTAGTCCGGAAATCAACTATGGCTTTGGATCAACATTTAGCTATAAAGGTTTTGACATCAATTTCCAGTTCCACGGCTCGGCGCAGTCTTCTTTCTGGATTGATTATGATAAGATGTCTCCATTCTTTAAAGATTCGAAGATGTCTCAGAAAACTAATAATCAACTAGTGAAATTTATTGCAAATAGCTATTGGTCGGAAAGTAACCGAAATCGTTATGCAACATGGCCCAGATTGTCAACCACTTCTGTTGCCAACAATAAAGAACTGAGTACATGGTTCATGAGAGACGGTTCCTTCTTACGACTGAAATTGGTTGAACTGGGATATACAGTACCTCAAAAAATTGTGAGCAAATGGGGTATGTCCAATCTGAGGCTCTATATGTCTTCTACCAATCTTTTTGTTTTGAGTAAGTTCAAGGATTGGGATGTGGAATTGGCAGGTAATGGTCTTAATTATCCGTTACAACGTGTATTCAATATTGGTGTAAATGTAAGTTTCTAAAAAGAATGGTTATGAAAAAAATCAAAATATGTATATTGTCATGTTTGTCGGTGTTTATATTGACATCATGTGAACTGAATATCGTCCCGGATAACATACCGACCATTGAAGACCATGCTTTCGCCTTGAGAAAAGAAGCGGAAAAAGTCTTGTTTACTTGCTACAGGTATATGCCTAGTGACGGAAGTCTCAAAAATAATGTAGCTTTGCTTGGTGCCGGTGATTTTTGTATTTCCGATGTTTTCCGGAGCTATTTGGGAACCAGCGCCTGGTATATAGCTCAAGGATTGCAAAAGTCCGATTCACCATATTGTGCTCAATGGGGGCATTTATATGAGGGAATTGCTTATTGTAATATTCTGATTGAGAATATACATACTACACCGGATATGGATGATAGCGAGAAAAACAGATGGATCGGTGAAGTGGAATTTCTGAAAGCTTATTATCATTTCTATCTGATCAGGATGTATGGACCGATTCCTATTATGGACCGATATGTTCCGGTAAGTAGTAGTACGGAGGAAATGCATCCTTATCGGGAGACATTGGACAGTTGTTTCAATTATGTGACAGAAACTTTGGACAAGGTGATTGCTAATCCGGATGTTCCGGCTAAAATAGAGAATGAAGCTGAAGAACTGGGACGAGTGACCGTAGGTATGGCTAAAGCATTGAAAGCGAAAGTTCTGGTAACCGCTGCAAGTCCATTGTTCAATGGAAATATGGATTATGAGGTAATTGCAGATAATAGAGGTGTGAAAATCTTTAATCCGGTTAAAACGGAAGAGGAGAAGAAGCAGAAATGGGTAAAGGCTGCCGAAGCGTGTAAAGAAGCCATTACTTATCTCGAAGATTTGGGATTCGGTTTATATTATTTTGATGATCCCACTGTGGTCATGACAGAGTCCGACAAGCTGATGATGAATCTGCGAGGTGCTGTCACTGAGAAGTGGAACAAAGAAGTGGTATGGGCAAACTCTCAGTCATGGGTCGGTTCGGGTTCTTATGACAACTATCAGATACAGGCAATGCCGCGTGACTTGGTTCCCGGCAGAAATGCTAAGAATGCTACGAACAGAACCAATCTGGGTGTTTCTCTTGGACTGACTAACTCATTTTATACTAAACATGGGGTTCCTATAGAAGAAGATAAGACATGGGATTATGCTAATAGATTTGAAGTGCAGGCTCCCACGCCGGTGGAAGCTGAGCCCGGATATGAGAACACTATTATGCTGAATTATAAAACGGGAACAGTCAAATTGAATCTGGAACGTGAACACAGATATTATGCCAGCTTAGGCTTTGACGGCGGTATTTGGTTCGGACAAGGAAAGACGGGACTTTCGGGCTTGTATTCGGTGAATGCGCGTAAAGGAGGAAATGTGTCTCCCATTCCGGCAGATCACTCTCAGAACCTGACTGGTATTTGGCCTAAGAAAGTGGTTAACTACAAGACGGTCATGTCCGATGCGGCTTCCGGATTTACATCGGTCACTTATCCGTTCCCTGTTATCCGTATGGCTGATTTGTATTTGATGTATGCCGAAGCTTTAAATGAAAAAGGAGAGGATTATGCTACGGTATTGCCATGGATCGATATGGTGAGAGAACGTTCGGGACTTCAAGGCGTAAAAGAAAGTTGGGACCAATATGTAGGAAACAGCAAGTATGCTACTCAGACTGGTTTACGACAAATCATCATGCAGGAACGTCGTATTGAGTTAGCATTTGAAGGACATTATTTTTGGGATGTCCGTCGGTGGAAAACTGCGACAACAGAATTGACACAGCCATTGACCGGTTGGAAAGTCCGTTATGGAGAAACTGATGTAGATTATTATAGTGAGAACTTAGTGCTTGTCCGGGATTTCACTCCCAAAATGTATTTCTGGCCTATTGATATCGGTGAGTTGAGAAAAGATCCTAACTTAGTTCAAAATTATGGTTGGTAAGTAATTAAAGTGACATTTGATTTATGAAAAAGATAATATACAGTAGCCTTTTAGTACTAGCCATCACATTGCTGCCTAGTGCTTGCGATAACGATAGTGATATGAATTCTCCCCATGGAAGTACGACTCCGCCCGAACAGGTAATATTGAATGGTGTCAAAAATCTGCCGGGAAAGTCTATAATCTATTTTACACAGCCCAGTGATAAGAATTTTCTTTATATGAAGGCTGTATATATGACAGAGATAGGAGAACGTTCGACCAATGCTTCGTATTTTGCCGATTCTGTAGTGGTGGAAGGATTTGAAAAAGCCGGTGAATATAATGTGAAGTTGTATTCTGTAAGTCCGGGTGAAGCCTATTCTGAACCTCTGGAAGTGAAAATAAATCCGGAAGAGCCGCCTTATATCACTGCTTATAAGGAGATGGAAATAAAACCGGATTTTGCCGGTATCCGGATAAAGACATCCAACACCAGCAATGAGACCCTTACTTTTTATGTGTACCGGAAGGATGCTACAGGAAAATGGACGGAAGCTGGAGCTTTATATACCAAAAAGCAAGAGATTAATGAGCCCATACGTGGTATGGAAGCCGTTCCTTCAGAATTTAGTGTGGTGGTGAAGGATAGGTGGGGACATCTTTCTGAAAGTAAGGAGATATCTCTGACTCCATATTATGAAGAGGAAGTAGATAAGAAAAAAATGGGATACTTGACCATTGGCGAATACAAAGGTTATCTGGCACCGAATGCTAATACCCCAAAGAATCTGTATGACGGAATTATTGGAAGCAATAATACTTTTATGACCCTCACAACGGCGGGATATGATTTTACCAAGCCGAGTTCGGTGACACTGGACTTAGGGAAGAAGTTTAAGCTCAGCCGTATGATTGTCTATGGAAGAAGAAATGGAACTGATTATTCATCTATATTTGACGGTCTGTATCCGAAAGAAATAGAAATTTGGGGACGAAATGATAATAATGTAACCAAGTTTGATCCGGAAAATGATGAAGGATGGGTACGGTTATATCAAGGAGTATTGCCCAGAGCCGACGGTTCTGTTATTCCGGCGGCTATTGTCCCGTTAACTGATGCTGATAAGGAACTGGCAAGAGACGGCAATGAACTCGAATTTTCCGTAGATCTGGATGCATATAGATATGTGACGTTTGTTTGTATCAAGAATTATAATGTAGGAACATCTCGTATCAATGTGGCAGAACTTACTTTCTTTGGAACACCGGAGGATAAAATAATACAGTAATCGCTATATAAAAGACAAATATTATGAAGAAATTTATATTTATATCAGTCAGCATCTTGATATTTTGTTCCATTATATCTTGCGAGTCAATGGATGCGACTTATAAGGACTTTGTTAAGGATGGTCCAATCATGTATCTTACACGATTATCGAAAGATTCAATAACCGTGCGTAATGGGTGGGAAAGAGTGTTGATTTCATTTCCGATAGTGAAAGACGGGAGATCTACAAAGATTGCTCTTGCATTGAATCAAAGTGATACTGTCAGATATGACTTGGCCAAAAATAAGAGGACGGATATTCTTTTAGAGAATATGCGGGAGGGGTCTATCATTTTTTCCGCCTGGCTGGAAGATGATGAGTTGAATAAATCATTGGCTACAGACTTTACAGGAACCATTTATGGGACACAGTACCAGAGCTATCTGTTAAATCGTTCCATTGTTTCTAAGAGTATGCAGAGTGGTAATCTGGTCATCAAATATTCCATGTTGCTGGACAGCACATTAGTGGCATCCAGGCTAACTTGGAACAAGGGAGGAGAAGAAACAACAAAAATTTCTTATTATAATAAGGAAGGACAGGACGTTTTAGAAGATTTTACAGGCGATTCTTTTATAATGGAAACCTTGTATGCTCCGCAGGAAAACGTATTGGATAAAATCTGGTCGAAACCTGTTAAATATACGAAGTAGCCTGAGTGGTCGGCCTGATTGTATTTTAAGGATGAGAAGGTGTGTCAAAAGTAACTAAGCTCTCCTCCTTCAAGAAGGGAATTTAGTTACTTTTGACATATCCCCTTATTCTCCAAATGATAAACATGCATATATGAAAATGATACATTATAAAATCATAATTCTATTATTGCTGGCATGGAGTCCTTGGGATTTGGTTTTACCTTGTCCCTCTATTTGTACGTCTGGCTTGCAGAATGATGATTTTGATATTCTAATGAAGAAGATTCGGGATGGGGTTGCAGAAAATCCGAATATTGATAAAGCTCTGGAACTGTATGATGACGTCCAAGGATGTTTTATAGATATAGATTATGCCCGCCGGGATCGTACTAACTGGATGCCACTTATTCATGTGGATCGGTTGTATGACTTTGTATTTGCTTATACTCATCCAAAGAATTCCTATTATCAGAATGAAGATTTGTATCATAAGATAGTAAAGGGCTTGGAGTATTGGCATCATCGTAATCCACATTGTAATAACTGGTGGTATAATCAGATTGCCGAGCCGCAAAAACTCGGTGTTTTGCTTATTCAGATGCGCGTTGGTAAAAGGCAGATACCGGAAGTATTGGAGACAAAGGTCTTGCAACGTATGCGGAAAGATGGTGGTCATCCTGCCAAATGGACTGGAGCCAACCGGACGGATATTGCTTTACATTGGATTTATAGAGCTTGCCTCCAAAAGAATGATGTTGACTTGAAAACGGCTGTTGAGAATGTTTATAGTCCTCTATCATATACTGTGAAAGAAGGATTTCAGCATGACAACAGCTATTTTCAGCATGGCGTGCAGCTTTATATCGGTGGTTATGGAGACGAAATACTGAAAGGAGTAACACAGGTAGCTCTATATACTAAAGGAACGAAATATGCATTGGATGATGAGAGAATACAATTTCTGAGGCATTTTATGTGCGGCACTTATTATCAGGTTATACGTGGACAATACATGCTTTTCGATGTATTGGGAAGAGGAGTGAGCCGTAATAATGCTACCCAAAAGAGTCATGCCGCCTTGTTTGCCAAACGAATGCTGGAGCTCGACCCGGCGCATACTGATGAATACAATGCGATTATAGCCAGATTGGAAGGCAAGAAGTCCGCCAACTATGGAATAAAGCCGTTACACACTCATTATTTCAGAGGAGACTATGCTCTTCATGTCCGTCCCCACTATACATTTGACGTTCGTATGGTTTCCAATCGTACCATGCGATGCGAATATGGGAATGGTGAAAATCTGAAAACCTATTTTATGTCCGACGGATGTACAAACATCGTGACCGAAGGGAGCGAGTACGCCCGCATCTTTCCGGTATGGAACTGGAATCGTATTCCTGGAGTGACTGCTCCTCAACTGGATACCATTCCACGAACTGTAATTGATTGGCAAACGAAGGGAACTTCCGTATTTGCAGGAGGAGTCTCTGATAGTCTTTATGGTGTGTCAGTCTATTCATATCTTGATACTTATGCCGGTATAAATACCGCAGCTAAAAAGTCCTGGTTCTTTTTCGATGATGAAATCATTTGTTTGGGAGCGGGGATTAATTCGACAGCCGGTGTGTCGGTATGTACTACTATCAATCAATGTTTGCTTTCGAAAAAGGAGGTCATATTGTCACAAAGTAAGAAGCAGTCGATGGTGAAAGAAGGAGATTTCGTCTATGATTCTCCCGAATGGGTATTGCACAATGGAATTGGTTATGTCTTTCCCGCCGGCGGAAATCTCTTTTTGAGCAAGAAGATGCAGACGGGATCGTGGTACAGCATTAATCATACTGAATCTAAAAATGAGCAGCAGCAAGAGGTCTTTACTTTGGGATTTAATCATGGTTGTAATCCCCGGAATGCTACCTATGCCTATATCGTGGTGCCTGGGATTCATTCTGCTCGCAAGATGAATAACTACAGGAAGAGTCCCGTCGAAATTTTGGCGAATACAGATTCCATGCAAATAGTAAGGCATACGAAATTGGGAATATGGCAAATGGTGTTCTATAAAGAGGGTACATTCCGCAACGGAGAGCTTTCTGTCAGTGTGGATAAAGCCTGTGCATTGATGCTTAAAGATGGACACAGCGGCAATGCGGAATTGCATATTGCTGATCCCGGACAGACACAATCTTGTATTAAAGTAGAATTACTGATTCCTAAAATATCCAACGAGCGAAAGACTGTCTTATGTGATTTTAGAAATACCGGTATCTATGCCGGTGCATCCAAAGCATATAAACTATTTTAGGTAAAATGTTTTCCGCAAATTATGGAATATTAGGGATTGGTTTTTCAAATAGAGAAAATGGGCTATATTTGTAGAATAAGTCCTGATCTCTTTGCCCTGTAAAAAAAATATATATAGTATATTATGAAGAAACTACTTTTGATTTTTGTTTTATGCATAAGTTATTTATGTACGACACATGCACAACCGTTGACCAGGTCCGAAGTGAAGCAATCGATGCGTAGGGTAGCCGATTGGCAGATCGGTCATTACAACAGAGCTGTTTATGGTGATCTCAACTGGGTGAATGCCACCTTTTTCCTGGGACTTGCTTATTGGGCAGAAATCGCCGAGAGGGACGATCAGGATGATTTCTATTATAAATGGCTGACCCGCCTGGGAAGTCGTAACTATTGGCAGGTAGATAAACGGATGTATCATGCAGATGATATTTGTATTGCTCAAACCTATCTGTATCTGTACGAAAAGTACAAGCAAAAGGACATGATTGTTCCTACTCTGGCGCGTACGGAGTGGGTGGTCGCCAATCCTCCTTCGGGTTCGTTTCAATTGACTTATGGAGATGCCACGACATTAGAACACTGGACTTGGTGCGATGCTCTTTTCATGGCACCTCCCGTTTATCTGAAACTCTATAATATCACTGGTGATAAGAAATTCATTCGCTTTATGGATAAAGAGTACAAAGCGACTTACGAGTTCCTGTTCGATAAAGAAGAAAATCTCTTCTACCGTGACCACCGTTATTTTGATATGAAAGAAAGTAATGGCGCCAAAGTCTTTTGGGGACGGGGCAATGGCTGGGTGCTTGGCGGACTTGTAGAAATGCTACGTGAACTGCCTGCCAAGAGCAAATACCGTCCGTTCTATCAGGAACTGTTTCAGAAACTCTGTTACCGCATCGCTAATTTACAAAGTTATGACGGTTTTTGGCGTGCAAGTCTGCTCGATCCGGACGCTTATCCATCACCCGAAACAAGCTGTAGCGGTTTCTTCGTATATGCCCTTGCCTATGGACTGAACGAGGGACTTTTACCAAAGGAAAAGTTCCTGCCTGTAGTAGAGAAAGGATGGAAAGCACTACTTTCTGCAGTAGAAGAAAACGGTAAACTGGGATATGTACAACCTATCGGTGCCGACCCAAAGAAGGTAACCCGCAATATGACAGAAGTATACGGACCGGGTGCTTTCCTGCTTGCCGGAACGGAAATGTATCGTATGGCAGAAGACGCTCCGAAACAGAATGCTACTATCCCGCAGAACCGTATTCAGGAAATTGCAGCTAT